>Ga0272443_10003607_pt1 | contig 18016 bp, 11 predicted proteins | sample SSMAcet12_FD_193581 | JGI IMG/M metagenome (GOLD analysis project Ga0272443, IMG submission 193581) | Marine sediment archaeal communities from Little Sippewissett salt marsh, Falmouth, MA, United States - SSM-Acet-12 | ecosystem: Environmental > Aquatic > Marine > Wetlands > Sediment ... | reverse complement strand
TTTCTCTATCGCGCTGTCGAACAGACAATATCTGAACTCCTTCCGAAAGAAGTTCACTATCTGACGTGTTATGATAAAGCCCGGAAAGCCATCGGAAACCGCATCGATATGCCGGCCGACCAGATACGAAACCTGATCATGTTTATTACCCAAAACAACATGAAGCTCCCTTTGACAAGACGTCAGAAGGAGTTTGCCGCTTTGAGCGATGAGGAAGTATTGGCAATTGAATCAGATGTCTCTCGGGCTTTTTCAGTACAGGAGGAGTAACTGATTTTCATCATGCCAATAGACTGGCTTGACCGGCTTCGGTTCTTGTTCCGCATGACTTATTGTTTTTACGGAACAACGTCCCCTATCCCACTATCCCAAGCAACTTGTCCTCGACCGCGGGATGCAGGGCTCGTGCCAGTTCCTGGCGAACAATGGTGCGGATAGCGCCCATCAAATCATCGACTGACCTGAGATGAGGATTTTCTTCATGTTCCATCGCTGAGACCATTGAAGTTTCTTGTGAACAACGATGGAAATCTCGCACAAAAAATTAACCCCGTTCAACCGCCATGGGGGTTAAACGGGGTATGTTTTTTTTGAAATGGCTATATTATCATAGTATTACTGCATGCAAAGCATAGCGTCTTCAAAGAGTGCCGGGCCCTTTACATGACGCAACTCACTTTGATGGATATGTGAAGTGGACCCCGGTTTTCAGACAGTGATGTAAGTTGTAACTTAAATTCAGCCACAAATTGTCCTCGGACACGGGTCCACTTCACTGAGCATTGTTTTCAAAAAGAGTAGAATCAACATAGAAGTGGAAAACAACAGACATTTGAAGTTATACGTATGCCGTTTAACTGATATAACAGACACGGAATCATCCTTTAAACCAAAACACAATATATTATTTATGTATTTTAAAGCTTCTTATTCAGGGCAGCTTACTGTAATACAGATAAATAATGTTACAGGCGCGCTGCGCGCGCCTGTAACGGCCTAGATAAAATAAATATCTGATATTTTTTTAACCGGAGGCTAAATTTTGAATTGGTTAGAGTTGATTTTCGGTGCGCTTCTCGGAGGCTTTGTAAGTATATCCCCATCATTGTTTTTTGCAATAAAGGGTAGAATTAGCCCATCTCCTTATAGCGGCGAATTCTGGTCTTATAATTATAGTACTGTGCGTGATGGAAGCGTAAATGTTGATCGCTGGAAAATAAAGACCAATTGGGCTGGCAAATTAGTAATTAATAGTAATAATGCATCAGGTAAAAGTTTAGAATATCTTGGGGACGTATACATTTTAAATGGGAAAATGCATATTGTACTAAAAGGAAAAAAACATGATGAAGTTGTCCATTTTATTTATTCTGCACCAATAGAGGCAGAAATCAGACTTCTGAAAGGAATTTACAGTGGTATCTCTATGACTGGAAAGCCAATCGCAGGCACCTGTCTAATTTCAAATAAAGAACTAAATGATCCTGATATAGTATATCATCTTGGAAAACCGAACTTTCTATCAATATAGAACACATCTTACACGAATGAAAGAAATAATAATTAATGGCACCAAGTAAATGCAATTCTTCTGAGGTAAATTCAAAATTCCTTTATTGCGGTAAAGGAGCAAGTAGATGGCTTTCACTTTGCTCAAAGCATGACGATCCAAATGAGTTGTCAAACATTCAAGTTAAAAATTTCCTTGCTAGTAATATTAATGAAATTAACTTTCCGCATAAAGATATTCAATTGTTAGTTATTGGATGTTCCAATCTTGAAAAAGAGATTCCGTATATTGAGAGACTTGCAAAAAAATATTATATCTCCCTTTTTGCAGTAGATTTTTCTAAAGAGCTTTTAAATATAGCACTCGTTAACGCTAACAAGTTGAGGCTAAAGGAATTCAAAGCAATTCAAGCAGATTTCACATCCAACTCGTTTTTTGAAAAATTTAAAGAGATTCGGAACGATAAAGTTTCGTTATTTGTGTTTTTTTTAGGATATACATTTTGTAATTATTCAACATCTATTTCCATTCAATGCCTTAACGAAATCACTATACCTGGGGATCTTATTGTTGTCGATGTATGTATCCGTATCGACGCATCTAAAGTAACAAAAGCCGACTTAGATAGATCTGAAATATCACTATCTAGCCATGAAAGGGCGCAGTTTATCTCCCATGGGAAATATTCACCTGAAAAAGGAATACATTTAGAGGCTCGAAATACGATTAATGAAGACAATTCATTAGTTACGGATTTTTATTTATCGGACAATTATTTAGCGTGTTCAAATGGCAATTCAACAATTAAAACACTAACTATACATAAACTTGATTACAGCAGATTAATGCACACATTTTCGAAACATGGTTATGAGTTAATTGATAAATTGCAGATAGGAAGCAAATTTGTGACAATGCTTGTTAGACGTAGATAATTTGACAATCATTGAATCAATTTTAGCAAATCAAAATCATGGTCGATACCCAATAAAAATGAAAACAATGAGAGTCTCATTAGCATCAAAGTCAACAAAACATATAGCAGATGCTTCGTCGAACCAGCGCAAACACAGGAGCAGCAAAAGGCGAGGGGCGGCATTGGCATTAGCATCTTAACCATTAAACGCACTTCGACCCCAAGTCACTTTCCTTTTGTGCCCTGTGCATGCAGAACGTTGAAATTACCGGGTCTTATACTGAAGCCAGTCCATCTTACAAATCCTGCTCTTTGGAGCAGGCTCTCCTTTGGCTTTGCTCAGAATATCCCAAACTGAATGCGGATTCAGTTTGCGAGCCCCGGTTTTCGAGAGGTAGAGAAAATTGATGCAAAGCCAATCCCTGATCCCTGTCGAGGTTTCAAACAGAAAACCATTGTATTTGAGACGCCGGAATACCTCGACAACCCGGTTCTGGTTGCCCATGAAAAACAGCTTTCGTTCGGATATACCGCCCTGCAAAAGCTGCATGAGCGGTTCATGATCTTCTGCATTGAAAAAAAACGAAAGCTCATGATGCAGAGCCATCCGTTCTTCTTTGGATAACTGGATATTCAACTGCGGGGCTGGTGACAAATCCGATGACGGCAAGGATTTTTCCTGGCGACAGGATGACTGTGCCTCTTCGATTTTCCGAACGACGATGAAAGGGGGGACGTTGTTCCGTAAACACAATAAACCCCATAAGCAAAAGAGAATGATGCCACCCCTACTTAAGCATTCAAATTCCCGCTCACGGTAGTCAGGAGAGAAAAAATGGTACGGGCTGGGAACAAAACCTTCATTTTCCGGTTCAGGTGGTCTATCTGTGACGTTCTGCTCTTCATGATGTAAAGTTATTTTCTAACCATATAAGCACTATGGTAAATATATAGACTCACAAACTCACACAATCCAGCAAAGATCATGGAAACTATCTCCACAAGATAACGACACCGGACTGAGTCGATAAGACCTTACTGTATGGGGGGTAAAAAGGAAATTGAAGCGATTGACCGAATCTGACGCGTCGCATATACGTGCGGATATACCATAAAAAAACTCTCAGCAAATGAAGGGAAACGGGTAATGTGAGGAGGAACGGCCCGGAGGAAATGAAAAAAGCCTGCAAGAGTTCATCTTGCAGGCTTTTGAAGTGGTGGACGATAGAGGATTCGAACCTCTGACCTCTACCATGTATATCCGAACAAATCAATCTAAGTAACAATAATATAACCAGTTAGGTCAGCGTCACATTTTTTCGTGTAACAGTCGCGTAACAAAAATTTTATCAAAAACGCTTAATAACAATCAACAACGATTAGTCTCCATACCAACCGGAGATTGGCAGTAAAGGTAATTATGAGCTATTGAAGCTGCTTGTAAATTAACCCGGCCAAGATACCTGCACTCCTTGCACCAGAACCATATGGAATTTGCGGAGAGTTATTGCAATCTAAATGGCCATTGGCCTGATTACAATAAGAAGCCCAGGTTACAATCAGGATTTCTCCATCGGATAGCACCGTATATCCGTGTTTTCCTTCATCGGTAGTACCTGTTTTAGCATAATAGGTCCTTCCTGGAGGAAGCAAATGAAGTATATGAGTGCCAGTACCACTTGGTTTCATGGCATATCGTAATGCTGATTTAATAGCATCTGCATTCCTTGATTGATATACCTGCCTGCTTCTTGAAGGAATTGTATTTGTTTCACCGTTTTGAGGGTCTGTATATGACTTCAATACTGAAAGTCCTTGATATTTTCCATTATTGAACAGGCACTGGTATACTTGAGCAATGTCGAGCAAGGTCATGTTTCTTGAACCTAATGGGTAGTTCACCTCATATTCACCATACCTGCTTTCATCGTTCAGGTCGATATAAGGATCAGAAGATAATCCTAATTCTGAGAATCGATTTTCAACGCAGCGAAAAAGATCAATTGAGTTGGTTAGCTTCCGAATGTTAACCATTGGCGCATTCAACGACTTTCCCAGAATCGTGTTAATGCCTACATATTGATTGGAGTAACGGCCACTATAATTATCAGGTGTAAACTTGCCCCGCATTCTGCCGTCATAAAGATGAATATCATCAAATTTCCAGCCTTCTTCAAGGAGTTCAAGCATCAAGAATGGCTTTATGACAGACCCGACCGGATAACCTGAGCCAAATGAAGCCAAATCAGTCACACCTTTCCCGCCATAATGACCAACAATATTGCCAGTTGCTATATCAACTACTATCGCAGCAGAATAAAGGTCATTATCATTGAGGTTTAGTTTGTTGGCGAATTTAACCTCAAAGGCACTGACTGCTTTTTTGATTTCCTCTTGATTCCGGACAGACAAACAACTTGTATATTTCCCGATATGTCGGTTCTGCTCGCTGATTTCCTTGCGGAGGAACTCGTTTGTTGTGGTGAGGCAAGGATTGGGAACAGCTTCAGCACTGAAGCTCAATTGCTGATTCCTCAGCATGTACAATTCCTGTCTTGAAAGCAATCCCTGATCAAACCAATATTGCGCCTTTGCCAACAGAGCTTCTTTTATCTCATCTGCACGGAACAAAACCTCACTGTAGTCAACGTATCCAGTTGAAGCCCTAAACTTGGAACCCCATTTCAAGGTGGAGACCAAATATAGCATTTCTAAATTATTTAAGGCATGTGGTGGGCGGCCAAATGTCTGAATGCTCCCATTGACGATACCACTGTGGCCACGCCCGCCACTAAAGCCGACATCATTAAGATACCCTGTTAAGATTTCCTCTGACGTGCTTTGAATTGAAAGCTGATAAGCAGAAAGAGTCTCAGCCAATTTCCGCTGTATGTCTTGCGGAAAGATTCTGTTGAATGCCATGTTCTTGACAAGCTGCTGGTTAATATTTGACCCTCCACCTCCTCCCGTGAAATAGCGGTAAAAGAGAGCCATCGATACGCCATGCCAGTTGGATGTTAATAGTGTTTTAGGCAGCCAGCTATTTTGATCAGAAAAACTCCTGTCCTCCTGGAGTATCAGGCATTTTTTCAAGAAAGGGGGGATGTCTGAAAAAGATATTGGAATGCTTGGATTACCATCATGATGTTCTCGATACAACAGATTGCCTTTTTCATCAAATACTGCACTGACGAGGGAGTCATTTTCATACTCAAAAGATTTCGGAAAGAAGGTAAAAAACGAAAACATCATAAAGATAGCACCGACCATAAAGGCGACTCCGCGCAAGAAGGACTTACCCGTATGGCACAAGTAAGATGCAATAGCTCGAAACTGAATTGGATCCCTTGAATATCCTTTGTTCAGCGCTCTAGCTATGCCAAAAGAAAGGCCTGACAGGTAACTTAATATTAATAGCAAAAGAAGTCCTGTCAGGCCCAGCACAAGGAGTGTAGCAGAGAACAAGAATAACTTCAACTTGAAAATAATAAAGAATATTCCGGTTAAACCTACCAGGTAAATGAACCTCTTTTGGGTTTCTGGTTTCACAATATCCATTAAAGGGCCTAATTCAGAAGGGCCTTCAACCAGCATTATTACACCCAGATAATTAAATCCCTCAGCAAGAAATAAACGAAGCAAGAGATAGCCAACCGCACAAGCGAGTAGTAGAATTGCACCAATAAGCCAGTTATTCTCAATAAACTGGGTACCGGAAAAGAATGGGAACTGCAGCGCTAAGGCAATCAGGTATGTTGTGAGGATTGTAAGCCAAGACGTAAAAACTACTACCTGGACCTTCGGTTTCATCTCAACATAGTTCAATATCGAGTTACTGTATCCTTTTAGGTTCAAAAGTTTGACGTGGCTTATGGAAAGATAAAAGAGGACAATAGCAATTTTGGACAGTCCCAGAAAAGTCAAATGAGCTATCTGCGAAACTGTAGGTATGCTTTGGCTATACAACACAAGGTCAAGCCCAACAAATATGACTATAGAGATAAATCCGAAGTAAAATGCATCACTTTCGGTGTAAAAGGGAGGATTTTTGTACTTCTTGTTTATTTCAGTCATAAAAATCCTGATCCCATTGGAAATAAAGTACACTGCTAAAAACTGAATTGCAGGAGTAAGTAGCCACCCAGACAGCAAATGCCTGAATACAAAAGGATCTTGATTCTCAATCGCAATTGAGAATACCCCTCTTAGCAGTACAAAAAATGAAATGAGGCCGTCTGACAGGAAATAAGCTACCAGAGCAACACAGAACTTGTAGAAAAGCAAACCAGTTGCTGCAATAATACCCGTAAAGAAAATGGTAACTCCGATTGAACTAAAATCTACAAATTCATCAGGGAAACTGGTCTTCCTCGTTTTTGACCAAACAAAACGGGACAAATCCGGGAGTAGCCTGTATAGGGCAATAATTAACCCCAGAAAGCTGATTAGTGCCAATGCGAATATCATAGCTCTACCTGATTTGAGAGATTATCAATGAACTGGTAATCAAGCTCAAGCCCTTCAAAGATTGAAATCCAGAAGGCTTTAATCTTTCTACGGTCAATATTTCCGCCCGGCTCACTTTTTAAAACCATGATGACCTTTGCAGTCAGGCCCTGCTGCTTGTGCTGGCGATACGCCTCCAGTTCTGATGGCTCAATGAGTCTTTCAATCAGCTCTAAATATTCAGCTTCTTCAGGGAGGCCCTTGTAGAGATTGAGTTGAGCATTGTTTTCCACACCATCCGTCATGAGCAGAAACACATTTTCTGATGCCAAATCAGCCTGGTTAATGGACTTGAGCAGGATATTCGCAATGCTTGTGCTTGAAGTAACAACCGGATCATCTGTGAGCCGGTTATATTCAGCCAGCTTGTTCTTCATTAGCTGCACCAGAGGCTTTGGGTTAGCCAGGCGTTTTTCTTCTTCCCGGCTCAAGCCTCTGCGGTTAATTGCGATGGTTTGGGTAGAAATATCCAAGGTTTCCTGCCCGCCAAAGTGAGCGATAGAAAGTGCAAAGCTTTCACAGGGGGATATATTTCCGAGCCCCGTACGTTGCATGAACCCAGGGAAGTTCTCCTTCAGATCGGATTCGACCTCGCTAAAAAGATCTTTGTCTGAAAGATCGATTAGTATGAAGGCGTGCCGCTTTTCTGTACGATCACACTCAATCATTGACGAGCATGAAGATGTCAGACACAGCATAGTAAAAATCGACAATACAAATAATGTGGTTGAAGTTCTCATGGTTATGAAATTTTAAAGTGTTTATTAATGTCTTTGGAAGTGGGCCATTCGGGTTTGAGAAAGGCTTGTTTTACTTCATCCCCTGACAGTATATCCTCGTATTCCGCCCGGTACTGATTGATCTCGCCCTGGATGGCCTTGAGAAATTCTTCTAGTTCAACTTCCTTTGAATTAATAGACTGGTCAATGGTTTTGGCCTTTTTCTCCATGGATTCTAATTTGTCACGCAACAACAGTAAATCTTCATCACTCGTCTTATGCTGTTGAATTTGTGCCTGGATCATACCTTTTTTGGTACGGAGACCGTGCATCTCTCTTTTGAGTTGCCTCCAAACGGTATTTGCCCAGGTATAGTCATCCCCATCAACAGGGAGTACTGTTTCATCGCTATCCTCTGGTGCTGTCATTTCTTCTTCTTTCTTACTGAAAAAAGGGTTGGGCACTACAAAAAAGACAATCAAAAAAACAAGGATACCTAATCCCGCAGGAGCCCATTCCATCTTACGGTATAACTCTACCCATGCAGGGATCGCAGCATATATGTTCTTTTCTACAAGAGGTGTGGTTTCGTCTAATGCCCAAACGGAAGCATCGGTAATTTGGGATGGTTCGGGATAGATATAATGCAGGGTAGTTGGGGCAAACATCATAATCCCGATCATCAGTAAGTAGAAACCCATCGAAATGTTGTAAACGAGCTTCCTGCTTTTACGAGCCATGTGTGCCACTATATGGAACAAGAGTATCAAAACAAACATCGCGAACACCCTGGAACCAATTTCCTCGTAACTTTTTACATCTCTCAGACTGTCAATCTGTGTTACATAGGTGAAAGCTTCAATCACGAGATACATTAAGAAAATGGCCACGGGCAGCACCCATTTTTTCTTTTTAGGCATAGACTCCTTTTCCACCTCCCCTTCTTGCTCTGGCTCTTCATTTTCGAGTACCACACCTCTTTTTTGCATGTCTTCCTTATGACGCTCCAGATCACCCTGCTTTAACCCGAGTTGTTCTTCAACCTGCTGAAGCTCTTTTTCTAATGAGCCGGTCTTTTCGCTATGCCCATTCTCAAGCCTTTGATAGGTAGGCCTGTAATGAGGCATCTCCCGAAGGATATCTTCCCGCTCTTCCTCCAAGGACTCAATATCCCTTTTTAGCCTGCGTATAGCTTTATACTTCTCCTGAGCAAAAATCTCTTCCTGCCCTGGCGTGAAGTGGAATGTGCCGTTATCACGATATGAAGCCTGATTGAAGTGGATATCCTTCTTGGCAAGGCGATATATGTAAAGATTAACCATAGCTTAATTATTTTGAGACGTCATTAATGAAGCCGGGAAGGATTTCCGCTCAGCCCATTCCAGAAGGTATTCAATCCGAGTCCGGACCAAATCATGATTATCTGATTTACTACTACCCTGAACGGGGCTTGAGGTCGAAGATTGTTCAGCCTTCTTTGCCTCCGCTGAGGCTACTACCTGTGTGAAAGTTGTTTTCGGTGTCATAGCTTTTTCTTTAGATGGTTTATAGATTCAAGCTCACCTGGATTTTCTTTCAGAATGAATTATCAGCCATATATTTCTTTCACTTTCAGAGTAATAACCGGTTTGTTTTCTGCAGTTTTCTCCAACGAACCAGATGACCTAAGAAGATTACCTCTGAAAGTCAAGATCAATGCAAAAAAGTGGTAACGCCCGAAGCGAAGCGCAAAGCGATCACGCATTTGCAGGAAATCTTCGGGCAAAGTCTGGGAAGGCTCTGTATGTTGATCGGGCTCAGCCGTTCGAGCTGGTATTATCAACCTCAGCCCGATAAAAAAATGAGCTGATAAGGAAACGGTTACGAGAACTGGCAGACGAGCGCAAGCGCTGGGGTTACCGGCGATTGCATTATCTCTTGTTTCGTGAAGGGTTCACGATCAATGATAAGCGCACAGAGCGTTTGTATCGAGAAGAAAACCTGATGCTGCGGGTCAGACGGCGCAAGAAGATAGCTTCGGAAAGTCGTGTTGCCCCTCCAACACCTGAACGCAGGAATCACTGCTGGGCGATGTATTTTATGAGCGACAACCTCCACAACGGTCGTCGGTATCGCGTTCTTAACGTGCTGGATAACTACAGCAGGGATTAACTTGGTTATGAAGTCGGTACATCAATCAACGGTCAACGAGTATGCAGCGTACTGGAAAGGATTGTCTGGCTCAAAGGTATGCCAAAATGATCACGGTGGACAATGGTCCTGAATTTATCGGTAAAGCGCTTGATGCCTGGGCTCATCGCCACGTGAAACTGGTGTTCAATCGTCCGGGAAAACCGATTGACAATCGCTACATCGAAAGTTTCAACGGCAGGCTACGAGATAAGTGCCTGAATGTGAACTGGTTTATGAGCTTGGGGCATGCACGAGAGATTATCGGAGAGTGGCGGGAGGATTACAATTCAATCCGTCCGCACAGTGCATTGGGAACGCTGACACCGGAAGAATTTCTAGCTCAGCACGGTTATACTTCATCCTTGGGATTTTCGATGTCTCTAATATCATCAACTGTTGGATCTTTATCTTCAAAAAAATCTTCTGGTTCGTCATCATTCGAATAGGAGTCATCTTGTTCTGTCTCAAATATGACTTTTTTTAATGAGTAATCAATCCCCTGCTTTGTCAACCACGCTTTTTCCTCTGGGAACATTCGCCCAACCTCCTCCGACTTGATGCACAAGGCTTTTAGTAGATTTTTTGCTTGCTGATTATATCGCTCAAACTCACTTCTTTCATCTGATACATCTGCATCCCACCAATTATTTCTTAGCACAGCATAGGTATCCAGTACAGCATTCCCTTTTTCCTCACTTTCAACTCGAATTACTTGCTCCGGATTGAAAGATACAGTAGCATCATTCCTCAATCTTTGGAATTCATAGTAAAGGGCAAAAAATAACCGTCTGCCAATTAAAACATTTTCCAGTGTATTAAGTGGAAACTCATCCTGAAGTCCTTTATTTACATTGGCTCTTGTTTGAAGGTTAAGGCTGTCTTTAAAATATTCCCAATATTGATTTGCCTGTTCCGTCACCTCGTGCTCAAAAGTTGACCATTGAATACTTAGCCTGACTTTACGGTATTGATTAGTATATTTTCGCCAATTGGCCGCGATAGGAATAGAAGATATGATCGTTGCGATTTCATTGCATTTGTCGCTCACAATATCTATAAACATACCCCAGTGCGTATCATCCCCACTTGCATAAATATGCTGCTTTTTAAAGAGCTGAATGGCAATACCGAGCCGGTTTCGGATTTGATTAACGTTCTTGTCATATTCAGCAGTTAGGCTTATCATGGCAGCAAAATGAGACTGAGAGGCTTGCTCAAACACCTGGTAACCCTGAAAATCTTGCCAGTAATCAGTTTTGTTTCCTGCTTCGTCATATTTCAGCAGGCGCCAGTCAGCTATGATGGCGAGGAATTTATTTTCGGTATCAGCATTCAAAATCTCTATTGCTTTGCGACCATCTCCTGTGACTTCCAATTGGAAATAATCTTGAAGACTTTCTTTCATCCGCTTACGTTGTTCCGGGTCGTCTTCTACCACCAACACTTTTCCTTTGGTTTTCTCTCTTGCTTCCACTGGGTCTTTTGTACCTTGACTCAGGTGATGACCACATGCACTCACTAAATTTTCTATAGCAACATTAAAAGCGCCTTGCTCATTATTCTGATGTGCTTGGATTATTTCCTTTGACAAACCAGCGTCGTAGTTCAATTCTTTTTTCTGGTGAGTGGACAGGTAGGCACCAATATTATCAAGAGCGTTTTTGAGCTCATCATTTTTTAGGGAATATTTTAAATCATGAGTGATCCTGTCAATGATAAATCCCTGCTGCTGAAGAAGCATCTCAATCATATCTTCATTTACCGCATCTGAGATAGGAGGTAATTCTTTCAGATATTTATTGAGGGAATTGTTCTGAATCTTTTTATGAAGTTCTTCCAAATGAAGGAATGTAGTGCCGGTGCCATATAAGATATTGAATTTTTCCTGGTTCTTTCTTGATAAAGCTTCGAATACTTCTTTCTCAAATGAAGAAGTAATCACAATTGGACAAAGCAACCTATATTTTCGTCTCAGTTCGCTTGCCAAATCAAAACCGTAGAATACCGTATCAGCCTGTAATTCATGTTTAGCCTCTGCAAGGATGATGACAATATCTGGCTCTTGCTTGTCATCTAATCTACCTTTCAGTTCCTCACTGTTGATGATGATATTATTAAAACCATTTTTTTTTGCAATAAAAGCACTGTCCTTATCTAGGATAAACCATATATCCAGATTGTAAGTCGCTAAGTTCATATGAGTTTTTATCTTCTTGACAGCTTCATAAAAACATAAGATATTAACAAACTAAGATGAAAAAATGCAATCACGGATTGTAGCACGAATAATAGTACGTACAAAAAATGTCCATTCAGCCTATTGGGAATCCAATCTGGTGAACTGTTTATGGTGAAAAATGAAGTTAAAGAAACCAACAGGGCATCCCAGAAATCCAAGGACTGACTCATATCTATGCATAAGCATTCCAAAACACCCAAAGTATGACCCAAGCAAGGCTGGGCTATCAACCAAAAAAGAAGGGCAAATCCCAAAACCCAAGCTGCTATTACTCCAAGATGAAATCTCAAAGAAAAAATACAATTATCGACATACGAATAAAAACATTTTCGTAAAGGCCTATTGAAAGAACCAGATCGCATGGCTTTCAATTCATGCCTAACTTTTCTCGCTTCATTTAAACATGCCAGCTCTTCGTCAAATTGATTCCAGGCATTAAACTCCTTGGCCAGGTGTTCAATAAGGTTCAGATAGGCATTTAAAGCCTGTCTTTTCTGATTCTCTTTTTTAAATCTTTTGGAAATTGCCTCGGTTTCGGCTTTAATATCTTCAAATCGCGCGCCTAAGTCCATTTCATATTCTACCCCATAAAAGAGACTCTCAGCGGTAATTTCTGCCTTATGCTGTATAGCCAGCGCCTGAAGCGAGGCGGTAGGAGTGAGCGTCCCTAATAGTTCTTTTGCTTCCAAGGCTAAGGTAGCAGCATGGATAGCCGTTGGAACACTCTTCGTTTGATCGAGTAAGGCTTCCGCTCTGCTCAGCAGACTTTCGGCAATGATCAATAAACTTCCGGGGGTGCTATGATTGCTTGTCTTTCTATCTGATGTTGCTTTGGCGTTTTTTTCAAAAACCTTGTCCCTCTCGCCTCTATACGCTTCCCGTAATTCCGCTTCCGATTGCAGATGATACAGTCCTTTACCTGGTTTTTCAATGATGAGTTCAAATAAATCCCGAATATCTTCTTCTTCATTTTCGGAAGACTCGCCCACAGTTATCAGCACTTTTTTTTTCGCTGAACCTAATACCTCATATTTATCATACCTCTCCTTAATTTTGGACAATCCTTCCGCACCAGCGCGGTCATAAAAATTCAGAAAAAGATCATCGAACAGCAATTCTAATTCGAAGGTATTTTCTGAGAACCAATCAGCTTTTAGAGTTTGCGCTTGCCAGTTTTTATTGTACTCAATTTCTTTTTGCAGGTTATCCAGGTGGGCAAGGCTGTTCACTACTTTACACTTGTAGAAAGACTTGTATGCAGCGTAACCATGGAAGTGCGCGTAGGAAGATTCATCTTCTACGGATAAAGCCAACTGCTCCCGTTGTGGGAAGACAGGTGCAATTTTCTCGTGTTTTTCTCTTATGACAAGCTTTATAGTTTCCCGTATCCCCAGCGGATCAAACAACTGGCACTCTTCGTAATACTCTGCCCGTTTCCGGCTTTTGACATTTTTAAGCCAAGACAAAAAACACATACGCTTACTTGGCAGCCCAGTTGTGTTCAGAAAAACAAATTGCAGCTCCGGAAAAGCGAGGATGAGCATTGCATAAAACTGCTGCGACCCTGACCTGGTAGAAAGTGGATCTAAATATTCGGGTGAGATAATTTCATCAACAACCATTGCAGAACTGCGTAGTATCTCTGATGGAATAGTTGTAAAATTATGTTCTATGGATTTGAAAAGCGCTACTGGATTCTCATAGTCGGCCAATTCTGTATCCGTATCGCCCGTTTGCTTTGGGAACAGGTTAATGCAAATAGGGTCGTAGTGTGTTTCATCTTTTAGAATCTCACTTAACTTTTCAAGAAACGGCTTTCGATTGGATATGATGAAGCAGTAGGGCATGATAAATGGATTAAGCTCCGTACTTTACAACTTCGTTGGAGATATAATTAAGTATTTCCTCTTCATTTATAAAATTTTTGTCACGAAGCTCGTCGATGGCATCCTCAAGAGATTTATCTTCTCTTTCAATACTATTTAGTTTATAGATTACTTCTTCATTTTGTAGCTTTGCGAGAATCAGCCACTTATGAACCTGAATGAGATTTGGGATAGTATCTAAGCTTTGAATACAATGGCTTAATTTTTCTTCAACATTATCGGAAGTGATCTCATCATTTTTGAGTTTATAATTTATCTGATCAATAAATTCCGTATATACTGCACCACTTCCACTACCAAACTCAAGGACGAGAATGCTTTTCTCACGATTTATACACTCTTTTAATTTATCCATTTTCAATTGCCAATTCATCAGAATTATTTTGTCAGATGTGTTGGGCTTGTGAACAAAAGCAGTCAAATTTGAAGTTGAACTTTTCAACTCATTCAAGATATCCTGATATATGTCCTCAGGAACATCCTCCTCTCCAACGGCTTTAGGTTTAATACAATGTTTAGCAAGAGATATTTCACTTATTTCTGGATGAAAACGCCAGGCAATAATAATCTTCCATTTGGAGTCCATAATCTACTTTGTTAGCATTGTTTATGAGCCAAAAAGAACTTTTGTTAAATTGTATTTTGCATCAAAATCATCGTCTATCATTGAAGCATTGAGGAGCACTTTCTGCATTGAGAAAACAGATCGGTACTTTACAAAATCCTTGAATTCCTCTGCTATGCTTTCTTTCCATTCTGATCTTGCCCGACCCGTAGTTATCATCAAATAAAAATTTTCGCGTTCTGCCACAGTATTCTTTACTATTCTAAAAAATTTATCAATGTCATCCTTGAATTCTTGGCTTAGCTTTTCTAAGAATGATAGGTGGATGATTAGAAAGTTAATATCTGCACTAATGTAGAGTTCACCATTTTTAAGCTTAACCTCATTATCAGCTAATGAGTTTGGGTCACTTTCACTCTTAATGAATAAATTAAGCTTACTTTCATACTTATTTATATTTTTTTTGGACTTCCAAATATTATACAATCTATCATCCACCACATAAATACCTGTGAGCATTGACTCCATGATCTCATACTTACAATTTTCCCAATGAGACTTAATCTGCTTCACAAAAACTCCGTGGTTTCGAAAATGAAGTTTTGCAGAATCATTATGCGCATGTGAAAATACTATTTCGTTTCTTGAGACATCAGGAACACTATAACTCTCATTATCGAACAACAATTTAATTCCTTTATTAAACTTCTCATTTCCAAGCCATTTTCTGACCCACTCCTTGTAAATTTCTTGATAGCCCTCCTGATCGGATTCTAACACCCTCACCATATCGCTGGCACTTCTCTTAAGATCGGCAAGAATACATGAAGCTGGCTTGGCTACTAAGAACATAAAACGGTTTAGATTTTCGTTTGAATTGATTTTTTGACTATTGGATATGATATTACACTTATCTCCTTGCCATAGCTTGAAGGAATAATCCACATACCCATTCTTCTGGCTAACCTGAAATGGCTTATCATGGTCTTTCTTCGAATTTTCTGTATGATCAGAAATAAATTTACCACTTAAGAGTTGCTGAGCACATAAAATGGATTGCGAGGTACCGCCCATCACTGGCTGGGCGTTTTCATTATCAAAAGTACCCTTCTCTATTTTGGCTTTAATTTTATCTACTATTATTGCCACTGTTTCATCATCATAGTAATCTGTATGGCCTAAGTACATCTTTAGCTCGAACTTATCATAGGTAGGTCCTTGTATATCCAAGTGAAAATTGATTATACCATCTGTCTTGATTTTCTCAATGTCATAGTGCTTGATGTTCCGAAGGCAATTCTCGATGATGGTGTAAACTGATTGCCTCCCAACATTGCCTCCAGGAAGCCACACCTTCTTCTCAGTAAGCCTTTGCTTAACACTCTCATATTGTTCCCCTTCCCTGATAAAATGATAATTTGCACTGTATGGGTCGCTCTCTTGAATGACTAAGAAGTCAACAAAAGCGAATTCATCATCATCCACTATGAACCTGATCTTGTTCAATCCTTCACTTGCAGACAAGGTGCCGATGAACAAAGGGTTATTAACAAACCCATGGAGCAAATCGTAAATATTCTGAATGGAATGGCTGAATGATTCTCCAGCAATCACTGCACTCCAAAACTCTGCTTTCTCGTATAGGTAATTAATGAAATATTGAAGACTGTCATCAATGGGTACTGGAAATGTGACAGAATCTCTTCCTTTCTGATCAATAGAGAGCAGGTTTTTTAGCAGATCCTTATTACCGTTCCTTAATACTTCTGCTAAACTTAACCCTTCATTCTGTTTTCCAACGCGGTCTTTTATTTCTTCGATGAGATTTTTAGTCAATACTGGTGTTTCAGAATTTCGATTCAAAAGTTCATTTGTTATATTTTCTTTCTCAAGCATTGCTTTTCTTTCCGCAAAATATTGAGATAATGCAGTAAGGGAGTGCGCTGCAATATTGTGTGAAAAAGAATCTACAAGAATAGTGATGTTTGCAACTTTGCGGGCATGCTTAAATAATTCTTGCTCAACTTTCATCGTCTCCTTTATATATTCTATAGAAAATATTTTATGAAGATGCAAAAAAGCATAGTCTCTCCACTCTTTTGATTTTGATTTTGATTTAAGACAACAAAAATATACACTCCTAAATTTATCATGGTAATGTGAAGATGGCAAGAGATAATAATATTCTAAATCACAAAAATCAATTTTATTTGCTAAGTATGTGTACACAAGAAGAAATGCTTTTAAATTTATTATTTTTTCTTCTTCACATTCTTGTAAGATAGCACTCAATATACTTTTTACTTTATTAATATCTAATTTTTGATCAGAAATAGTATCGATAATCTCCTCTGCATTACTATTATGAATATAGTTAGGCAACCAGAGATCATTTAATTTTTCTTTGTTTATAGAAAATAATGAGTCTGTATTATTAACTTTAGATATTAAGATTTTTGAAAAGCTTTCAAAGTGTTTTTCATTTATACCTTTTTCCAACCACCTTGACAACTTTTCTATATCGTTTTTTATTTCATTATAATTTTCATTTACCTCAATATCTGAAGTTTTGATTTCACCATCATTTTGCAAATAGGTTAATGCAGACCAAACATATTCTTCTGATCTATTTCCCCAAATAGCATCTTTCAAATATGCATTGCTTTCAGACAAGAATCTTTCTATACCACAGTCTGATTCAAGATATTTACCAGATATTTTAGCAAAGTCAACAGTCATGTTTATTTATTAAAGCCTAAATTGAGCGATTCGTGACAAAAAAAGCTATCACCTATAGTCGTAAAGTGTTATTTCACAATGGGTAACCAGAAAAATACCATGTAAGATCACACAACCTGACAGGGAGGAGGAAAGATTCATAATGAAAAATACAAGTTTTCAACAGAAAAAGGAACAGAACCTGTTGCAGAAACAACCGCTGACCTGAACTCTTATGGGTTCAGGCCGGAGCGCTCAACGGCTGATGCAAGAGAACAATGCTTCATCTGCCTTGCCGGGCGCAATCGCGCCCAATGGGTACTGGAAGCTGACATTGCCGGGTGTTTTGATGCTATCAGCCATCAATGGCTCATCGACAACATTCCAGTTATTAACAAAGCGATGCTCCAGAAGTGGCTCAAGGCAGGATTTGTGGTTCAAAAGAAGCTCTTTCCTACAGAAGCCGGCACGCCGCAAGGCGGTATTATCAGTCCGGTTCTGAAACATGACATTGGACGGCCTCGAACAGGTGCTCGCAACAGCATTTCCGCGAGCCAAACAACAGGGCCGAAAGATGAACATGGTTCGTTATGCTGATGATTTCATCATTACCGGTCACTCAAAAGAGTGGCTCCAGGATGAGGTCATGCCTGTACTCACCGAGTTCCTGTCACAACGGGGACTCCAGCTGTCACAGGAAAAAACCAGAATAACGCACATCACGGAAGGATTTGATTTCCTCGGCTGGAACATGCGAAAATATGGTGGCAAGCTTTTGATCAAGC
>Ga0272443_10003605_pt1 | contig 18028 bp, 14 predicted proteins | sample SSMAcet12_FD_193581 | JGI IMG/M metagenome (GOLD analysis project Ga0272443, IMG submission 193581) | Marine sediment archaeal communities from Little Sippewissett salt marsh, Falmouth, MA, United States - SSM-Acet-12 | ecosystem: Environmental > Aquatic > Marine > Wetlands > Sediment ... | reverse complement strand
ACCCAAATACATTGCAATGTTTTCGGCCATGGTGTCTTCCCAAACACACTGGGCCTGGTAGAAAAAGTCAAATCTTTTCAGATCCTGATGGGAGTGTTTTTTATAGATCCGGTATAGGTATTCCCGATGACTTTCATTTTTTAGGTCGATATGGCTCGCCAGCTGGTTTCGTTCGTTTGGGGCCAGGCTGCCAAGACCGGATCTGGCCACTTTTCTTACGATGGTTCTGGGCGCATTGATGGCTAAGATTTTCCGGTCTTTTTCTTTTGTCATTAACAGCAGGGGGCGATAAAAGTGGTAGGCATAGGCCCAGTTTTTATCCCAGCCCACGTCTCTCAGGAATTCGGTTTCGGTCGTTGATCCTGCCAAATAATGGTTTAAGACGGATTGTTGCGTCTCGTTAAAAAATTCCATGGCCAGGTTCAGAGATTTGTATTCACTCATGAGGGCCTGTAAAATCTGGACTTGTATGAGATGATGCTCCGGGTTGTTATGAACTTCACCGATAAAGATCAATCTCCTGGCCCCCACCTGATCCATAAGCTGGTCAAATGAAATGGCCTTTCCTGTTTTTAGATGGACAATACGGCCGATACGGAAGTGGCCCTGCACCCCCTCGATGGACGCGAGGGGCGGGACTGGGGGTTTTATGGTGGAACAAGCAGTCATGGCAACAAAAACCATAAATAGCAGAAGACCTGTAAAGCACCTTATCCTCATAAAAATCACCCCAAAATTTCAGGTTCAACCGGTTAATGAGAACCGCGAAACTGATCATAAATGAAGTTGGCAGGTGGGACGGTTGAAGCCGTCTTTTCTTCGATTCCGGGCTTCTCGGCTTGGTGATTTCAGGCAGTTATGGGCGGGTGATGCTTCCCCCCTCCGCTGTTCACCGCCGTTCCTTCAGAACGTCGGTGCCATCCCGACATGTCGGGACATCCCATAACCGCCTGAAATCAAGAAGGCCTTCCAGCAGTCACTCCGAAAAGACCGCTTCAACCGTCAACCATGTGTTGTCTTGAGGCATACGCATTAACCGGGTGCACCAAATATCATTTACCCACGGATAATGGTCTTGACTGGACACATAGCTATCATTTAACCTGCAAATATGCAACCCATATCCTTGTATATGAACCTTATCTCGGATAAATCGGAAATTCAAAGCACAAAATACGAGGTACTCGCATTGAAAAAAAGGAGCCCTGTGGCATGAGTGGTCAACGGGAATTTTCAGAACGGCTTAAGGATTATCCAAAGGAAGTCATACTAAAAGATGGGACCGGCGTTACATTGAGACCCCTTAAGGTCGGGGATGAGGACGCCCTGTTTAAGATGTTCAGTCGTTTATCTGTGGATGATTTGTGGTTTCTGAACCATGATGTGTCCGACCCTCGGATGATTTCTGAATGGGTAAACCATTTGGATCCCAGCAGGGTGATCTCCATTGTTGCCTTGATGGAAGGGCGTATTGTGGGCAATGCGGTCCTCATGATGAAGCGCTACGGCGCCAAGAGCCATATTGGAAAGGTGAGGATTTCCGTAGACCCAAGTTTTCGGGATAGACGTCTGGGGACCTGGATGCTTCTTGACCTTGTGAACCTATCGATTGAGATGGGATTGCAGATGCTGGTGATGCGTTTGGTCCAGGACAGGGATGCCTCTATTATCAAAAGTGTCGAAAAGCTGGACTTTACTGAAGAGGCCGTCCTCAGAGACTACCTTATGGGTGGGGAAGGGCAGGCGCATAACCTCGTTATAATGATAAAACGTCTCCCCATGGCGTGTTACGATGCCTGACATGGAGCCGTCTCTTCATTTCCACCATACTCTGGATCCGGAGAAATTGAGACACACCTTCCCGGACAGCCCGGGTGTTTATCTCTTTAAAGATCTTTCCGGGCGTGTGATCTATGTGGGAAAGGCCAAAAACCTCAGAAAAAGGGTCCTTTCCTATTTCAGGCCACCGTCCGGTCTCCCCGACAAAACTTCCCTGATGATGAAAAGGGCTTCAGGTCTTGACTACCTGCTTACCTCAACCGAAAAAGAGGCATTTATCCTTGAGAGCAATCTCATCAAGAAGTTTATGCCCCGTTACAATGTTATTCTCAGGGATGACAAGCGATATCCCTGCCTCCGGTTTGATATCCATGAGCCGTTTCCCCATTTAAGTATCGTAAGGCGGATCAAGAAGGACGGGGCCCTTTATTTTGGGCCTTTTTCCTCAGCCCATGCGGTTCGAAGTACGCTCAAGTTTATTGAACGAATTTTTCCAATACGGAAATGTAAGACCAGGGGACTGCCAAAACGAAAAAGACCCTGTCTGAATTACGAGATGGGTCGATGCCTGGGTCCCTGCACGCGGGATGTCTCTGTATCAAAGTACCGTGAGGTGGTTCAACAGGTCAGACTGTTTCTGGAAGGCCGTAATCAGGAACTGACGGCACAGTTGCGCAGAAAGATGGTTGAGGCCGGGGACCATCTGGAATTTGAGAGGGCTGCAGGGTTAAGGGATCAGATCAGAGCGATCGAAAAGACGGTGGAACGGCAGCATGTGGTATCGGCTAAAATGGAAGATGAGGACGTCATCGGTCTGGCCAGAAAAGAGAGCATGCACCAACTTGTCATTCTATTTGTCCGCAAGGGTTCACTGATAGGGAGTCGCGATTACCTGTTCAAGAATCAGCCCTGTGAAGCTGCAGAGGTCATGGAAGGATTTTTAAAACAGTACTATCGCCAAGAGACCTTTATCCCCAAACGGATTCTCATTTCCGAGCCGGTTGAGGATCTTCTTCCCATTACAGAATGGCTTAGCGATTTGGCCGGGCACAAGATTGTCATTCACCAGCCCCTCAGGGGAGAAAAGCGCCGGCTGGTCGAGATGGCGGTGGCCAATGCGGAAACTCTTTTAAATGGCCGTTGGGAGGGCCAAAAAGAGGACCTTGTAAGCATGGCTCAGACCGTTTTGAAGCTTAAAATGTCTCCCCATTATATAGAGGGTCTCGATATTTCCAATCTTCAAGGGGATGAGGCCGTGGGAAGTATCGTTTCCTTTGTCGATGGCCTGCCCCACAGATCGGGATATCGAAACTACAGGATAAAAGTTGTTAACGGCATCGATGATTACGGCATGATGGCAGAACTGGTGGAGCGAAGAGTTTCTAAAGGGCATCTGCCGGACCTGTTTTTAGTGGATGGGGGTAAAGGGCATCTGGCAGTTGTTAAAAAAGTGCTGGACCGGCAGAAGAATCCGGGTGTCCCGGAGGTCATATCCATTGCGAAGCAGGATAAGCAACAACAGGAAAAACACGACAGGATATATATCCCGGGACGGAAAAACCCCTTAGGGCTCAGGGTCGATCATCCGGTTTTGCTTCTGATGATGCGAATTCGAGATGAAGCACATCGCCGCGCCATAACCTACCATCGGAAACTGAGGGGAAACCACTTAAAGGGATCCGAACTGGATCGTATCCCGGGTATCGGTGATAAAAGAAAAAAAATCCTGCTTACGCATTTCAAAGACATCCATGCCATTGCAGACGCAACTGTGGAATCGCTGGTGAGCGTACAGGGAATAAACCGGTCGCTGGCAGAAAGGATTTTTTCGTTTTTTCAAAGCAGGAAGCTTTAGGCTCTTAGCCCTCATATCTTAAAGCTTTCGGTCCTGCCGGCATATTGTTTTCTGAGTTTTGGTTTTTCAATCTTTCCGGTAGGATTCCTGGGGACATCGCCAAAAAAAACGGCCCTGGGTCTCTTGTACCGTGGCAAGTCCTCACAATAGGCCATAAACTCGTCTTCAGTCATGGTTTGTCCCGATTTAATTTTCACGATAGCGGCCACAATTTCACCCAAACGTTCATTGGGGATACCGATTACCGCCGCATCCTGGACTTTCTTATTTTCCATGAGAAAATCTTCGATTTCCACCGGAAAGATATTTTCTCCCCCGGTGATAATAACATCTTTTTTTCTGTCCACGAGCCAGATGAATCCATCCTCATCGATCCTGGCCATGTCTCCTGTGAGGAGCCACCCGTCAAAGATTGTATCTATGGTGGCCTCTGGGTTCTTGTAGTATTCTTTCATGACCCCGGGGCCTTTGACCATTAATTCGCCGGGTTCGCCTTTGGGAACGGGGTTAAGATCCGGGTCCACAATCCTGTATTCCCAGTCAAAACCGGGTATGCCAATAGCGCCAATTTTGTGAAGATTTTCAAATCCTAAATGGACGCAACCGGGTCCCGTTGTTTCGCTCAGCCCGTAGTCTGTATCGTAGTCGTGATGGGGAAAGGTCTTTTTCCAGTTTTTTATGAGACTTGGCGGCACAGGCTGCGCCCCGATATGCATCAGCCGCCACTGATCCAGCTCATAATTCTCCAGATTTATTTCTCCATTTTCAATGGCAATCAGGATGTCTTGCGCCCAGGGCACCAGTAGCCAGACAATTGAGACCTTCTCTTCGGAGACGGCCTCAAGAATCCATTGGGGTTTGATCCCTTTTAAAATAACGGCCTTGGCGCCGACGATAAAATTACCAAACCAGTGCATTTTGGCCCCGGTGTGGTAAAGGGGCGGGATGCACAGGAAATTATCTTCATGGGTCTGGTTGTGGTGGCGGTTTTCAACGATACATGCTGCTTCCAGGTTCCGGTGGGTTAAAAGAATTGGCTTGGGTTGGCCCGTGGTTCCGGACGTAAAATATAGTGCGGCCTCGTCCAGGAGTCCAACGGGTACATTAGGATTTTCAGCAGACCCTGTTTCCAAAAATGTCTCAAGGCTCTCTGCATAATCCGGCATTTTCTCTGCGGTGCCTAAAAACATATAGTCTTTTAGGGTCACCAGATCATCTTTGATGGTGTTGATCCGGTCAATAAATTCTTCGCCAAAGAGTATTGCCCTGGCCTCAGCGATTTCAGCACAATACCGGATATCTTCAGCCGTAAACCTAAAATTAAGCGGTACGGCCCAAGCTCCCGTCTTCAGAATGCCAAAATAGGCGGGAAGCCACTCAATACAATTCATCATTAAATGGATCACCGTATCCCCTTTTCGTATTCCCTTCGCGGTTAGAGTATTGGCCATCCGGTTGGCCATGGCATCAAATTCTTTCCATGTTAGGGTAACCCGTCTTTTGTTTGCAGGGTCTCTTTCAATCAGGGCAATCTCATCCCCGTACATCCTGGCATTTCGGGCCAAAATTTCCGTGATAATCATGGCATGACTCCTGTTTATTTTTTTGAGCGATAAAGTTTTGGCGGTTCAAAGCTGTGCTTTGGCAAAGGGAAGTAGGGGGGAATCTCCGTGCTGCTCAACAAATTTGTTTAGGACCTCCCGTGCCTTTTCAGGCTTATTGTCAAGCCGATAAAGACGCGCCAAACTCAACATGGCGGGTTCGCTGAATGAACTATCTGGGATCTCAATGATAGGGACCAGAATCTCCGTGGCAGACTTCAGATCTCCCTTTGCCTCATAACAGGCAGCGAGCGCCAGGTTGGTCATCAGTTCATATTCTGTATTGCCCGCAACCTTGTCTAAAAATTTTTGGTACAACCCAATGGCGTCATCGTACTTTTTGTCAAGAAATTTTAGATATGCAATCTGCGGGAGGGCCAATTGGGCGACCTTTGACAGGCCATAGTCATCGGTCACTTTGTTAAATAATTCTTCTGATTTAAGCAAGTTATCTGGATTTGCATCAGGCTTCATTTCCTTTGTCAGGGTTTGATAGGCCGTATTGTAGGCGTTTTGGCCATTCTTATTGACGTAGCGCAGGTAGGTGGTGATGCCAAGGTAGGCAACCACAAGGATGGCTATGACAACCCCGGCATATTTAAGCTCACGCTGGTGGGTCGTCATGAAATTGACAGCCTTACCTGAAAAGGTTAGAAATTCATCGGTCCCTTTTAGCAGCTCTTTTCTGCTTATTTTCTTTGCCATCCTATTCCTCTTTTCTGGTTCATCCGGTTAATGAGTACCGCAAAACTGATCAGAAATGAAGTTGGTAGGTGGGAACGTTGAAGCAGTCTTTTCTTCGATTACGGGCTTCTCGGCCTGGTGATTTCAGACAGTTATGGGCGGGTGATTCCTCCCCCCTCCGCTGTTCACCTCCGTTCCTTCGGAACGTCGTTGCCATCCCGACATGTCGGGACATCCCATAACAGCCTGAAATCACGAAGGTCTTCCAGCAGTCACTCCGAAAAGACCGCTTCAACCTCAAACACCACAACCGTGTTTTGTTTTGAGCGTACTCATTAACCGGATTAACCCCTTTTCTATTGGAGACCACGTTAATGCGTGTAAGGTGTATTTTGATAGCAAAGGTCGGAATTTCAGTCAAGGTAAAAGAGTTCTTGTTTTTTGCTGCTGAAAACTCAATAATTCAGCGGTCGGTCATCAGTTTGGGTGCGTAACCTGCCCAACAGAAAACATTGGTTTTGTTAAACGAGCATTTGACAACGGACGACAACACCCAACCCCAGATCAATTGGAAACACGCGCCAAGAGGATCCATAAATAATAACCGAGGGTAATTCCTACATGAGCTATCTGGACTATTTCCTTAATTCTCTCAATTCGCTCCCCGATTTTCTCATTTATTTTTTTTTGGGTCTGAGCGCGTTTGTCGAAAATGTCTTTCCACCCATCCCCGGAGACACCATTACGGCATTTGGTGCCTTTCTGGTGGGTACGCAAAGGCTCCATTTTATGGGGGTTTATTCCTCTACAACACTTGGCAGTCTGGCTGGCTTTATGTTTCTTTTCTGGATAGGGGGTCTGTTGGGAAGGCGGTTTTTTATTGCGAAAGATTACTGGTTTTTTAAGGCGGAAGACATTATCAAGGCAGAAGAATGGTACAGAAAACATGGCTATTTTCTAGTCCTTCTGAACAGATTTTTTCCCGGAATCCGTTCTGTCATATCTATAGCCGGGGGGATATCAAAACTGAGGACTTTTAAGGTGGCGTGGCTCGCCTTGATTAGCGCCGGTGTGTGGAATCTGATTTGGATAACTTTTGGATATATGTTGGGCAATAACTGGGGGACGGCAAGGGATAAAATGTCTTATTTTCTGACCCGTTATAATTATGCCATCCTTATCCTTGTGGGTCTGGTGGTTGTCTGTGTTTTGGTTAAGATGATGATGAAAAAATCGAAAAGCAAAAGGTAAAAAGCAGGCGTATTATTGGGTTTGCTGAGCAATCCAATCCAAGAATGCCCCATTTCCATCTGAAATTGGCAAACTCACGATGCAGGGACAATCATAACTGTGCACTGATTTAACCGTTTCAATCAACTCCGTGACCCGTGATGCTTTCGTCTTTGCGATAAGGATGACTTCTTTGTCTTCCTGAATTTCATTCTTCCACCAAAACATGGAGACCATATTGTCAATGATATTCACACAAGCGGCCAGTCTTCTTGAAATCAACTCCCTGCCGATCTTTTTGGCCTCATCCATATTTCCTGCAGTTATGTAGATGAAAGTTGCTTTCGTCATTTTTCTCCTTTTGAGGGATTGATAGTTTCATCATATCAGGTGCTGGCAGTGTGGGCAAGCCTTTCGACGGAAAACTGAACATGTCGATCCGGGCATCTGCGGCGCTCCAATACAATGGGGATAAAATATTTGAAATCGGGAAATAACTGTGTTATGCACATGTTCAATCGGTACATCGGTTTTTCTCAAATTTATCAAACCATAGCAAACAGGAAAAAATTCATAGAAAAGGAGACAAGAGATGACAGCAAAATTGATTAAGGGGACTGAAATCAGAGAAGAGATTCTCAACGAGATCGAAGCGGAAGTCAAAAAAATAAAGGAGACGCATGGGCAGGTGCCCGGTCTGGTAACCATCCTGGTGGGCGAAAACCCGGCCTCTATCTCGTATGTGACTCTCAAAATCAAGACCGCGAACCGTTTGGGGTTTAAGGAAATACAGGACAACCAGCCGGAAGATATCTCCGAAGAAGCCTTGCTTGCCCTGATTGACAAATACAATAACGATGATTCGATTCACGGTATACTGGTGCAGTTGCCGCTACCCAAACAGATTGACGAAAAAAAGGTCCTAAACGCAATTGATCCCGATAAAGATGTGGATGGTTTTCATCCTGTCAACGTGGGCCGTCTGATGATCGGCGGTGCCGAGGTCAAGTTTCCGCCCTGCACGCCTGCCGGTATCCAGGAAATGATTATACGGGCCGGTGTTGAAACGAGCGGTGCCGAGGTCGTGGTGGTCGGGCGCTCCAATATCGTAGGCAAACCGATTGCCAACATGATGCTCCAAAAGGCGGATGGCGCCAATTCAACGGTGACCGTGATCCATACACGCACAAAGGATATGGCATCTCACTGCAAGCGTGCGGATATACTGATTGTGGCCGCCGGCGTTCCCGGGCTCGTAAAACCGGAGTGGATCAAGCCAGGGGCCTGTGTCATTGATGTGGGTGTCAATCGGGTTGGAGAGAAGATTAGCGAGAAGACGGGTAAAAAGATAGCGATACTCAAAGGGGATGTGGACTTTGATGCGGCCAAGGAAATTGCCGGAGCAATTACGCCGGTTCCCGGCGGTGTAGGCCCCATGACCATCACCATGCTGATGAAAAATACCTTGAAATCACTGAAATTTAGGCTGGGAATCGCATAGTCAAAAGAAAAAAGCGTTTCGAAAAAAACAAGGAAAGGGGATTGGCTTTTGATCCAATCCCCTTTTTTCTGTTTTATGAGGGTGCCTTTAAACCGCTTAAAAAATTCAGTAGACTGTCAGTTTTTCTGTGTAACCCCCACAGGCCATCCGGATATGATGGATGAGTAAAGCAGGACCATAAGAACCTCTAGGATAAAGACGGTAAGCCAGGATCCAAACCATGACCAGACAGCTCCTCCAAATACAAATGCTGGGATAATCATTGCGACTCCAATGCCGATTTTTCTTGGGGTATCCATTCAAGTCCTCCTAAAGCGCTTCAGATATGAGTGGCCGAATTGTCAAGACCCTCAGACAGCAGCCATATAGCCAAATTTTGTGGCATTATAAGGGAAGGTATGTGGGCGGTCAAGAAGTATCACCGCCGCTTCCCCATTTTTAAAGGGGAATGAGGGGGATTTTTGCCGGCTCCTTTGATATGGGCTTTGACGGAGCCCTGTCTGTTTACCCTAACGTTGCATAAAGCTTCGGCCCAAAATCGCTATGCTCGCATTATATCAGGCCATCAAGAACCTTTGTTCCATTTTCAAGACTTCACCGTATGGGCAATACGTTCTCACCCTTGAAAATGGCTCAAAGCCCCTTGCTGACCCAATCTAATGCGTTTTGAACTCAAATTTTATGCAACGTTAGGGTTGATTTTTAGCCTTGATCTTATAAATACGAATAAGGTATATTAAGAACTTAATTTTGGACAATACCATAACTATTTCGGGGCGTGGCGCAGCCTGGAAGCGCACCTGCTTTGGGAGCAGGGTGTCGGAGGTTCAAATCCTCTCGCCCCGACCAGTAAGATCCACTAACAGCAAAACGCCGATCTCATCCTGAATCGGCGTTTTTACTTTCATCCATTAACGGTACTATCGGCTTCAAGTTTTTTCATGGTGATCTTTATGGTCACTGAAAAAAACCAAAAAAATTGATATTCACGATATTTCATGATAATGGGTTATTAAGCCATTTATGAGAAATAATATGAAATCAAAGGGACCAGAACTGGGGAATCTATCATCGCGGTTTTTCGCATTCGTCCAACTTAAGAAGCTGGATATTGTCCGCACTGGAGAAATAATCCCTATCTTAGATATATCAGCATCGCAGGAGCGTGATCTGTTCCGCCGCCTGTCAGATTCCGGTTGGATTTTAAGGCTTAAACGGGGGGTATATCTTGTACCAACTCGTATACCGGCTGGTGGGAAATACGGTCCAGGCGTAGCCTTGATTCTGAAAAAGCTCATGGAGGAGGAGCAAGGTAGATATCAGATCTGCGGTCCTTCGGCCTTTAATTTCTACGGTCTTGATGACCAAATCCCCAGCGTGACCTATCTTTACAATAACCGTATCTCCGGTAAACGCTCAATAGGGAGCCTGGCGTTTCAATTCATAAAAGTCTCTGATGAACGCCTTGGAGCCATCAATGCCGTGCTCACTCGAGAGAATCGGGAAATGGTCTATTCCTCAAAGGCAAGAACCCTCATGGATGCTGTTTATGATTGGTCCCGCTTTAATAGCCTGCCCCGGGGATATGACTGGATCAAAGCGGAGATCAGAAAAGAGTTCAAGCTTGCATCAGAATTAATCGAGGTGACAGTAAAATATGGAAATATGGCAACGATCAGGCGAATAGGATATTTATTGGATACTTTAGTCCAGAAACCGAAAATGATAAATCGACTCCGGAGTGAACTCAGCACCTCGAGTTCCCTGATACCCTGGAACCCGGGTCGATCCTCCAAAGGAACAATTAATCGAAAGTGGGGAATCATTATTAATGGCTGAGGTGCGCTTCCCATACCCTCACGATACGGATCCGGATATTTTTCGTGAGGCGTTGTCGTATTCGGAAGGGGTTACCGGTTTGACGGCAAGCCTGATCGAAAAGGACTACTATTGCTCGTTGATTTTGCATCACGTTTTTAATCGGGAGACACAGCTCGTTTTCAAAGGTGGGACCTGTTTAAGCAAGGTTTTTGCGGATTTTTACCGCCTCAGCGAGGATTTGGACTTGGTCATCCCAGTTGCAGCGGACAGTCCGCGAAATCAGAGAAGTTCTAAAATGGATCCCATTAAGGGGATATTTGATGAACTTCCAAAGGTCATTCCTGGGATGTCAATCTCACGAGCGTTTAGAGGACATAATGAATCTCGACAATACATCGGGTACCTTGAGTATCCATCGGCTTTGATAGATAAGCAGGAGAGTATCAAGATTGAAATCGGCATCAGAGAGCCTATCCTTCTTCCTTCAATGATCCGTGAGACCCGTACAATCGTCGTGAATCCTTTTAGTGGTGGGCCACTTCTCCCCGTTTTTACTGTTCAGGCAATGGAATTGAAGGAAGCCTATGCGGAAAAAGTCCGGGCAGCTCTAACAAGGAGAGAACCTGCAATCCGGGATTTATTCGACCTTTTTAATGCTGTTCACAAAATGAACCTGGATCTTGATGCCTCTGATTTCCTAATCATGGTAAAGAAAAAGCTTGAAATACCGGGAAACACCCCGGTTGACATCTCGGTAGAATATAAGCAGGAGCTTGTTCGGCAGCTGGAAGGTCAATTAAGGCCCGTGCTTCGGCCTGCAGATTTCGAGAGTTTTGACATGGATAAGGCTTTTGAGATAATAGTCAGGATTGCCAAGGCCGTATAGGATTTACAAAAATTATTTTTTTATATCAACAGGTTATCGGATAAGTTGCTTTTGCGGCTTGCCTTTTTTGGGAGCAGGGTGTCGGAGGTTCATTTGTTTGACGCCTACCTTCAATTCCCATCAAAGGGGAATATTCCCGTGCTTTTTTTCCGGGATTGTTTTTTTCTTGGTTTTGATCAATTCCAGGGATTTTATCAAGATCGGTCTGGTTTCGCTGGGCCGGATGATGTCGTTAATATGTCTCAAGGACGCAGCCCTGATCGGATTTACATAATTGTCATGGTAATATTGCAATAATCCTTCGACCTTCTCCTTATTTTCTGCCTCGGCAATCTCTTTTCGAAAGATGATACTGGCCGCCGTCTTGGAGGCCACGCTTGATATTTCTGCACCCGGCCATGCATAAACCAGATCCGCCCCTATATACTGGCTTCCCATGGCGATATAGGCACCGGCATAGGCCTTTCGCACAATAACCGTGATGAGGGGGACGGTAGCCTCCGCATAGGCATGGAGCAATTTAGCCCCCTTGTAAATCATCCCCCCTCTTTCCATTTCCTCACCAATCATATAAGCCGGTGAATCAAGCAGCGTAATGATCGGAATATTGAATGCATCACAAAACCTGACAAAGCGTGCGCCTTTTTCAGCGGCCTTGATATCTATCACACCGCCCATTTGCTTTGGCTGATTGGCCACCACACCGACGGTATGTCCACCCAGTCTTGCGAATCCGGTTATCATACTTTTTGCAAAGTCGGGTTTCATTTCAAAAAAATCGCCATGATCAAAAATGGGGCCAATAATATCATGCATGTTGAATGGGATTTGCGATCGATCAGGCACCACCCGGTCCAGCGATTCATCACACCGGTTGGGATCGTCATCCGTTGGGTGCCTGGGCGCTTTTTCGCACCAATTGGAGGGCAGAAAATCCACCAATCTCCTGGCCTCCCTCAGCACCTTTTCTTCATTATCTTCCAAAACATCCACAAGTCCGCTCACTTGTGCATGCATGACGGCACCCCCCAGGTCTTCATCACTGATGTCGCTTGCCGTCTGGGCCTTAACAAAGGCGGGGCCCGCAATGTAGGTGTAGCTGTTTTTGGTCATTAGAATAAAATCCGTTAAACCGGGGGAGTAGGCCTGCCCCCCTGCCACCACGCCTAAGATGATGGATATCTGTGGAATTACCCCTGAATAGATGCTGTTCCGTCTAAACAACTGACCAAACATTTTTTCGGGCCCCAATGTTTCCTGCAGCCGCAATCCACCGGAGTGACAGATCCCGATGATCGGCACCAGGGACTCAGCGGCCAAGTCCATCAGGGCACATATTTTCTTTCCATGCATTTCCCCATAGGTCCCGCCTAAAGCGGCAAAATCCTGGGCATAGACGCAAACTTTTCTGGAATTAATTTCCCCGAAGCCCGTTATTACACCGTCTGCGGGGATCACCTTTTTATCCATTCCAAAATCTTGAAATTGATGTTTTGCAAAAATATCAAGTTCGGAAAAGGTTCCGGGGTCCAGGAGCTTTTCAATTCTCTCCCGAGGGGGGTACATTCCCTTGTCATAGAACAATTTTTTAGCCATCTCCGGTGAGGTGGCGTTTACAATTTGTCGTCTTAAGTCCAATACCGTGTCTTTTTTCATTTCCCTGAAATCTCCATGGCCATGACCGCTTTTTGCTTGCGAGTCTACCACATGGGATATTTCCTTTCAATTTAGTTCTAGGGATTTCCTTTTTAAAGTCGAAAACGGCGATCCCACTTTACCCCAACGTTGCCTGAAATTTGACGGCTTCGTATGAAGTCTCCCGATTTATTCCATCGGGACGTTACGCTTCATCCTCGCCCCATTAAATTCTCGCTATGCGAGACGGCGAAGCCGATTTAACAGGGATTAAAATACTCAATCTTCTCTTGCTGATTTGATATAGACTGAGTGAAGCGCTTTTAGATCAAATATTTATGCAACGTTGGGGCTTATTTTCAGCATCAGCAACGGGGGCCTATTCTGGTATTTTATGAGACTTTCTGGTATTTATGCGCTGCAAACGGCCTATTTGCAATTTTTTCATATTCAAATTATAAAATAGGACGAGTGATTTCGAAAAGAAACTCATTTGATAAAAATTGAATTCCTCATACTTGAACACACTGATACCATTTGGTTTATACCCGTTTTCAGTTTGTGGGGTGTAGCCGATTATCTCAGAACAGGGGAGACCCCAAGAATTATGGATATCTACTCGTTTTTGGCCGAACATCACATCGAATATGAACGCTTTGATCATCCGCCGGTTTACACCGTCGAAGACGTGCATCGATTGGCGCCCAACCTGCCCGGCGCACGGATTAAAAACCTTTTTCTTCGTGAAAAGAAGGGGTCTCGTCATTTCCTCGTTGTTGTGCCGGATGACAAACGGGTTGATATGAAAGCCCTGCCCAAAATTCTGGAAAGCGGCCATGTGAGTTTCGGCTCCCCGGATCGGCTGAAAAAACACCTGGGGATCGAGCCTGGGTCGGTATCCCTTCTGGCAATTGTTAATGACGGTGATCATGCGGTTGAGGTGGTCATGGATGAGTCATTATGGAGGTCGGAGGCCTTTCAATTCCATCCGTTGATCAATACCAGCACGCTGGTCATCCCCAGGGATAGTTTGATGCGTTTCTTAAGGGCAACGGGGCATGAAGTAAAACTAGCCGATATTGAGGCCCAGCAGAAAAATAAGATAAAAATAGATAAAAAATAATTTTTATACCCCCTTTTGATGAAGAAAAAGGCATAGAGCTGCAACATTAGGATAAAATTGATAAAAAAGGGAAGATCAAACGGTCTGAATGTGCTATAATTGCGTGTTCATAACCTCCAGAAAGCGGTTTTTGCAGGTTTACGGGTATGGCAATGATTATCAATGGTCTTGCAGGATAGCATGCAAATGGGCCATATGAATATATTGAAATACGTTTTATGGAAAAACAGGCCAATATGCACCTCGGATTGATTGACAATCATTTTACGGATAGGGGGTAAAAATGAAAAATATTCTCACCATAGTGTTGTCACTGGTTCTGGCTGCAGCAATAATATTTGGATTCGTTATCTATGGAAAATATGCTGATTCAAAAGATGCCCTCCTCATCAGCGAAGAAAAACTGTCTGATTTGAATGAAAAACTGATTCAATTGGATCAAGAAATCTCAGCGCTTGACGATCAAATTGAAAAGAATAAAGAGCGTTTCAAAGAGTTGGAGAGCGCTAAAGAGCGTTCCGTAGAACTTGAGAATGAGATAAAGGAGAAGAACCATGGCCTTTTGTCATTTGAGGAGAGGCTTCAAGATTTAGGCAGGCAACTTGCGGAAGAAAAAAAGGCCAAGGCATCCCTTGAGACTGAACTCTCCTACCGGGATGCGACGACTACACAAATTAAGGAAAAACTTGAAACTACCATGTCGCGGATCCTTTATCTGGAGGATGAAATTGCTAAGGGCAACGGTGAGATTGAAGAGATTAAACAGCAGCTTTCTGACATGGAAACTGAAAAGGCTTTAGCCTTGAGCAAACTGGACCAATTGAAATCCGCATCTGACGCCAATAGCAGAGAACTTGAGCGGGCTAAGGCGCGTATTTTAGAACTTGAGAATACCATAAAGGTGAAGAATCAAAGACTGTCATCAGTTGAAGGGGAGCTCAATGATTTAGAAAAAAAACTTGAAAAAGAACAAAACGCTAAGGCAACCCTTGAGACCGAACTAGCATATAGGGACGCTGCGACTGAAAAGCTTCAACAGCAACTCTCTGAACTTAGCGGAGACCATGCCTTGGCCTTAACAAAAATAGACCAATTGAAAACCACATTTGATGCCAATCACATGGCACTTGAGCGGGCTAAAGATCGCATTTCCGAACTTGAAACCGAACTCTCATACCGGGATGCGACGACTACAGAAATTGAGGAAAAACTTGAGAGTTCCATGTCGCGGATCCTTTATCTGGAGGATGAAATTGCTAAGGGCAACGGTGAGATTGAGGAGATTAAACATCAGCTTTCTGACATGGAAACCGAAAAGGCCATGGCCGTGGGCAAACTGAACCAATTGAAATCCGCATCTGATGCCAATAGCAAAGAACTTGAGCGGGCTAAGGCGCGTATTTTAGAACTTGAGAATACCATAAAGGTGAAAAATCAAAGACTCTCATTAGTTGAGGCTGAAATCAATCATTTAAAAAGCCAACTTGAAGTGGAAAAAAAGGCCAAGGCGGCGCTTGAGACGGAGCTCGCTTACAGGGACGCTGCGACTGCAAAGTTTAGGGAAAAATTCAGGAGTTGCCAGTTGCAGGCAGTTTCTCTGGAGGATGAGATAACGAAAGGCAAAAGTGAGATCGAGAGACTTCAACGCCAGATTTCAGACATTAAGGAAGAAAAGGTCGTTGCTGAGACTAAGATCGCGCAGTTAAAAACGACGTATGAGGATTTAGTTTCCGATCTTAAAAAGCAGATTGAAAATCAGGAGGTAACCATTAAGACATTTGAGGAGAAGATTTCCGTCACTTTTGTGGATCGTATTCTATTCGAATTTGGTAAGGCTAAAATCAGTCGCAAAGGAAAAAAGATCTTAGCGAAGATCGGTAACACACTGAAAAATGTTCAGGGCAAGCAGATCCGGGTTGTGGGACATACCGACGATGTCCCTATTTCGCCTGGGTTCCATTATAAGTTCCCAACAAATTGGGAGCTTTCTGCTGCACGTGCCGCTTCGGTGGTCAATTACCTGCAAAATGAACAGGGGCTTGATCCCACGAACCTGGAGGCTGTGGGCCGTTCCTTCTATGTCCCCATTGCAAGCAATGAAACATCAAAAGGGCGCGCTCAGAACAGGCGTGTCAATATCATTATAGCCCCTAAGGGAGATTAAATTTCAGGTAGAATATGTGATAATTCATATAAGGGGCACTGCATTTTCCGGATTCTACCCTTTAAGGCTATGATGAGGCTTAACAGTTACTAAGGAGAGCATAAAATTATTTGCATATTTAAATGTGACTTGCTCCAGTACCTGTCATGAAGTCTTTTCTGCCGTGACTGTCGGAAGGGCTTTGTCATTTCATTGCGTTATGGAATGTCCCGACATGTCGGGATGGCCCCGAGCGAATGCGAGGGGAACAGGGAGGGGGCAGGCATCACCCGTCCGTAACGCCTTGAAATGACCAGCCCGTGAGACCCGGAACATAAGAAATGACTGTATGACATGTACTCAGTTCACGACATCTATTCAATGGTCTCCTAAGTATTATAGTTCATGGGTGTCTTTGAATCCACCATCCCCCGGCAACAGGGGCCTATTACATGAAGCATAAGTGCGAGGAAAAGTGATCGGGTAAAGGCGTTAAAATATCCACCTCTCAACTCCAAAGAATTTGCTATTCCACCCAAAAAATCCACATCGAATTGGCACGGTTGCTCCATAGTTTACGTCTACGCAGGATTCTGTTATAAATCTAAAGTTGACATTTTAATGTTGAGAATCTCCAAGAGAAAACAAGACGGGTAGGGTGTTTTTTTACGGAAAAAATGATTTAGGATTGTTTTTTCTCCACCTTCAACTGAATTTTTCAAAAGACATTGCGTCTTCATGTCTTTTCGGAGAACAATTAAGGAATTGAAATCTTTGAGGACTATCAGACGGGTCTATGGCCTCATAATTCTGTTTGTTGTTTCACTTTGTTGTACGGATTCAACCGCTGAAACCAATCTTTGGAAGATGCTTGATGAAGGGCTTTCTTTGGCGGAGTTTATTTCCACGCTGAAGCCCCGCATCACTGACTTTCCAATCACCATCCTTAAAATTAACCCGGAATTTTATTCCTTTAAACTTCTGTGCGCCTCAGAGCATGGCCGTAAGATGAGAACAGTAAAGCAGTGGTGTAATGAGTTTAATCTTTTGGCCGTCATTAATGCAAGCATGTATCAGGACACAAACCCGCTTAAAAGCACAGGGTATATGAAGAACTATACCCATATGAATAACCCCTATATCAATCCTGCTTTTGGTGCATTTGTGGCCTTCAATCCGATTAATTCCTCCCTGCCTGAGCCAAGGTTCGTTGATCGGCGGCTTCAGAAAGACTGGAAAGCGCAGATAGAAAAATACAACACTGTGGTTCAGAACTATCGTATGATAAGTGAAGGAAAAAGGAAGGGATGGCCTCAGCAGGATAAACTATATAGCACCGCTGCCATGGGCATGGATATGGATAACAACGTCTTGTTCATCCACAGTCCGTCGCCCTATTCGACTCATGATTTTATCCATATTCTCCTCTCACTTCCCATTGACATTGATAGCGCCATGTATCTAGAAGGCGGGCCTGAAGCCACCCTGTATATTAGCCCAAAAGAAATACAGACAAAGGACAAAGGACGGTATGGTGCTGCATTAGGGGAAAATTATGGTGACCTATCCTCTTTGACCCTTCCCAATGTAATAGGGATTGTGAAACGAAAATAGGTCTATCCCCCATCTTTATTGTGCAAGGAAAAAAGACCTGGGACCATTTCAAAAACAAAAAATGGGTTTACTCTATGCCCTGGCGGCGTTCGGGTTCTGGGGGATTGCTCCCGTCTATTTCAAGGCCGTGCAACATGTGCCGCCATTTGAAATACT
>Ga0272443_10003603_pt1 | contig 18047 bp, 15 predicted proteins | sample SSMAcet12_FD_193581 | JGI IMG/M metagenome (GOLD analysis project Ga0272443, IMG submission 193581) | Marine sediment archaeal communities from Little Sippewissett salt marsh, Falmouth, MA, United States - SSM-Acet-12 | ecosystem: Environmental > Aquatic > Marine > Wetlands > Sediment ... | reverse complement strand
ACATGCTTGAAAAAACAGCAAAAGAAAGCCACATGACCATAGTGATTCCCCATGTTTATGAAAATGGTGAAGGATATTATAACGCTGTTCAATTGGCATATCCGGAAACGGGATTAACGGATCAGTTTTACGGCAAAATTGAATTAAATCCTTTCACAGAATATCTCCCGTTTGAAAACCTCTTAAAGGCTTTTTCGTTTTTAAAATTTCGGAATTACCTAAAAAAGGGAGCCTCTTTTACAACTTTTAAAATAAACGGGGTAAACGGAGCCTTTCCAATATGTTTCGAATCTTTTTTCCCCAATGTTTTTATTGATTTCAGAAAAAATGATGCAGACTTTTTTTGCGTCATTACCAATGATGGATATTTTACCCATAAAACAGCTCTGATTCAGCATTTTAAGCAAATACAGATTAGAGCAGTGGAGACTAACAGCTGGATATGCCATGTATCCAACAATGGAATAACCGGCCTTGTGGATCCTTTTGGCAGAACCGTCCAGTATTCGGACCCTTTTTTAAGAAATATTTCTTATATGGATATTCCTGCTGAAAAAAGACAAGGCACTTTCTATATGATGATATATGATTATTTATACTTATTTATTTTGGTCTTGTTTATAATATTTGTGATTTTTGCTTTTGTGATAAAATAAGTCGACAATGATTTTTCGGAGGTGTTTCAGTGACTAAAAAGAACAAATCAATTGATTTTAAAGGGATAGGACAGGGATCGTTTTCAAAAACAATAGAGTCATTCTTTTTATATTTTACATTCATTTTTGTCGCTATGTTTGCCCATCCAAAATTAACTTATGAATTTTCAACATCAAAATATCTTTTTTTAATCATCTTCTTCACTATTTCCATGACACTATTTCTGTTCAGAAAATTCAGAAAAAAAGAACAGCAATTATACTTTTCATGGGCTCATTTTGGTTGGTTCCTGTTTGGTATAGCAGCTGTGGTATCCACTTTTACAGTTTTAAGAGAAAACCCGCTTTATTTCCCTTTTTCATTTGAGATAGGAATCTATGCTTTTTTAACATTCTTCATGGTCTTATATTTTTCCAATTTCCTGGAAACAAAAAGGGATATTTCCTATTTCTTGTTGTTCGTCATGATATCGGGAACCATGGTATCCATCGAAGCCCTCATGAACTATTACACCGGCCAGTCTTTCTTCCTTGGGTCATATGGTGCCGGGGGAAAGATGTCCATTAAAGCCACTATTGGAAATCCCAATTTTGTGTCAGACTTTTTGGCTTCATTAATTCCTATAACGATCTATTTTGTTGTGAGTTATGATTTTGGTTGGACGCCAAAGAAAGAAAAACCGGGATTTGAATTTTTTACTCCTATTATGATTATCAAAGTTTTGGGACTCGTTAATTTTGCAATCTTCTACTTCCTGGTATTGGTTATCGGAACAAGAGCTGTCATTCTTTCCCTTATGGTTGGAGCTGTGGTATTTGTTATCGCCTGGTTCTATTACCAATGGAAGAGAAGAAAAGAGGAGACAGTAGATAATTATAAAAAGATTGAAGGATATTCCAAACGTATTGCCGGAATATTGAAGAAAACCAATTTTATCTTCTTGATTGCCATCGTGTTCATAGCCTTGTTATTACCCATTCTTTTATCAAACCCGGACAATCCTCTTGCACCGGGAACAAATATCGCCAGCAGAACTTCATCTATCTTTGATGAAAGGGGATTTCAAACAACAGGCGGTAAAGTTAGATTGTTGGCTTGGAAAGCTTCAATTTATCAGTTTAAGGATTTCCCGTTAATCGGTAACGGTATTGGGACGTACATGCACAAAGCAATCGGATACATGGGAGAAGCAACACAGGATAACCCCGAATACATTGATGCTTGGTCAAATTTTAAAAGGACACATAATGATTATTTCCAGGTTCTCGGAGAAATGGGTCTTTTTGGTTTTCTTTCCATAGCTGTTACGCTTGTTTTATTAATCATCATGTTCTTTCTCATATTGGGAGATCAAAAAAATCCTGATGATGCTATCCTATTGATCTTGTTGGCAGTTGGGTTCACAGAGATACTGGGTCACAGTTTCACGGAATTTCCACTTCACTTGTTACCCAATCAGTTATGGGCTTTGGCTATGACCGGTCTGGGGTTTGGAAGATATTTCAATAGAAAGAAACGCTTGGCATTTCATTTGAACTTAAAAGGATGGCGTATGCCTGCATTAATTGCTATTGTCATAGTCGTAGGAATCACTTCAGGGTGGTTAAAGCTTAACAGTGTAAAAGCTGAAGCGCTCTTTAAAGAGGGAAATGGTTATTATTCAAGTTTTAGTCAGATTGAACGTCAGGAAAGTGAACTGCAGAATCAGAAAAAACAAGTAAATCAGATGTTCGAACAACTTGAAAATCGGGAAGGGCAGTATGCTGTTTTTGAACCGGATACTTATATGAGACAAAAGATCGCTGAAATGGGAAATATAGCCAATCAGTTCAGTCAACAGGAACTTCAGGTCCGTTTGATGAATGAATTGACCCAAGATCTTCAGGAAGAAGAACAAAAATTGAATAATTATCTCACTCAGATTAATAATAATTTAGATTACCTGGCATCCGAACGGATCAAACGGTATAATAAGGCTTTATCTGATTTCCTGGGGAGTTTAGATAGTTTGGGTTGCTATGGTAAAAGCATGTTCTATACTTCATTAATGATGGTAAGATCCGAAAGGAAACAAACCCTTTATGATGAACTGAACAGCAGTCCCGATAAGATGGAAATCATTAGTAAACACTTTACCCAGCGTGATGACACTATGCGACATATTCAGGAGCAATTTTTGGATTTTCCACTGGAAAAAGATGCGGAAATGCTAAACCAGCTAATAAAGCAGGGATATACTTCTTCAGTCAATGATTTGTTAAACCTTGTCAATATATCACTTTGGTATGATATCCAGATGTATCAGACCGGAATCGATTATTTTGAAACATCATTCCTTTGTTTTAATGAGAAAAATTCTTATAGGATTATGGGGAAATTCAACTACAATCTTTCTGTGATGCTGAAAAACCTCTCGTCCAGATATGTTGAATTGGTTAATAATGAACCCGCTCTAAAAGACACACTGATGCCTTTAATAACATTGCACAGAACTCAATCAAATAAAGCTTTAGCGGATATGGAAAAGTGGTATGATTCAGCGATATATATTCTTCCGGGAAATTGGCAAAGATTTAAAGATTGGGAAAGCATTTATTCTGAATACATCGATTTGCTTTTGAAATCCGGTACTGTGACAGGTGTTTATCCCAAAGTCAAAGAAGTCGCTCAAAAAAGAGTATGGGCCTCCGAACAAATGCATAATGTTCAAAGGACTGGAGTTCCCGATGATATCGCTTCGGTTTATTCACAAATCGCACAGGCTTTCCTTGAAAATAAGCTGTACCAGGAAACCATTTACGTACTGGATGACGGCTTGAAAATGCTATCGACGGCTTATCAGTGGAGTATTGATGATATTGTTAATAATCCCTATCTTACAGAATCTGAAATACAAAGATATCAAAATTTCATCTCAACCGTAGAAAGTCTTGTAGAAAAGAGGGCGACTTTCCTTGAACAAGTCACCAGTGTTTACAGGTATGCCAAAGAACAAGGTGAATTTGAAGAAAAATGGCTGGAAGATTGGAAATACAATCAGTTTACGGGTGAAACCTGGGAAGCGGCAAATTATGAAGATATCATGAAAAAGGTTGAAGAAGCAAAGACGAACAAGCCAATTATCTTGGAATGAGCAATATCAATAATAAAGAGGAGAATGCAAAATGAAAACAAACATGAAATCACTGCTTTTGATCTTAATCATATTAACCATACCCATTTCCATTTATTCACAACAGGAAATTGATATATTAAATCTTGATCCTGATTATATCGTTGCAACAGTAGAAAATCAGGAAATTAAAGCCAGATTATTGGATACAGAAGCTAATCTGCCATTTACGTTACTTCGAATAAAAGAAACCAACGAAGGTTTTTACGAAACTCTATTGTCGACAGAAGCCGGGTATGACTTTTTATTGGAATACAAAAAGCGCGTTTTGTCGACGCTTATTGACGCTTTTCTGATCATACAGATAGCCAAAGATAAAGGGGTTCAAATACTTGAAGAAGATGTACAAGGCTATATCGATACTTTTTTAAACGAACTGCTGGCTTCCAACAATTTAAATATTGATGAATTTGAACAGTACATCATGACCCAGGGATATGATTCTTTGGCAGATTATAAAAGCCATCTTGAATTACAGAGAAGATTGGCGTTAGCCAACTACGGGTTGATAGATATTCTTTTTCCAAATGTCACTGTTTCAGAAGAAGAAATCACCGATTATTTAAACAAAAATCCTGTCAACACACAAGAGAGCAATTCTGTACATATCTATCATATTTTATTGGATAACAACACAGACTTGAACAGTGTCTTCAACACCATTAACGAATTAGGATTTGAAGCTGCTGTAATGGAATATTCCAAAGATGATCTCACGAAATTTAACAATGGTGATTTGGGATGGATAGAAAGAGGTGTTTTCCCGGAATTTGATATTGCCTTTGAAAAAAATCCGGGAGATGTAATTGGTCCCGTAAAAACCGAACTGGGTTATCACATCATTAAAGTTGTTGAGTTTTCCGGTGGCGAACAAGGACAGGGCCAACTCAAAAAAGACGTTGGAGAAATGTTAAAGAGAGAAAAACAATTAACTTTATGGGAAAACTGGTTGAGATCAGAGTTTGAAAGAGAAAGCAATCAATACAGCATTAAGATATATTTTTAATTAAGGGAGGATGGTCGACATGAAAGCATGTCCTTTTGGAACACACAGAGTTATCGAACCCGAGGGAGTTTTACCCCAACCGGCATGGAAGATCAATAATTCCATGAATACAGCTTATGATAATGAAATCATGATAGATGTTACCCACTTAAATATTGATTCTGCATCATTTAGGCAGATTAAGGAAGAAGTGGGAGCAGATGAAGAAAAAGTAGCAACAAAGATTATGGAGATTGTGGCTGAAAGAGGCAAAATGCATAATCCTGTAACCGGATCAGGCGGAATGCTTGTGGGAACTGTTGCTGAAATTTCTAAAAAAATGTCACAAAAGCATCAGGTCAAAGTTGGGGATCATGTGGCAACTTTAATATCCTTGTCATTAACACCTTTGAAAATTGAAAGAATTCGAAAGGTGCATTTAGATCGGGAGCAAGTGGAAGTAGAGGGAAAGGCCATTGTTTTTGAAAGTGGTGTAGTCGTAAAGCTTCCCAATGACATGTCCAGACCATTGGCTTTGTCAATTCTCGATGTTGCAGGTGCCCCTATTCAAACCGCAAGACTGGTTAGACCGGGAGATACTGTGATGATTCTTGGTGCTGCCGGAAAATCCGGTGTCTTGTGTTCATACGTGGCAAAAAAAATGACTGGTAATGTGGGAAAGGTTATCGGTTTGATACATCACAATGACAGAAGAGAAGAGCTTGAAGAACTGGGATTTTGTGACACCATCCTTCAAACTGATGCCACGGACACTGTGGGGGTTTACAGAATGGTTCACGATGCCACAGACGGTGAACTGTGTGATGTCACAATTAATGTCGTCAACGCAGCCAACACTGAAATGTCCTGCGTCCTTTCCACCAAAGAACACGGCAACGTTTATTTCTTTTCAATGGCATCCAGTTTTACAAAGGCTGCCCTTGGTGCGGAGGGTGTGGGAAAAGATGTCAATATGATCATCGGAAACGGCTATGCTCAAAATCATGCAGCCTACGCCCTGGATATTGTGAGAGAAAACAAAAAACTCTTTGAACTGTTTAATAAACGATACGGATAGAAGAGAAAGGAGATGGTTAAATGAACCTGAAAGTGAAGATTGGAGAAAAAATTGAACTTGATAATCCTCTGATGCCTGCATCAGGACCGCTGGTGGGTGATGCGGAGAAAATTCTTGCCTTAGCTGATCAAGGTTTAGGTGCACTGGTCACAAAAACCATCTCCTCCAAAGCAGCACCTGTGCCTCATCCCTGTATCATCGGGGGTAAGGATTACATTATTAACGCTGAACTTTGGTCGGAATTTCCACCTGAAAAATGGGAAGAGGAATTTCTACCGGAGATTGAAAAATCTGGTGTAAACAGACCTCTCATCATAAGCTTAGGCTATAAAAAGGAAGAAATTTGTTCTTTGATCAAACGTGTGGAAAAATTTGCCACTGCGTTTGAGCTGTCCACTCATTATGTAGGAACAGATTTGAAACCCATCGCACAAACAGTAAAAGCCGCAAGTGAGGCAACGGAAAAACCCGTATTCATCAAACTCAGCCCCCATATAACTGATCCTGCAGAATTTGCCAAAATGGTGAAGGATAATGGGGGATATGGCATTGTAGCTGTAAATTCTGTGGGACCAACATACCCAGTCAATCTCATAAAGGGTAAATCCCCTCTAGGCAGCAAGGATGGCTACGGTTGGATCTCGGGTCCGGTGATTAAACCCATCTCTCTTTCGAGAATAAGAATGATCACCCAATCTGTTGATATACCGGTGATCGGTGTTGGGGGAATCAAAAGTGCTGAAGACATATTAGAATTCATAGCAGCAGGTGCAAGTGCCGTTCAAATGCTGTCAGCGGCTATGCTTTATGGAAAAGATCTATATTCAAGAATACTCAACGATCTGCCCAAAGTCATGGAAAAATATGGGTTTAGTGACTTGGTTTCCATAAAAGGGCTTGTAAAAGACAAAAACAAAGAAACCAATTTTGAAACGGGATATCCGGCTATCGATCATAACAGATGTACACTTTGTAGTCTTTGTGTGAGAAATTGTCCTTATTATGCTTTGTCTATAGAAGACAAACGGGTTGTATTGGATAAATCAAAATGTTTCAGATGTGGCCTATGTGAAAGCAGATGTCCTGTAAACGCTATTGAAGGTGTGTTATGACTCAAACGTATTTTCACTTGAAATGCATCAATTGTTCAACAGAATATAACCCTCAAGAAGTTTTATATACTTGTCCTAAATGCGGAAACCGAAAAGGGACACTTGAAGTGGTGTATGATTTCCAAAACAGTCTTAACTGGGTGAATGATAAAAAGAGTGGAATTGCCAAATTTGCTTCAATTCTTCCAATTCAGGAGGAGCTACTTCCAGAAAACGTGATTGTTGGTGATACACCCTTATATACTTCAAAAAGATTAGCTGAAGAATACAATGTAAAAGAAGTATTGATCAAAGACGATGGCAAAAACCCAACAGCTTCTTTTAAAGACAGAGCCAGTATCGTTGCAGTAACCAAAGCAAGAGAATTAGGATATTCAGACATCTATGCTGCATCCACGGGAAATGCTGCCAGCTCATTGTCCGGAATTTGTGCGGGAACGGGAATTCAGGCACATATTTTTGTGCCTGAAACAGCGCCGGAAGCAAAGATTGCTCAAATGTTGATTTATGGGGCTGAGGTTTTTGCCGTTAAAGGGTCTTACGATCAAGCATTTGACGTTTCTCTAAAAATCGGAGAAAAAAACAACTGGTATTGCAGAAACTCAGCGATTAATCCCTACCTTTTGGAAGGGAAAAAAACTTGTTCTCTGGAAATAGCCTATCAAACAGACCTTGATCTACCGGACTGGATATTTGTTAGCGTAGGAGACGGGACCGTTTATAGTAGTTTTCTTAAAGGATTTAGCGATTTGAAACACTTAGGCATCATCAATAAAATACCACGTGTCATTGGTGTTCAAGCCGCTGGTTGTGACCCAATCCTGCAAACTTTTAGAGGCGGGAAACCATTTGTAATAAAAGACATGGAAAAAACTGAAACGGACGCAGACTCTATTGCGGTGGGGAAACCCCGTGACTATTTAAAAGCCTGTCAATACGCCGAACAGATGAATGGCGACTTCATCAGCGTTACAGATAGAGAAATCGGGGAAGCCATTATGGAATTGGCAAGAAAAACCGGAGTTTTTTCAGAACCGGCAGCTGCAGCTTCTTTTGCCGGTTTTAAGAAAATGTCAAAAATGAATGCTTTTCAAAACCAAGACAAAATCGCATTAATCGTCACAGGAAACGGTTTAAAAGATATTAAAACACCCAAAAAATATCTACAAGAAAAAGTAGAATTTATCAGCCCGGAAATTTAATAAAACTTCTTTCGGGGTATTAAAAAGAAGGTTTTAGAATTATGAATTCCTACCTAGATTAATTCATAGCTTGTGGACGTAACAGGCGCCTTGAGGCTATCTAAAACTCTTTCAAGCAATACTCCTTCTCTATGAGGAATTTCAAAGCCAAAAGTAGCGCGAATGGCTAATGAAACAAAATGCTGAGCCCGATCTAAAGCGATTGGAAGACTGTCTCCCTGCATCAGGCTTCCTACCAAAACACTGGTAAACATATCCCCTGTTCCAGGATAAAAAGCGGGGATATAATCGCATGTCACCTTCCAGTATCGATTATCTTTTGAATTATAGGCCACCGTTGACGTACTCTTATCTTTTACTTCATTGGGAACACTTGTTATGACCGTATAACGCGGTCCCATCGTCGCCAACTCTTTTAGCCATTCTTTGATTTCTTCATCTGTAATGGTCCTTGGGATTTCTCTATCCAACAAAAAAGAAGCTTCTGTAATATTTGGTGTAATAACATCTGCCTTAGTAATCAACTGCCTCATACCTTTAACCATACCATCGGTAACTGTTTGATACAGTTTCCCGTTATCACCCATCACCGGATCGATTACTTTCAACTGATTTTCACGTTTAAAATCGCGAAAAAAACCTCTTACAATATCAATTTGTTCTTCAGAACCCAAAAAACCTGAATAAATGGTGTCAAATTTCAGCTTAAGTGATTTCCAATGATTGATGTACATTTGGAGTTGAGGAGTTAAATCAATGAACTGAAAGTCTTTAAAGCCCCCTGTATGAGTTGAGAGAACAGCTGTAGGTACCGGGCAGACCTGAAATCCCATATTAGAGAGGATGGGAATAATCACCGTCAGGGAAGCCCTTCCAAACCCGGATATGTCATGTATCGCCGCTATTCTGGGAATAATATTTCTCATGATCCCCCCTTTCTAAAGAGTTCATTTGTCTGATTGGATTATATCACTTTTTACTTTTTTACTCTCGGACCAAGTGTCAAGCCCCACCCCTTGGACCAAAGGATAGACTTGATCTAAATTAACAAATATACCTCACTTTTTTTTGGCCTAAATCTGTTAGAATAGATGTATGAAAAGAATGATGTTTACGGATTTTTATGGACTGGATATCGTCAGTTCAAGACGAGAAGAGATTGATGTTTTCTTAAAAGATTGTCTTGAGAAAGATGAGAAAATAAAGATCACTACCATGAATGCCCAGATCGCCTATTTTTATCTGAAAGATCAATCTGCAACAAAGGCTATTTCAGATTCCTTTGTTATACCGGACGGAACAGGACTATCGTGGGCGTTAAAAAGGCTCAACGGAGTCAATATAGACCGTTATCCGGGTGTTGAAATCATGTATTCCCTGTGTCGTATCTGTTCTGACTTGGGGAAGAAGGCCTTTATTCTTGGGGGTATGGAAGGTGTAGCACAAAAGGCTGCCATGAATCTTCATCAGGAAACTGGTATTGCGATCAATGGTTATCAGAATGGTTACTTTGACATTCACAAAGATAGTCAAACCATATGTCATAAGATTAAAAAGAGTCAGGCTGATGTTCTGTTTGTTGGTTTGGGGGCTCCAAGACAGGAGAAGTGGATTTACAGCTTTTTTGAGCAGACAGGATGTACACTGGCCATTGGGGTTGGCGGATCGTTGGATATCTACGCTAACACTGCAAAACGTGCTCCTGGGTGGGTTCAAAAAGCCAATCTAGAATGGCTTTATCGAATCTTGCAGCACCCAATAAAGAAATTTAAAGTGATATTTCAGATCATGTCTTTCGTCAAACAAGTACTGAAGGGCAAAAAAGACTGATACGGAAATAACTTTTGTCTTTTTTTTGTCTTATACCTAAGAGGTGATAAAAATGAGTTGGGAAATAATCTGGATGATTTTAGGCTTTATATTATTAATTGCTGAAATGTTTACCGTAACTTTCTTCATTATGTGGTTTGGTGTTAGTGCGCTTTTCACCGCGTTGCTATCTTGGCTTTGGATTGATTCATTTACATTACAGCTTCTGATATTTGCGATTGTTTCATTCCTGCTGGTTCTTTTTACAAGAAAATTGGCGAATAAGATGTCCGGTGAACCCAGCAGGAAAATTACACAGGATGAGATAATTGGTAAGACAGGCATAGTTACTGAGACAATTCTATCTGACAATTCAAAAGGTCTGGTCAAGATGAACGGTCAAGTTTGGCGGGCTGTTTCCGAAAATGGCACAGAAATAGAAAGGGGTAGGAAAGTCATTGTGAAAAGGTTATACGGGGTAAAAATATACGTCGAAGAAATTGAAAAAGAAAACTAAGGAGGTTAAAAAATGCTTATAGCACTAGTGATTATAATTGCGTTCGTCTTTATCTTCGCCATGGCCGGGATAAAGATTATCAGGCCTTATGAAAAGGGTGTTGTTGAAAGACTTGGAAAATTCAACAGAATAGGCGAATCAGGATTGCAATTCATCATTCCGCTGTTCGAAAGAATGACTAAGGTGGACATGCGTGAGCAAGTGATTGATGTTCCACCACAGGAAGTTATCACTAACGATAACGTAGTTGTATCTGTAGATGCAATCATTTATTATCAAGTAACGGATGCCTACATGGTGCTTTATAACATCTCAATGTTCCAGGATGCTGCGGTCAAATTGGCACAAACGAATCTGAGAAACGTTATCGGTGAACTGGAACTAGATCAGACTTTAACATCAAGAGAAATGATTAATACGAAACTGAGAGAAGTGTTGGATGATGCGACCGACAGCTGGGGTGTAAAGGTTTCAAGGGTTGAGATTAAACGGATTGATCCACCTCAAGATATAACAGATGCCATGAGTCGACAGATGAAATCCGAAAGGATCAAGCGTGCGGTCATTTTAGAAGCTCAGGGAATCAAAGAATCCGAAATAACAAAAGCCGAGGGTAAGAAACAAGCCTGGATTTTAGATGCTCAGGGTAAAGCAGAGGCTGTCAGATTGGAAGCTGAAGCTCGAAAGTTCCAGTTAAGTACAGAAGCCGAGGGACAAGCCGAGGCCATTTACAAAGTCTTTGAATCCATTCACAAAGGAAAAGCCACGGATGATGTCATTGCCATCAAATATCTTGAAGCTCTGAAAGATATTTCCAACGGGAAGGCCTCCAAGATCTTCCTGCCCTTGGAAGCTTCGGGAATATTAGGCAGTATCGGAGCAATTGGTGAGATGTTTAACAAAAAAGAGCAAGAGCAAAAAGAAGAAAAATAAATAATATAATCGGGAACCCATAATGGGTTCCCGATTAAAGTGTTGGAATAAAATTTGTTGTTTAACGTCAAATCTTATTGTATACCCCTATGGGGTATAATTCATTTATTTTTTGGAGGTTGAAAAATGGGACTATTAAAGAAGAAAGATCAAGCACAAATTAAGGATAGACTGGCTGAGGAGATGAAGGATAATGTAAAAATTATTCTATTCCTCACGGAAGATGAGTCAAAATGCCATTATTGTAATCTTACAAAAGAGGTACTACAGGAAGTATCTACACTGTCTGGTGGAAAGTTGGAAGTGGAAGAACATATTTACGAACAGAACAAAGAACTGGCCAAAAAATACGGCGTGGAATATCTGCCAGGTTTTGTTATACTGGACAAAGATTCAAAACATTATAATGTGATCTTTCATGGAGCACCTTTTGGTCACGAATTTGCCACCTTGCTTGAAGACATCATCATCATTTCAAATGGTGCGAATCCACCCGTAAGTCAAGAGATTGTTGAAAAATTAAAAGCGATTAATAAACCGGTTAAAATACAGGCATTTGTCACACCAACTTGCCCCTATTGCCCCAAAGCTGTTTTAACCGCTCATTTTTTCTCCATGATCAATCCTGAGTTTATTACCGGAGAAATGGTCGAGGCTTCGGAATTTCCAGAATTATCAGCTAAATACGGCGTTTCTTCCGTTCCGCAAATGGTTATCAATGATGGGGCAAATTCATTTGTAGGAGCCTTTCCAGAAAAGGAATATTTTGAGGAAATCTTGAAGGTACTGTAATACAACAAACGGGGTGATAGAAGTGGTTTTCTTTGATTTGGGGGATTCAAAAAGCTCTAAAGAAACAAAAGATCAATACGATATGGTAATTATAGGCGGCGGACCTGCAGGTTTAACAGCCGCTATTTATGCCGCAAGAGGCGGATTAGACACTTTGGTGATTGAGAAGAGCAGCGAAGGCGGACAAATCGCCGCCACAGAAAAAGTGGAAAATTATCCCGGTTTTATTTCGATAGATGGCCTGGAATTGGCTGAAAAGTTCAGCGATCACGCCAGGCATTTCGGGGCGACTATTTCCAATAAAGGTGTTAGAAACCTTTCAATTTGCTGTGATAAAAAGACGATTGTATTGGATGATTCCAGTGAAATAGAAGCAAAAACAATTGTGATTGCAACGGGTGCTACACACAGAAAGCTTGGTGTTCCCGGTGAAAAGGACTATGAAGGCAAAGGTGTATCATATTGTGCTATTTGTGACGGGGCCTTTTTTAGAGACAAGCATGTTGCGGTGATTGGCGGAGGCAACTCAGCCATTGATGAAGGATTATACCTGACACAAACAGCTGCACAAGTAACTGTCGTTCATCGAAGAGACCAATTAAGGGCAGATAAGATATTACAGGAAAGGGCATTTAACAATCCAAAAATGGATTTTGTATGGAACTCGGTGGTTGAAGAGATTCAGGGTGATGCCTTTGTCAATAACTTGATCTTGAAAAACCTGAAAGACGGAACACAAAGTGATTTTCAAGTGGATGGTGTTTTTATTTATATCGGCCTGGTTCCCAATTCGGCTTTATTTAAAAATCTTCTTCAAACCACACACGACGGTTTTATAAAGGTTAATCCTGTGACTTATGAAACATCCTTACCCGGTGTTTTTGCCGTGGGGGACGTTATCGATAAAGAATTAAGACAAATCATAAACGCAGCTGCAGATGGAGCAAGTGCTGCATCCAGCGCTATCAAACTTTATTTTTAAAACACAGAAACATCTCCATTTAAAGGGGCGCATATATGCCCCTTTTTTTATTGGTATTCTTCAACTACTCTTTGTTTCCAATTTCCAAATCGTAAAAACAAAGTGACGATAATTAAAGCACCGATATTGCTGATAATCATAGCGTAAAAAATCCCGTTAAAGCCGTAGATCTTAGAAAGAATCAACACAAATGGGATGCGGACACCCCATAATCGGATTAAATCAGCGGTAGTAGCCTGCATTGTGTGTCCAGTTCCCCTTAAAGCACCCTGGAAAACCGACATGGTAGCAAAAAAAGGTAAGGACATGGAAACCAGCCTGAAGAAATGCCGTCCCAGTTCAATGACCTCTTGCTGGTTGATAAAAAACTGGGTTACATATTGCCCAAAAAAGAAGAGCAGGGTGGAGATACTCAGAACTATTGTGAATGTCAACAAAGCAGCTTTTTTTACCGCTTCTTCAGCCCTTTCAGGTTCCTCGGCACCAACAAATTGCCCCGCCATTGTGGAAGTAGCCAAAGACATCCCCACGGCAAACATGGTAACCATTGAAAGCACCCGTTGACCGATACCGTAAATACTGATAACCGTTGTTCCAAAACCAGCCACTACACTCATGATAAAGGTAAAACCCAAGGCAGTGACTGACTGGCCAAGAGATCCAGGCAAGCCGATGGATAAAACCTTCTTGATCATTCTGAAATCCGGCTTAAGATCCTTCATATGAATCGTAAATCCCAATTTGTTACTAATTAGAACGTAGAGGAAATAAAATGCAGCGGTTCCCCTGGCAATGAGCGTTGCAATGGCAGCACCCTGAACGCCAAGATTAAGAACAAAGATAAAAATCGGGTCTAAAACGATGTTAAAAACCACAGCAAAGAACATCATTTTCAACGCAATAACTGAATTCCCCCATCCTCTGAAGATACTTGCAAACAATTCTGTAAAAAAGATAAATGGAATCGCCAAAATCATGATTCTCAAATAACTCAATGCCGTATCGTATAATTCGGGTGATATTTGCATCCAATGTAAAATATTTCCAGAAAGCAGATATCCAAACAACATGATAGCCAAAGACAAGGTTAACAGCGTTAAAATAACTTGTGCAGCGGATTTTTCCGCTAACTCTTTATTTTTCATTCCAGTATATTGTGCAATCATTGAAGTAGCAGCGTGAGAAAACCCCATGGCGAGAGAAATGAGTATAAAGATGATAGGGAAAGTCACAGTGGGCGCAGAAAACTCAACCGTTCCAAGTTTTCCGAGAAAATAGGCATCTGTAATATTATAAATGGTTTGTAACAGATTCGTCAAGACAATTGGCCAAGCCAATCTAAAAAGTCCTTTGTAGATTGGCAACGAAAAAATATCCACCTTTTCGTTTATACGCCTGCTGAGATTTTTAAAAAAATTCAAATTCATCAACTCCAGTTAAATGTTCGAGTTCCTAATTATTATATCATAGTTCAATTTATATTTTAAGTGTTCTTATCTTCATTCAGAATGCGTTTATCCTTGCTCGTGATTCAATCTTTATGTTAAACTATTACAGCTTAACATGCTTTAAAATTAGCGTAAAACTTTTATTCTTTAAAGTATCAAACGATTAAAAACACACTTTAGTGACGAAACCCGAGGAGCAAGCTATGATTATCATTCAAGAATCCGAAATTATTAAGTTGTTATTCGGACTAGGTGTTTTGATTTATCTTTATATAAACAAGAAAAAAATCATCGAATTACCCCATTATAATCTGCTTTTTTTAGCGTATATAATTGTTTTAACAGGGTGGATCCTAACGGTTTTGGAAGGCATTTTTTACGAACAACTTTTAAATTTAATCGAACACACCTGTAATGCAGTTAGTTCAGTCATACTATGTTTGTGGTGTTATCAAGTATTCATTAAGGATGATAGGAAATGAATGCTGTGACGATAATTGATTTTATCGGTTTGATTGCCAGTATTATGGCGCTTATTTTTATACTTAATGATCGTAAAAAAACGTTAAAACACGATTCTAAAATGACTCTGTTGATTCTTTTGGTTTTAGTTATATTTTTTACTTTTTCAAACATTTTGGAATGGGCAGCGATCACAGATCAACTAGATATATACGAAGACTACTTTAGGGTTTTGGAACCAATCATGTGGATGTTTTTCTTATACGTCTCTTTAATGAATTTGCAAATTAAGAAGAGACAGGAATCAGAAGAATCTTTAAGAAAAAGTCGTGAAGCATTAAAAAAGAGCGAGATGCGTTATAAAAGCTATATGGAAAATGCTCCGGTGGGGATTTTTATTACCGATTCTTCTTTTTGTTATGTATATGCCAACACCTTAGCCTGTCAAATGACAGGTTATTCTAAAGAAGATCTTTTAAAGATGTCTATTAAAGACCTCTTACCAATGACTATTCCGATAAAGGCATTTAATAATTTTAATACTTTGGAGAAAAGACTACATGATACGTCAAAAAATCCCATTTTAATTCAAAAAGAATCAATTTTAAAGAAAAAGGATGGAACGGAATTTTACGCATTAGTGAGAACAGTAAAACTGTCCGAAGACACTTATATGGCTTTCTGTTTGGATATCACAAAACGCAAACAAATGGAAAGTGCTTTGAAAAGTACCAATGAGCAATTAGAAACGGGGAAAAAGCTGGCAGAAGCTGCCAATCATGCTAAAAGTGAATTCTTGGCCAATATGAGTCATGAATTAAGAACACCTTTAAACGGTGTTTTGGGATTTTCGCATTTGCTGAGAGATACCGAACTTACCCAAGAGCAGCGAGAATACGTTGAAGATGTCATTTTTTCCAGTGAAAACCTACTGAATATAATCGAAGACATCCTTGATTTTTCCAGGATTGAAGCCAACGCTTTGGAAATTGATGAAGTTGAGACTAACTTAAAACAATTGGTTGAGAACGCATACCGAATAACGAAATTTAAAGCCGAGAAAAAGGGATTATCTATAAGAATCCAAATGGACGAGAATTTACCCGAATGTGTTAGAACCGATCCTTATCATTTATCTCAGGTGTTGGTGAATCTTCTGAGTAATACTGTAAAATTCACCGAAAGCGGAAGAATATCAATACGATGCCAACTGCTACAAAGTGATAAACAAAAGAGCATTATCAAATTTGAGGTACAAGACACAGGGATAGGGATTCAAAAGGACATGCAAGGAAAGGTCTTTGAATATTTCACACAAGCCGACTCGTCAATCACGAGAAAATACGGTGGTACCGGCTTAGGATTAACGATTGTGGACAAAATTCTAAAAAAAATGGACTCTCAAATCCATCTGGAAAGCGAGCCCAATCATGGAAGTACATTTAGTTTTGAACTAACTGTTGACAACTGTTGAAAAAGCTATCCTTTAACAATGGAAATAAGCTCCAGCGATTCAATAATCTTATCATAAGATTGGCCGTCATGTTTATCACAAAACTCATCCACAGCACTTTTCAGTCTCTTTTTCAATAACTGAAGATATTCCTTGTCCCCTTTGATCTCTTCCAGGCTATTTTTATCGCTTTTTTGAATCACACTTTCAAGTTTTTTCTGAACAATTTGAGAATAAATAATCTTTTTAAAAAGGTCATTATCACGCATAAATTCAAATAACGGCATGTTGACCTTTCGATCCTCAGGACCGGGATTTTCTATATCACCACTATAACGGGGAATGATATGAATATGAGCATGAAAGATGCTTTGACCCGCATCGGCTCCCACATTCACCCCGATGTTATATCCAGTTGGGGAAAATTGAATATCCAATATTTCCTTGATCTCAAGGATCATCTCCCTGGCCATTGTCCATTCTTGCGTAGTCATTTTAAAAAAATCTGCAAAATGTCTCTTTGGAACCACCAAGATATGCCCTTCGTTTAAAGGGTATTTGTCAAAAAAAGAAAGGAAAAGCTCATTTTCGGTGATAATCTTTTCCCTATGATTTTTAAGAATATCGCAAAATTCACAAGTCATTTTATTCTTCACGCTTGTGTAAAGCCTATCTGTTTTTTACAAGCCTGACCGATAACTTCTGCAACCTCAACTGCTATTTCCCCAGCAGTTTTGGCGTTATTTAATAGCAATGCTATATTCGCCTTCATACTTGTTCCGCCACTTCTTTCGGCAATATTCGCCAACAGAAAAGGAGTGATTTCTTTTCCTTTTATTCCCCGTCTAACTGCCTCCTGAGTCGCTTCAAGAATAATCGTACGGATCTGTTCGTCCGGTATTTCCTCCTCTTGAGGAACCGGATTGGCGACTAACAGTGTTTGTTTTCCCTTTAAAGTTAGTTTTGCCTGATAGACTTTTGCCACTTCTTTGGCATCTTCCACTCTATAATTTAATGGGATGGTAGATTCACGGCTGTAAAATGCAGGGAAGTAATCAGTTTGAAGACCCAACACAAGAATCCCATAGGATTCCATCACCTCACAGGTCTTTTCGATATCCAATATGGATTTAGCCCCGGAACTGACAATGATAATGGGTGTATGACTCATGGTAAAAAGGTCCTGTGACACATCATATGTTTCCGTCACACCTTTATGCACGCCGCCGGTACCGCCCGTGGCAAACACCTTGATGTTGAACCTTTCTGCCAGCCAGGCCGTACCACTGACCGTTGTGGAGGCGTTTTTGTCAGTTCCGATAACGTAGGGTATTTCCCCTTCACCCACTTTTAATACCTTTACTTGACCATTGCCTAGAAATTCCACCTCTTCTTTGGATAAACCTATCTTACAAACTCCTTCTATAATACCAATTGTTGCTGGA
>Ga0272443_10003602_pt1 | contig 18048 bp, 13 predicted proteins | sample SSMAcet12_FD_193581 | JGI IMG/M metagenome (GOLD analysis project Ga0272443, IMG submission 193581) | Marine sediment archaeal communities from Little Sippewissett salt marsh, Falmouth, MA, United States - SSM-Acet-12 | ecosystem: Environmental > Aquatic > Marine > Wetlands > Sediment ... | reverse complement strand
GTACGATGGTTTGGAATTATTCCTGCCCTGCCGTTATCCAAAAGGCACAAGAGGTTATCGGACCAAGTATTATCAAAACTGGGTGATGGCAAACGGCGCTCATCCGCAAAGCGGTCAGAAAATGGCCAGATCCGTTTTCACAGACAAGAAGTTCAGAATACTGGTGGGCGATTCCAAAAGAAGATTTGAAAACGGCGAGCTGATGCCGGAGTCGCTTCAATATTCAATCGTCAAATCAATCCTGGGGATAATTGAAGATGATAATTCGAATTAAATCGCGGCCAAATATCTCTGAGGCTTTTATTTTCCTTTTTAAAGAGAGAATTAATGCTTTAAGACTCCCTGCTTTTCCCTCTTTACTTACTACTCTTCTCTTATTTCTTATTACTTCTTACCTACTACCTGTTTTTAATGGTTGTACTTGCTTAATTAATTTGAGGTTACAAGGAATTTTCCGAGTCAAAAATTATCATAAATCCGGGCTTTTGGGCCATATCCAGCCAACAACAATAACAAACGAGGGAATAAAATGAATGAAGATCATGATGAGGTAGTTCCAATCAATCTGAAAGAGAAATACGGCGACAGATTCAAAATCGGTCTCGATGAGGCTGCCTTTTGTGAAGGCGAAAGCAAAAAGGACCCCTGGTATTTCATGATCCTGTGCAAATACGGCGACATCTACCCTGTCTCGGATGTGAAACTGGGCTTTCACTGCACCGGGGAAAAAATCCGGGGACGCCTGCACAAAGAGCATCCCGAGATTGAGGTTCACAACTGGAGCGATGACGGCGAAGCCATTTTCATATTCGATCAGGAGCAGTTCGGTATCATCGCCGAATATGCCAAACCGAGACGCCGACGAAGACTGAAAAACACAGATCGTTTGAGATTGGCCAATGCGGGTCAGCGGTCAAGATTTAAAGGTCAAAAACACGGCGTAGAAATCAGTTCAGGGGCTCATAAAGGGGCATATATGAAGGAACCTATATAGCACAATGGTATGATATGGGAAGGGTATTAAAATCATGAAAATACGGCGTAGAAATCAGTTTAAAGACAAATCGTATTTGGGGTATTTGGATTACCTTTTTTGGACCATTCTGAACCATATAGGGGGGCTCAAATACCGCCATTTTCGCCAGGATAGCCCCGCAATACGGGTGGCCAATAGTGAAATCGAGGATTTCATCCTTAACAAAATGACTCTCAGTAAATTGGGTGGAATTAAAGACTTCACAGCATTGCATAAAACTCTATTGATTTCGAAAAGTCTGGGGGTTGAAATATGACGGTGGGGCGTGGCGTATGGTTCAAGAAGCGGACGACCGAATCCTGCTGTCGGTTGGATATGACTTATCTGGCCAAAGAATACAATCTGGATCTGGACTATAAGTCAACAATGTCATGGAAAAGCAGCTGGGGAAAGCGGACCTCGGTTGGTCTGGACATTTGCCCGCCTGGCCGTATCAAGCTGTATTACACCGCCACCAAAGGCAATGATGAGCCAAGAGAGTATAGATACAATGTTCACATTGAATCGACAGACTGTAACTATGGCGGGCAGCGTTGGTGGTTTCGATGCCCTGACTGTGGCAGACGCTGTCGAGTCCTATATCTGCCCCCTGATGAAATCTATTTCTCCTGTCGAATTTGTCACAACCTGACCTATGAAAGCCAGCAGGAAGGCAAATCTCGATGGTGGGCGTTGTTCACTGCCTTGAACAAATTGCCTGAATGGGAGAATGAACTAATGCGGGCCCGCTCCTCGAAAAAACGTGCCCGATTGGAGAAAAAAATAGGAGCGGTATATCGAGGTATGCAGAGCATTCTTGAGTGGGATCGCAAGCTGAAAAACAAAGACTGAAAGAAGTAACCTGAACTTATGGAAAAACTCCTGACCCCACAAGAGATAGCCGAAGTCCTGGGCGTTCAGCCCTCGACCATCTACCAGTGGACCCATCAGGGGTATATACCGCATGTAAAGCTGGGGAAATTTATCAGGTTTAGAGTAAAGGATGTTGAGAAGTGGGTGGAGAAGAAGGCAAAAAGCGGGCGGGAGACTAAAAAAATATATTTTAAATCCATTGGCTGTTAATGCCAATCGCCGATTAAAATAAAAGGCGCCCAGAAGTAGGGATGGCGATAGAGTTTTCTTCGGTTTTCTATGAATTGTCTTTTTGCATACATTAGGGCATCCGTTTTTGAATGGCCTTTTTGCAGTCCATTGTAAAATATGTCAACAAACTCGGAGGTGCTTTTATCGTTAATATTCCAGGATGTCGCAACGGCACTGGCGGATCCGGCAATTAAAAAGGGTCGAGCCAGATTCATAACTCCCTCGCCGGGAAGAAATTTACCGGTTCCTGTTTGACAGGCTGACAGGAATACCAGATCGGTTTGTAAATTGAGATGGTAGATCTCATCGACATGCAGCAAACCGTCTTCTCCCTTTCCGCGGTCAAACGAAAAGATCATTGCCGAACGCCGGGGATTGTATATATCGGAAACACCGTGTGAGGCCAGATGCATATAAGTATAATTACCGTGGACCAGTTTTTTAAAATTAGTCTCGTTGGCTGATTCGGCGAGATAGACTTCGACCCTATCGGGACCGAATATTGCTTCGATTTTTTCCACCTCAGTTCGTGTTGCCGGTATTGGTTTAATATCCCAATCGTCAAAGATGGTAAAATCCCTTTCGACAAATTCGGCACCATTAACAGAAGTATCCGGACCGGTTAGATTAACCAATGGGTCGCCAAAGGCTAGAATTTTATCCCCCGGGATGGTGTTATTTTTTCTGTCCATGATGATTTGCAGCGAATTCACCGACGGGGCATATGAAATCGCTTTTGACTCGATAAGGTATTTCCCATCTGAACCCGTAAGTACCTCAAAGGGCAAATAATTCAAAGGCCCTGAGGGGATAATCGTAATGTTGTCGTAATCTTTAATCAGATTTGCCGGAACAAGCGTATTATACAAATCACCCGCAATTGATGTAAAACCCTCCTCACATCCAGCTTCTCCCGGATATCTATTGATACACTCAATAAGGGACTTGATCCTGCCAACAAGGAATTCTAATTCCATAGAAATTGGAAATACCTCAAACATATTGCGGGAGATGACCAGACAGAATGATCCATAATTGGATAGAGAATATTCAAGTACTACCTGATTTTTATCAAAAAGGTTATCGGCATTGAATTTTGAGTTGATCAACGCACCGTTAAAAGACTCTGCAGCCCCGACTTTGTAATCAAGATTAAACAGTGAATCCTCGACGGCCTCGATTTGGCCGATTACGTCTGTTTTTTCACCTTGACCCAGAATCATCGCCTTGTAAAGACCGCTGATTTTATGCAGATACATTTCACGTGTCTCGGATGAAATCCTCTTTTCACTTTGTAATTGTTCCGTGAAGACTATTGCCCTGCTTTTTTCCAAATACCTGAAGGCCGAATCCAGATGGCAGGTTTGCCCATCCTTATGATATTGATCAACATATATTTTTGAAAGCAACTGATAAAATCCCATTTTATCGGAAAGAAGCCCGGCTTTGAGTTCGGCGGACGGTAACTTGCTCCGCGAGTTTTCAAAAAGGTCGATACAGTATTTTAGACTTACTTCAGCTTCCATCTCTTGTCCGGTATAGTATTGGCAAACGGATAATCCAAAAATTGCGGTTAGTGTTACTTCGTATTTCTCTGTTGCATCCAGTATCGATCGATAGACATTAGAGGCGCTGTCATAGCTTTTACTATCGAGATACAAAGATGCCAGTCTTAATTGATTCATGTAAAGCCCGGCGGAATCGCTGCCCTCGGAAAATATGGAATCGGCTCGCTCGTAATACTCCCTGGATGTGACATAATCCTTTTGAGCATGTTTTATAAGCCCCAGCAAACTGAGTGAATACCCGATTTCCGATATATAAGTGGCATGATTGTGAAGATAATCCTGTTTTAAATTAAGGGATTGCTCCGCATAAAGGGCGGCGCTGTCGAGCTGATCCAGATCCAAAAAGGCCTCACCGATGTTGTTTAAACTTAACGCGAGATTCGATGTATCACCAATTTGATTGGATATTTCGAGAGCAGATTGAAACTGCCTGATGGCCCTATTGGTCTTATATATTTTTAGAAAATCGTGACCCAATCCCAGATGGGCATACCTCGCCATTTCATTCATACCCAATCTATTAAAGCAAGAAATGGCATCATTATAAAAATTGACCGATTTATAAAAATCGCCAATATGTACATTGTGTATTTTGGCCATCACCAGATTACCCTTGGCCATAATTTCCAAATTATCCCAGAGCGATCCGATTTGAATGGCCCTGCTCAAGTATCTGAGGGCGGAATCAATTTGTCGCCTATTGTAATTATAATACCCTATAATATAATTGATGTATGATAGTTTTATTGTGTCGCCAAGGGATCTATAACCAGAGGTAAGAGAATCAGTTTCGAATATATCGTCTCGCCCTGCCCTCAGGCTGTCGATGTACAACCCAAGCAATGAGTCCAATTCATTCTTCTTGATCAGTTCGCTACGGTTCCATGACTGATACAATGCGAACTGCCGCGCGAAATCGGTAATACCGCTGGTCTGTTCATAATTTTCAATCATCCAGGTGAGCAGATTGGCGGTACTATCCAGCCCGATTGTATCATGATTTATATTAAAATCGAGGTAGTCGCCAAGAACGCTACTTATTTGAGATCTGGTCTCGGTATGGTTATCGCGAACATACTCTTTGAAAGCATCGATATCGCCGGCTCGAAAAAAATCGGCAATATCTACCGCAGGCGGGTTGCTGTCACCACAGCCCATTAAGGCGAGAATTAAAAGTAAGCCCAGGATCCTTGGCATGGTATATTAAACCATAAGCATTGAATTAGCTATTTTTGATAACGTACGGTAAAAATAAAATTGAATCTGTCCTGTTCAATATCTCCCTCGAATTCGCCAACGACAATATAATTATTGCCCTCGGATAAATATGATACCGGGATATCGATTTCAAATTGATCATCAGGATTATATTCATATCCGGTTAAAACCGGAAGACTGTCGCTGTTAAATAGATTTATAATATAGTACCTGTCCTCAATCACCGGGATAGTAAAACTCAGCTCGATAAATCGGTCGACCGGCGAGATTACGATATTGTTGACAGTCCCGATATCACGTGTGCCGGGCTGGATATTAAATGAGCTTATATAACCCTTATCGAAATCACCACCAGGATAAAATATAAATGCCGGGATGACAATTGCCAGAACTAACGCCAGCCCGTAAACCGGCCTGAAAGCCGGCTGAGGTTTAAACAGGTAACTTATGGCCAAAAAGAGGTTTTTCCAGATCCCCTCGGTCTCCATATCAGTTTGGGCGGGCAGGTCATGGCGGCAGAATTCGAGATCTTCCCGGCACTGTTTACATATCTTAAGATGCTTTTCTATTGCCGTTATATCTTTTTTGTCAAGCGATTGGGGATTTTCCGAATATGTGAGAAGAAGTTCTGAGCTTATATGACCCGACTCGATTCTATCAAAAATGGCCGCACCGGTTTCAGCAAACCGGAAATCGGCCAGTATTTCTTTTAATTCATCATTCCGGGAGAGTTCTTCATCGAAGGCCCGGCGTTCGGCTTCGTCCATTTTGCCGGACAAGTAATCCAGGATCTTCCTTGAATGATCGTCTTCTTTATTATTGTCATTATTCATATCTTCACCTTTTGTTGTTTGTCCGATTTAACGGCGAAAAACAAAACTAAAGGTTAGAGATTTTTTCGAACTTTTTTCTCAATTCCCGGGCTGTCTTGCGGCATTTCCAGACCAGCCACTTTATGTAATCTTCGGTTTTACCCAGCCTGGCACCAATTTCCTTATAATTGTATGTTTCCTTGAGCATCAGAATCCAGATTTTACGACATTCCCTGGGCGCCTGCCTCATAACCCGGAATATCATGTAGAGGAGTTCCTTTTTCTCCATTTGCGATTCGGGGTTGAACCGGCTGTCCGGCAGCGGGATAGTCTCGATATCCTCGGTCTTTATCCGCGACAGGTATCTTCTGAAATCAATACAGCTGTTTTTTGCGACTCTTTTCACATAATACTTAAGGCTGCTTTTGAAATTGAAGCGTCCCTGCTCGAATATATTCCTTAATTCTTCGATTATATCAGATTTGATATCATCGGTTTGATAGCCGAATCGAGTCCGCCAGCCATTCAGAACATCATCGATATATCCTTCAATAGTCGCAAAGGCTGATTTCTTGCCTTCCAGAAAGTCCTGAACCAGTTGAAAATCATCGGGCATAGCGAAAATTACGATTTTCTTAAAAATTTTGCAAACCTTTTTTAATCCTGACCGCCTTGATGGGTGAGCAAAGAAATTAACAAACTTCAAAAACTGGAGGACGCTATGAAGAGAGTCGTAACAATCATGATGGCACTGACACTGGCTTTCACCGCCGTTCAGGCCGGTCAAATCGACGCCAACAAGGTCGAATCAAGCAAGAAGACGTATGGTATCGGTTTCGGGATTCCTTACGGTGTGCTGGGCAGCAATGTTGATTTCAACATCGCCCCCAACTTCAACCTTACGATGGGCTTCGGCACCACGATCCTGGCCGGAATGGGTTACAGCTTCGGCGCCAAGTATTTCCTGGTCGGCGAATCAGGATCGTTCCGTCCGAAGATCTCGGCTTTTTACGGAACCAACGCAATCGTCACTGATGACTCTCCTTACGGGATCACAACCGAGGGTGAGCAGTATTCCGGTCTCACTTTCGGTTTCGGTGCCCAGTGGATGTGGGGCAAGTCGAAAAAGAACGGCATCGATTTCGATATAATGTATATCGCTTCGTCCGGGGCTTTTTCGAAAGACGATGTCGACTGGAACGGTTATGGATCTTATGACAGCGCCGGCGACAGCGACCCGGGCCGGATCAAGATATCGATCGGTTACCGTCGCGGTTTCTGATAAGTCAAAAACAAATCGGCCTAAATAGCGGGAAGAAATTAAAATCTTCCTGCTTTTTTTCTAACCTTTTGTCGGTTCGGCCGCCTGATAAATAGAAAATAAACTTAAACAGGAGGCGAGCTATGATTTTTTTCGGAAAACCTGATTGCGACAACTTGACAAGAGTGGGTAAAAATGAGTATTTTAAATTTTTAAGAGCACACTCGTGTCAACCTGAACATTACTGCAAAAAATCGGCCCTTGTGCCGAAATCTGCTGGAGGACGTGTAATGGCATCATCGATCATGACAACAGGAAAACTACACTTATTGGCGACAGCTGCTATTTTCCTGCTGCTTTTACTGCCGCTTAGCGGTTTTGGGCAATCTCTCGATCCCCAGGATTGGGAATCGGGTCTGGGCGACTGGACGATTGAGAATAATGTCTGGGAAATCGGCTATCCGTCTAATGTAGGCCCGTCATCGCCGCATGGCGGCGACAGCTGTATTGGCACCGTTATTGATGGAGATTATCCAGGCAGTGCCATATCGCGGCTTATCAGCCCTGAATTTGTGGTTCCGAACTCCGATTCAATTCCTCGGTTAAGATTCTGGCACTATTACCATTTCGCCGCTTATGATTATGGGAAGGTGGAGATTAGAGTTGTTGATGGTACACCGGGTGCTTGGACCGATCTTGCTTCCACATATTATGGGCATGGCGGCGATGAGTTTATGGGCTGGGCAAATGATCTGAAATGGACACGCCCTTATTTCGATCTCAGCGCATATTCTGGACAGACTGTCCAAATATCCTTTTATTTTTATTCTATCAGCTCCGGAATAAATCCCGGCTGGTATATTGATGATATCGAAATCGAAACCGGCGCTCTGGATTTCAGTAATCCTGAAGACTGGGAATCCGGAATTGATGACTGGTATTGCGACTTTGGCTCCTGGGAAGTCGGGGCTCCGACAAATGTTGGTCCGGATTCCGCATATAACGGGAATAATTGTGTTGCTACTATCATCGATGGCTACTATAGTGATGGCCGCAAAAGCCGTCTTATAAGCCCACCTCTTGTTGTTCCCTCGGACAATGAATACCCGCGTTTGCGTTTCTGGCACTGGTATCATTTTGCAAGTATCGATTATGGTGAAGTCCAAATTCGCACAATAAATAATGGTGTTGTTAGCGATTGGGAGGCTTTGGAATCAGCTCATTTTGGCTACACTGACCCAAATCCGACGGGTTGGGGTAGCGCTGGTCGATGGACGCAGCCTTATTTTGATTTGTCCTTTTATGCAGATGATACAATTCAAATAGCTTTCTATTTTTATTCATTCAAATATGGGGGGCAGACCAATGTCGGTGCCGGCTGGTATATTGATGATATCGAAATTGAAACAGGAGTCATGACTTTCAATAATCCGGAAGACTGGGAGTCCGGATTCGATGATTGGTATTGCGATTTTGGTAACTGGGAAGTCGGTATTCCTACCAATGTGGGTCCTGAATCGGCTCATGGTGGTCTTAATTGCGTTGGTACCATTATTGATGCAGACTACAGCAGTCGTCGGCAGACACGCCTGATAAGCCCGCCGATCGAAATTCCAAATTCCTCCCAGTATCCTCGATTGCGTTTCTGGCATTGGTATTATATAGCCACCAACGATATCGGCAAGGTGCAGGCAAGGGTAATTGATAATGGGACTCCCAGCGATTGGGTGACACTGGAATCTGCGGAATTCGGGGGTAACACAGCTTATGAAGCTGGTTGGGGAAGCAACGGTTGGACGCGACCATTTTTTGATTTAACAGGATATGCCGATCAGACAGTCCAGATAGCATTTTATCTTGGCTCAAGTGATGACCAGGTGGGCGCTGGATGGTATATAGATGATATTGAGATTGAAACAGGGGCAATGACCTTTAATGATCCTGAGGACTGGGAGTCGGGTTTTGATGACTGGTATTGCGATTTTGGAGACTGGGAAGTCGGGACTCCTTCCAATGTGGGTCCCGAATCAGCCCATAGCGGTATTAATTGTGTCGGGACTATTATTGATTATTATTATAGCAGCCGAAGGCAAAGTCGTCTTATAAGCCCGCCGGTGGATATTCCGGATTCCTCCGAGTATCCGCGTCTACGATTCTGGCATTATTACCATTTCGCCAATTATGATTATGGTAAAGTTGAAATAAGAGTTATAGATAATGGAAATCCGGGTAGCTGGGAGATGTTGGAATCCGGTCTATTTGGCGACGGCGGCGCTCCCGAATTCACCGGATGGAACAGCAGCGGGAAATGGACCCGGCCATACTATGATATCAGGGCCTACTCCGGTCAATCGGTTCAGTTTGCTTTCTTTATATATTCCAACAATAACGATGTAAATCCCGGGTGGTACATCGATGATATCGAAATCGAGACCGGGACAATTGTTTTCGACGATCCTGAGGATTGGGAATCAGGATTCGATAATTGGTATTGCGATTTCGGGTCCTGGGAAATCGGAGCTCCCACATCGGGACCGGGCAGTGCTTATGCCGGAGAAAATTGCGCTGCGACTATTCTCGATGGAAACTATAGCGATCGCTGCAAAAGCCGGTTGATCAGCCCACCGATAACAGTTCCATCGGCGACATATAGTCCGATTCTCAAGTTCAAACACTGGTATGACTTCAATTATATCGATTATGGTGAAGTACAAATAAGAGTTATTGGCGACAGTATTGTGGATTGGCAGGCACTCCCCGACGGTCATTTCGATTATGACGGCGGGACCACCGGGTGGGAAGACAGCCCGGAATTCGACCTGACCCAATATGCAGATTCCACCGTCCAACTTGCATTTTATCAATGGACGACAAAATACAATGATGTTATCCATGTCGATCCCGGCTGGTATATCGACAACATCTCCATCCAACCCGGCAACGGGGATGGGTATCTGGAGTATGGTGATAATATCACAGGCAGTATAAGCACCAATGGCGAAATCGACACATTGTATTTTTATGGTAATGCCGGCGATGTTGTTAATATCTGTATGGGTTGTCTATACAATTTAACATGTATGCTTCGTTTATATGATCCAACCGGAGCTTTGGTAGATAGTGTCAATGATGGTTATCGTTCTGTGGAAATGTCCACCGTCGGTCTAAATTCAACAGGTATATATACCATATTGGCATCTGATGTGGGCAATAATGATGCAGACTCTTATGGCCTAAGCCTTGAATGCGTCAGGCCGCATGAGTCGGGTACAACGATTACTTATGGCTATTGCGATACAAGTAGCATAACGCCAATAGCTGATATGGATTGTTACAGATTCTATGCGGATTCCGGGGATGTCGTCAGTATTAGTATGGGGTGCGAATATAATTTAACTTGTATGCTTCGCTTATATGATCCAGCCGGAGCGCTGGTAGATAGCGTTTGTGATGGATATCGTTCTGTTGAAATGTCGGCCATAAGCCTTAATTCAGCAGGAACATATACAATTTTGACTTCAGATGATGGCCACAATGATGCAGATACCTACGGTTTAAGCCTTGAATGTGTTAGTCCCGATGAAACGGGAATGGAAATACCATACGGTTACTCGGGTACAACCAGTATATGGCCGATGTCCGACATGGATAGTTACCGTTTTTATGCGGATTCAGGAGATGTTGTTACAATAAGTATGGGAGCTGATAATTACCTCGATTGCATGTTAAGATTGTATGATCCTGCGGGAACATTGATTGATAGCAATCACATCGGCCACAGCGCCGAGATTTCAGCATGCCGGCTCAATTCCACAGGGATGTTTACCGTTCTTACCTCGGATGAGGGTCATGAGGATACCAGGACTTATGGATTGAGCCTTGAATGTGTCAGCCCGGATGAATCGGGGATGGAAATATCTTATGGTTATTCGGGAACAACCAGTATATGGCCATTATCTGATATGGATTCATATCGTTTTTATGCGGATTCAGGCGATGTCGTTACAATAGCAATGGGTGCTGTAAATTATTTGGAGTGTGTACTTAGACTATATGATCCGGCAGGATCATTGGTTGATAGCAATTATACGGGAACTCACAATGCAGAATTAGCTGATGTTCAATTACAGTTGCCCGGTGTTTACTCAATTTTGGCATCCGAAAACGGACATAATGATGAGTATAGCTACTGGCTCACCCTCGATGCCGCCAACCCGCATATCTTTATATTGCCGTCGGACACCGTATCGCGCGGGTTGTGTGATGTCGGCGAGGAGATATGCATCGACCTGCCGATTATCAATCACGAAACAGTAACGGTGGCCGGTGGCACCTGGAGCGACAGCATTCTCTGTTTCACACCGATGTCATTCGGATATCATACAGTTACAGTCGTCGCCGAGGGCGGCGAATACAAACCGGATACGGCCGATGTGGTCTTTTATATCTACCAGGATGTTCCGATTGTGACCGATTACCGAAGCGTCATGTTCCGGACCTATGACACCTCAACTGTTTTGCCGGAAGCTGTTCCGGTGAATATTACAACTTCATGCGATCCGGTTACCGGCTCATTCCGCGCTAAGGCTTTCTCGTCGGGTGACTGGCTCAAGATAAACGACACCGACCTGGTCTTTGGTTCATACCCGGCCGATATTCAGATCTCGGTCGATACTCTTCTTCCGGTCGGTATTTACAGCGGGTATATATGGCTCAACAGCCAGCAGGCCAACACTAATCCGACTATTGTCACAGTCACCTATTATGTCGAATCGGGGGTCGATATCGGGCACCAGTATGTCACACCGAATACCAACTTCATGATACCAATCAACCTAAATACTAACGATACGCTGGCGGCGTTTACCATCCCGATAAAGTATTACACAACTCAGCCGGCCAATGTCCGGCTCGATTCGGTCTGGATCGACCAGGACCTGGCCGATACGGCTATCTTGATTCCCGACAGCCAGACGATCATCGTCGATCGGGTCATACAGGAGCCACCGCTTCCGGACAGCATGTTCATAATCGGTTATATGTATTTCACGGCTACAGCCGACGCCTTTGATGAGTATATCCCGATCGATACGCTGACGGTTACGCACGAATCGGTCGAATACACCTATCAGTTCACCTACTGGTCCGACACGGCCAACCCGGTCGTTCCAGCTTTCAACAGCGGATTGATCGGTATCGGTGATGAATTTGAACCAGTATCCATGTGCGGCGATGCCGACGGTAATGGCAGTATCAATCTTCTCGATGTTGTCTTTATAATAAATTACCTTTATAAAGGCGGTCCGGAACCATGGCCAGTAGGTTCCATGGATTGCGATGGTAACGCTTTGATGAACATCCTTGACGTTACTTATCTGATCAATTATCTATACAAGGGCGGTCCGCCGCCGGTTTGCGAGGGCGGTCTGGCCAAGCCATATATCGAGACCGAATTCGACGGCGAGATCGAGGTCGGCTATACCGACGACGGCGAAACGATCATCACGGTCAACAGCCCCGTTGATATCTATGGCCTCGATCTGACATTGGAACTTGGCGGTTATGGCGAAGTCTCAGTCGAACCGGCAGGTAATATCCCGAACCTGTATTATTCGCAGACTGATGACGTGATCCGGCTGGGTGTAATTGACATCATGGGCCGCGACTTCATTCCGAGCGGTAAGACCTCGGTGGTCAAAATCGATGGTGAAGCGAGGGTAACTTCGGTTATCGCATCGGATGCGGATGCCAATCCGGTCTATTTCACAATCAAAGAGAGCGACAGCGCGCCGGTATTGCTGCCGCGTGAATTCAAACTTGGCCAGAATTATCCCAACCCGTTCAACCCTGCAACGACGATTAGGTTCGATCTGCCGCAGGCGGGCCGGGTGGAACTTGAGGTCTTTAACATTCTCGGTCAGAAAGTCTCGACGCTGGTTGACGGTCAGCTTGAGGGTGGTCAGTACGAGGTCAGGTGGAACGGCTGTAATGACGGCGGCGAGAACGTCGCCAGCGGTGTGTATTTCTACCGTATTGCCGCAGGTGATTTCACCGCCTCGAAAAAGATGGTTCTCTTGAGATAGCGTATCCACCAAAGGGAGGGCAATTGCCCTCCCTTTATAATATGGTTAGAAGGCTTAATTATCTTCTAACCTTTTTAGATTTATACCGCCTGATTAATGGAAAAAGAAAGGCGAAAAATGATTTTAAATGGAACCAAAATAATCCTTAGAAAACCACACAAATCGGATGCGCCATATTGCTATGAAAATCTGAAGAACGAGGTTTATAATAAAATGGCAATGCTTCCATATCCCTACACATTAGAAATGGCCGAACAATTCATACGGAAGACTCAATCGACGAGACGTAAAGGTACTGATCAAATATTTACTATCGAAGAAAAAGAAACCGGTCGGCTGGTTGGTATGCTCGGGCTGCACGGTCTAAAAAATAGGCATCGCCATTGCGAAATGGGTTATTGGCTTGCAAAAGGCAAATGGGGCCTGGGTTATATAACCGAAGCAATCAATCTGGCCCTTAAATTTGCATTCAAGGAACTGAAGCTCGAAAGAGTTTATGCCAACACCCTGCCTCATAACAAGGGATCGATGAAGGTGCTCGAAAAAAACGGTTTCAAGCTCGAGGGTGTTTTACGAAGGCATTTCAAGCACCGCGGAAGATTTGTCGACGCCTATTACTTCGGGATTTTAAAGAGCGAATTTACAGAATTAACGAAATAATCAAATTGGGAGAAGACCAAAATGTGTAAGCAGATTTTAAAAATGATGGTTGTTGGATTAATCCTGCTGTTTTCTTCGACAGACCTATTTTCACAGGATATGATGTTGAACATTGGAAATCACCCTGATGATATATACTGGTCTGATATTTTTTACCCGAGGACATTTGACCGTGGAGCAGCTTGCTTTACCGAACATGAGGGAAACCTGATAGCGGGGGGGTATTTTGAATTTTTCCCCAGTGGCCTCGGAAATGGAATCGCCCAATGGAATGGAGTATCCTGGCAGCCGATTGGAACCGGTGTGGAAGTCATTGGCGATTGCAGTGCACTGGCTGTTTTCCACGACACATTATTTGCCGCAGGCGATTTTAACTTCACCGATGACTCTACCGATTTTATTTTGATATATTGGGATGGAAACAGCTGGTTACCTCTTGATATAGAGATCGATGGGGATATTGAGGCAATGGTCGTTTATAATGATATGCTGGTAGCGGGAGGTTCAATCAGCCGGGTCAACGGTATAGATATCAATAATTTATTTGGATGGGACGGAATGGATATCGTTGATCTTAATTACAATTATGAGCTTATGCAACCCGAGGACAGAGTCGATGCATTGATAGTTTTCGAAGATACAATGCTTGTTGCAGGGGGGTACAGGTTCAATCCTGATACATATATGTATCAGGCTCAGGTTTTGGGCTATAATGGAATAGAGTGGAATATCCTTGGACAAAATATAAACGGCCTTTATGAATCAAGTCAGATTTATGATATGACGATTTATGACTCGATGCTGGTGGTCTGCGGACAATTTTACAATTTCGAGGGAACCGGGGCAATACATATCGCCGCCTGGGATAAGACCAATTGGCTGCCATTATGCGATACGGTGGGTGAAGGGATTATTCAGACAGTAGGAGTCAACAATAATATCCTCTATGCCGGAGGCAGCTTTATTACAATAGATGATTCTACTGTAAACGGTATTGCCGGATGGGACGGTACCAATTGGAATTCCTGTAACGGTGGGCTCCCTCTTGCCGATGGTATATATCCGGATGGAGAAATAGAGGCAATGTACTCCTATGCCGGAGATTTGATCGTAAGCGGCTATTTTCATGCTATCGGTGGAATTGAGGCGGCTTATTTCGCGCGCTGGGCCGGCTCAGATTGGGCAAATTATGAAACAAGCAGCGGAGAAGGTTTAATTGGGAGTGTTGATGAATTCGCAATTTATAATGAAACTCTTGTTGCCTTGGGAACCATGAGCAAAGCGGGAGAATCATCTGTGGATAGCCTGGCGGCATGGAATGGACAATCATGGTCGGGTTTTGATTTCAGCTCTTCAATGAATTACGATAAAGAAATAATGGGAGCCATCATCGAATACAATGATATGCTTGTCGTAGGAGGTCGATTTAATGATGATTCGTCACATTACAATTCCTGCAAGGCTATGGCTTTTGACGGCATTGAATGGTTTGCAATAGATACGACCGGATCCGATAACGGTAAAATCAATGATCTCGCCATTTATAACAATAAGTTGTATGCCGGTGGGTGGTTTGATTCGGTCGGCAATATTGAATCGAATAATCTCGCGGCCTGGGACGGCGCTGACTGGTATGCTATAGATGGTCTTACGGAAAGTGTAGACCTGCTTACTGTTTATAAAAATAGGTTGATTGTCGCCGGAAATAATATGACTCAGGCGGGAGGAGTGCCTGTAAACCGTATAGCAGCATGGAATGAAATGGAATGGATCGGCCTTGGAGATGGCATCAACGGCTATATTAAGGCTCTTGCCATTTATGACGACAAGTTGCATATTGCCGTAACCGAAATAGATTCAGTATATGACGAGTTCTATTATATAGCCGTATGGGACGGTAGCAACTGGTCGCAACTAACCAATTATTATCCTTTCCCCGGTGAAATCAGATCGCTGGGAGTATACAATAATATGTTATTTGTCGGCGCGGATAATCCCGGCGATGATTACTTTAATCCGCTTTGCCTAGCGGCCTGGAATGCCACGGACTCATCATGGTATTACATGGGATCCGGTATTACTCAAGCGAATGGCGTCGATGCGCTGATTGGTTATGAAAACACTCTTTATGTTGGAGGTTCGTTCAATCTTGCGGGCGGAAAAGTATCTGCCAATATCGCCAGATGGAACGGTCAGATTAATATCTGCGGCAATACCAATGGAGATACATCACTAAACATAATGGATGCTGTTTTTATTATAAATTATCTATATAGGAGTGGTCCCAGACCAATTCCGATAGAGTCAGCAGACGGCAACGGCAATGGAAGCATAAATATCATGGATGCGGTATATTTGATCAACTACTTATACAAAGGCGGTCCCGAGCCGCTCTGCCCATAACAAAATATATGTAGAAAAAGAAATGGATATCATAAAAGCTAACGGAATTGGTGCCATCGAAATGTTGCTGGCGATTGCCGGGACTTATGGACATGCAGATGATGAAATGATTGCTATCAGGAAACAGCTTGAAAACGAGTTAAGCGATGCCGGAAAGGGTCGTGATATATTTATCGGCTCAATAAATTCTAAAGCCGTAGCCATGATACAAATCATTTATGATAATGTCGAAAATGACCCGGAACTTGCGGATGGTCATAATATCGCACATATCCATAATCTTCAGGTCCGAAGTGAATTGCAGAGGCAGGGTATTGGTATAAATATGATGACGTTTGTCGAAGAAATAGCCGGGAACAAAGGATTCTCTGTTTTAACTCTTGGTGTCGATGACATTAATACCGGAGCCATCAAGTTGTATAAAAAAATTAGTTATAAGATCGTCAAAGAAGTACCCGGCCGCTACCCCGGAGAGAAATGCTTTTATATGAAAAAGCTGTTATAGGGGTTTTCTGCATGTCTCATAATAGAATCCTCCTGGAAATTTTAAACTTGATTTATGTCAAGCCATAATTGAATTATAAAACTATGAACAGGCGACTCCCATCATGCTAATTTACTATAATTCAACCTATCCACCGCCTTCTCCAGATGATCCGGTGCCAGGTGGGCATAGATCATGGTGGTCTGGATGTCGGAGTGGCCCATCAGCTTTTTAACCGTGGGCAGGTCAACACCGTTCATGACAAGATGGCTTGCGAACGTATGGCGTAGGGTGTGGAGCTTGGTGAGGCCATCTATACCGGCATCTTTGGCGATCTTAATGAGCTTCTCCCGGAGCTTAGTCTTGATCTTGCCACCGGTAGTCTTATCAGGAAAAACAAAGTTACTTTGAATGGATTTATCGTTCTCTGATTTTAGCTTTTGCAGTAAATCATAGAGCTGCTGATTGATTGGTATCTCTCTTTCCCCGGTCTTGGGCTGCCAGAATTCTTTGCGGCGGATTTTGATCTTCTTTCGCTTGAAATCAATATCATCCCATTCGAGGTTCTCGAGCTCTGCCTTACGCATGCCTGTATTCAGGAAGGTGAAGTATATCGGATACAGGTCAGGCGGGCAGGCATTGAGAAGCTTCTGGCATTCCTCTATTGAAAGGAATTTCAGTGGCTTTGAGTCAGTCACTTTGAGCTTCTTAACGCCTTTGGTCGGATTCGCCCTCAGGTAGTCCCATTTGATAGCCACATTGAATATGGTTTTTAAAGCGGCGATCTCAAAATTAATCGTATGCGCCCGGGCTCCCTTGCGGGTGTATTCCTCAATGTCCTCATCAGACTCTACCGGGTGGCCATTAGGATTAACCAGGGAATTTTTGCGAAACACTTTGTATTGATCGACAACCTCGGTAGTAATCTCGGACATGAAGGTAATACTCTGCTTGGTTTCCAGGAACTCTCTGAAATGGTCTATGACTGCCCTGTAGCGATTGGTGGTCGACTCCCTATGGTTGGCCCTAGAGTAGTCCAGGAATTGCGCCATATATTTATCGATGGTGATATCATTCTGGGCAAAGCCAAATTCTTCCTTGGCCGATTTCACCTCGGCATCCTTCAGGGCCAGTTCGGCGATACGTTTGGATGAACCGATCCTTCTACGGACTCTCCGGCCCTTGACCCGGATGTCGATATACCAGATTTTTCCTCTTTTATAGATATTACCCATATCAAATTAACCTGCAAAGAGTGGTCACAATATGGTCACACGGACTATCTGATAGTAATATCGGCAATTATAACTATATGTCAAGTATAAAATTACGGCGAGACTAAAAAAATAAGCGGAGAGGCAGGGATTCGAACCCTGGAGGGGCGTTAACCCCTACACACTTTCCAGGCGTGCTCCTTCGGCCAGCTCGGACACCTCTCCG
>Ga0272443_10003601_pt1 | contig 18052 bp, 31 predicted proteins | sample SSMAcet12_FD_193581 | JGI IMG/M metagenome (GOLD analysis project Ga0272443, IMG submission 193581) | Marine sediment archaeal communities from Little Sippewissett salt marsh, Falmouth, MA, United States - SSM-Acet-12 | ecosystem: Environmental > Aquatic > Marine > Wetlands > Sediment ... | reverse complement strand
TCATGTTATCCTCCGTATTTCATATAGTTGTGCCACTCCATATTGAGCTTGCTCCAAAACTCGTGGCCTTCCTCGGTGAGCTCCCATACAAATGCGCTTGTAAGAAACTCCTCCGGTTCACAGTCTCGCTCAATGTCAACAATTCTCCGGGGATTTTTGTTCACCATCTTTGCATTGTACTTATACTCATCCCATGCTCTTTGGTCTTTCATCCACCTTGAAAATCTTTTTATATCCATAGATTTCTCCTTCTCTTTAGCATCTCCAGTCAGGATCAAATACCACCGGGGGGACAATGTAATCTACCTTGATCTTCTTGTTGTTCCCCTCAACAGATCCGCAGCGTTCACAATAATACATCTCCCCGGAGGTTGTTTTGGACTTCCACATATAGGCCTTACACTTGGGGCATCTCTTTAGCGTTTGCCACCTTCCATAGCCATTACCTGCATGGTAGTGCATAGCTTTTACCAAACATACCAGAGATAAATACCCACAGGGATCAACACAGGCCAGAAGGCTCCAATCAGAATGCCATCCCGTAAAATGTCCCCTTTGTTAAAGGGAAAATGTGGGGCGACTACCTTGCACGTACCTGCTATTGTCACAAGAGCAAGCACAACATAGGTAGCCACTGCCCACAAAATGCCCACAAAGCAGCTCATTACCATCACCCCAAGGGATAGCACATAGATATAACACCCAAGTGCGAAGATCAGATTTTTATTTGTCATAGCTTTTCTCCTTTGGGGATTTTAGCACGTTCCCCTCACCCTGTCAATATGGGCATTATCCTAACCCATGGGGCTCTACTCCATTTTCATGTCCATGTCCATTTCCATGTCCCTGCCTTCTATATATGCTGACAGATCCAAAAGTCCCCCGATCATTCCCAAGATCACTTCCACAGGCTTCGGCAGTTTCATGCTTGGATACACCACAAAAGCGAGGGTGTCCTGGATTTTTGCATACCCCAAGAAAACCTTAGAATCATTGGGGTCATCCTTTTCAGCTACCATCACAGGTCTGGTAGCTGAATAGCTAGTCCTCGGGTGGTTCTCGTAGCTTTTAAGGGCATCCAGGATTTCATCCAGCGGGGAACTGACAATTTGATTTCCCGAGAAGCTCACTTTATCGTCAATCATCAGGGAGAAATGCTCTTTACCCCTATGTTCGATAACCGCAGCAGCATGTAGTCCTCGGTAGTTTGTCCCCTCCGGGGTTTTGCCCAACTCAATAAGAACTACCTTTTCTATTCCTTCTTCTCTGAAGTCCTTTAGTAAAAACTCAAGCTCTATATTGTTCACTATTCTGATCCTCCTCCGTGTATTTTTCTTTGATCGATTGGAATATCTACATAAAACCCCGTGGCCCCAATTGTCTGTCCGGTGTTGCGATCATAGAAGGGCCTCGGCACCAGCAGGTCTGTCCTGTTGGGCAGTGCCATGGCTACCATTGAGCTGACAATGTACATTGTGCCCAGCTGGGGCTCCGGCATCCCCACTACCTCATAGACCTCCCTAGCAGTAATCGAGAAGCCGTCGATCTTTGGCAGTGGGATATACCTTTGCAGAACCCTTGGCACATATCCACTTGGTTCAAAGCTGGTCAACAGCAGGCCACTTCCTGACCGCATTTCCACCGGATGGGGAGTACAGTTGATAATCTCGTGCTCAACTGCACTGTTTTTTATGTAGTCAACATTCTCAGGGCTCCGTGTTTTTGCTTCCATCTTGCTCCCCCTTTGTGTTCCAGATCATTCAGTGGTTCCTTCCTTGGTGGGGCAACTGATCTTCCACTGGGGATGAAGTTCATAATCAGGGAGGCTTTTTTCCAGCTGGCAGTTCGGCATTCCATACTGTTCCAGATCCAGCTCGTTGGCATCCACATTAAACCTGATGTCAACCCGAAACCCTTGGTATTCTCCTTTGTAAATCACCACCATCTCGTCTCCCCAAAGGTGAGAGATCCTGTCAAGCTCATCCGACCAGCTGCCGAAGCTGTCTCGCAGGAGCCTTCTGATTTCGTGGAGATCCTCGCGGCCTTCCACATAGATGTTCACATCGTGGCTATATGGTTGCACGTTGAACTTGGCATAAACCTCGGGGCTGAGCTGATCCAGCACCCCGATGCATTTCTCATAGGTTTCCACAATGTTTTCCACATCACCGATTACCTTGGCGATTTTTTCTGTCTTGATCTTTGTTTTTCTGTAATCCATAGCGTTCTCCTTAATAATAATCTGCGGGGACATAGTAAAAGCCCCCGTTGTATTCTACAACCTTGCCAATCAACAGTCTATGGCTCGGCCTGTTCGATCCCCCAGTGGCATAGACCTCAAAGACATCCTTGCCTTTTTCATCTACCCTGCCAATGACCTCGACACCTGCATCCCATCCCCTTGTGTGGCTCCTGATACCTGACTGGGGGGTTCCCTGCCGGGTGGCAATAGTTTTTGCTCTCCCCTCCAGAGATCCATAGAACCTGCTCATCAGTAGGCCTCATCTTCAAAGGGCTCAAAGGTTCCACACCAATCGGCAAAGTTCACTTTGCTGTATACTTCTACCGCATCACCTGTTCTTGGGTTTTCGACCTCTGCTGATAGGTATCCCCCATAGGTGTCCAGTGCTTCCCAAGAGCCAACTTCATAGATGTCAGCCGATCCACCTGATTTCCAGACATCCTCAAACATTTCAGCCTCGATCTTGTGCTGTGGAGAGTCCTCACCATTTTCTCTGTAGCGATACATCTGATCGCCATCTTCGTCGATGTAGATATCCACCTTGGGATGTGCAAGGATCGTTTCTTTGTCTTTAAGCACAAACCTCCCGATGGGCTTGAGCTCCTCGGCTTCCTCTACAAACCGTTCAGAAATCCACACGTTGATGTCTCCGAACGGGGTGCTCCGATGCACAAAATACGCCTTGTGGTTCCCTTCCCCCCTGCGGATCTGCCAACCCCTTATGGATAGCTCTTCGCCTGCAAAGATAGCGAGATACACCCCAGGTATCTCAAGTCCTTCAACACCTTTGATGTCGAAATAGCCATCACTTTTCACCACCATCGGGTCAGCCTCGATCTCTTTCAGGTTTTTGATTTTGATCTTCATACAGAACTCCTTTGAAAATAATTTTAAGCCCTCCTACAGAGGGCCAATGGGCACCGGCAGGATTCGAACCTGCAAGAGTAGTGATCAGCCACCCTAACCTTGATTGGCCTGCGTTTACCACGTGCCACGGTGCCACTTATCTATTCTCCTTTCTTGTTATTCATAAGCTGCGGGGATCTGCGCTCCACACTGGACACAGAATAACAGCTGATCTTCGTAGTTCGTATGAAGGGCCACCAGCTTGCCCCCATCCAGGAGGAGCTCCGTTGCACAACTGGCGCACAGCGGGCTATGATCCTCGTCAAGATAGGCCACAGGGTAGCCCCCATCAGCAAAGGCCAACAGGGTTTGCTCTTCTTCATAAAACATGGAGCTGATCCATGGTTCTTCCAAGAGGTTTTTGCACAAAAACACATCCAACGCGTCGCTCTCTCCTTGTTCTAGCCATAAGCCATCTGCTGTTTCCTCCAGCCTGTCCCGCAGGGTGTCCCAATAAAGTACATCTTCCGCAACGTCCTCCGCGGTCTGGTTAGTTGTCCATGGCATGTAGTATTTCCCACTGGGGCTAAATGACAGTACGCTCCCCATCAGCCAGCTCGCATAAAGAGCATCATCGGTTAGCTCCAGCCATGGCCTGTTGGTTTCCATGATGTCCAACATATAGGCCAGATCTTCTTCTACCTTCTGGTGGATCTCTTTGATCTTTTCTTCTTTCATGTTACCTCCCTATGAACTCCATAGGCACAAGCCACCAGTCGGTGCCCTTGGTGATCAGCAAGACGTAAATTCCATAGTTATCATTGAACGAGAAGAACATCTCAAGGTCTCGATCTGTCCAGTAGATCCCACCCCGTTCATAGATCGCAGGGTAGTAGGTGATCTCCAGATCGTCCAGCCACCCGTCCATGTCCTGGTCTACGCCAACCGCCACCAAGTCCAGCCGCCAGCTTGTTTGAATATACATGTCCTCCATAGGGGCCTTTTCCTCGCGATCATTGTGCAGAATAGTTCCCGGGAGGGTGCAATAGAGTCCATCCATAGGGCACTCGATTGCCCAGAGCCCAAAGCCTGCTGCCATCAACAGTACGATCATAAAAAACATCATCTTTTTCATTCCCAATCCTCCTTGGATTTGTATCTTGCAGAGAGTTCACACTCCATAAGTGTGACCTCTTGCTGATCTATAAGATCATAGTTCTCTCCAGTTGCAAGGTTCACAAAAGGCCACCTATCATTGTCAGTTACAAGACTCAACGTAGCCAAGTCCTCACCTACCATAAAGGTGTCTCCCATCATGAGGCTCCCCGCGGGGAGTTTTTCTGTAACATCTGCCCGGATGATTCTTATCACACTGCACCTCCTTCTTCAATGAACTCCATGAGAACAATGTCCTGATCTATCAAGGATCTTGCCTCTGCCAGGTAGCTCTCATCATTTCCATAAAACCCCCCACAAGCTTCGAGGATCTCTCCGCTGGGGTCTTCCACAAACCATGTCCAGATGTCTCCCCGGAGGTAATAATCATATTCCTCGATCTCAGCCCGCAGGATTTTATAAACCTCAGCCTCTCTTTTTTTGGTAAGCCTCTGCCAGTTCATTTCCTCTTTGACCCTCTTTTTGGTAACTGCAATATAGCCCACTTGTCCGCTGTCCCACACCGATGCAAACTCCTTTGTGCTCATAGTAAGCCCACTATGGTCATAAAGATAAAGGGGCAGATAAAGCACATTGTCCTCTACCCAGTTCAGGGCTTTTTCCTCTGTCCAGTCATCGATGTCAAATGGAATGATCCTTATGAGAAACTCTCGCAGGGAGTCAATTTCAACGTCTCCCAAGTTGTACCTCGGATGTCCGCAGTACATTATGCCCAATGGGCTATAGGTTCGTGGATCTATGGGCTCCTCATCGGGCTCCCTGCAGATCCTATAGCCCCTGTAATTTTCAACGACCTCTTTCATATTCATGGCATTTTCCCTGCTTCTAAAAAGCTATAATAAGATCCTTCTTTGCCCAAGATCACCGAATCCAAAACTTGTATTCCGATGATCTCCCCCGCATCTCGTAGCCTTTCTGTAAGGGCAATGTCCTCATCAGAAGGCTCGGTGTGTCCACTTGGGTGATTGTGCGCTACCACAACCCCAATGGCATTGTCCCCAATGGCTGCCCTAAAGACTTCCCTCGGATGCACCAAGCTCCTGTTTACTGTCCCTTTGGAGATCTCATGAACCTCAATCATCTCATGTGCTCCATTGAGGGTCACCACCAAGAAGTGCTCCTGCTCCCTGGTTGACCAGCTTTCCAAGGTTCTTACCACATCCGCAGGGTGTCGGATGGCCTTTACCTGTGGGGCCTCCACCTTGGTGAGCTCTCTCACCATGGAGATCAGCTCATCCTTTGTAAGATCTTTGTAAAATTCTTTTTCCATATTGTGCTCCTTTTAATAAAACCTGCTGATAAAACTCGGAGGGATGTCATGCTCCCCGTGGTATTCTACATTTTCCTCTTCCCAAGCCTCTTGTTTTTCCTCAGGTGATAGATCATTCCAAGCATCAATAGCATCATCAAAACACCGCTGGCAGTAGTCTTCCTCATTCAGCAGGGGGTAGTCTTCCAAGGTGTGCCACAGGTCTTTGGCAACAGCCTCTTGCCAGCTGTTGGGCTTTACCAATATCACCTCATACCACCCACAGGCCCAATGGCCAAAGCGGTGTACCTCCGCGGGGGCCTCCTCGCTGCCCTGCTCCAGGTTTGCCAGCCCCTCCGCAGGGGATAGCTTGTCCATGAACACCTGCCAGTTGGACTCCTCAAGATTGTCACTGTCCCGTGTATGAAAGGCCACTATGAGCCAGTCGTCACGCTCAGGAAGGTTTATATGTCGGTCAAGACCTGTTGGCTTGTGGTCTTTATAGATTTCCATATAGCCCCTCCTTATCGATCGCATTCAAGATAAACATCACCGTCTATCATCCATGTTACCTGTTCTCCTGCAGCACGCCCAATGCCCTGCATGGAGAGCCTTTCATAGGCACCATAGACCTTCTCCGCAGTGTCAAGGCTGGGGCCGTCGTACACAAGGCCAATGTTTCCTACAAGCACCCGCTGGGGGTGATTTTGTAGGCGTTTCCTCTCCCGTGTTCTCATAGGTTTCTCCTTGGTTTTTAGGATTTCCCGTGGGTTTCCCTGGGGGAAAAAGTTTTTTGCCTGAATTTACGCAATTTTAGCACGAAAAAAATCGCGTGTCAAGCGTTTTTTGCCGAAAAAAACACGATTTTTTCACTTTTTTCCTGCTATAAAAAAATATATAGCTCCCCCTTGGAGATGAAAGGGGCTTTGAGTTTTCCCCGATCACCATTGGGAGGGCTATATATCATGGCCATAGGCCGTTGGGGGGTTCCCAAGCCCCCTTCGGTTTTCTATGGCTCATTGTGTTCTAAAAAATCGCCCTTCGGAGGGCACCTTAGAAAGAATCCTATAAAAATCTATCCACAGGTTATCCACAACCCCTGTGGATAACTGGTTCACGATCGTGAGTTATCCACAAGATGTCCACAACCTGGGAGGTTATGCACAACTCCATTGTGTATAACTTGTGTATAACCTTCCAGGAATGGTTGATTGCGTTTTGCAAGGTAGTAGGTGTAAGTAAAAATCGATTCTAAGCACGTTTAATGGCCCGTGAATCAATCCTATAGCAAAAGTAGTATGTAAGTACTACTTTTGGGGTAAAATGCATTGTGAGCGATTCTCACGCAATTGAGAGCACATAAAAAAAGACGCATATTTCTATGCGTCTTTGTTTTAGATATGATTGCACTAGGCAATCATGTCAAGAAAGTAGTCGGGCTCAAGCCCTGTTAAGTTTTGCCATAAATCCAAAACATCATCATGATAGCATACTCCGAGAGTAGCTAGTCCGATACAAGCTTTAACAGCTTCGTAAACGATCGCTGTCGATGCTTGGAATGATATCTCATCACGCTCGGCAATGATTCTCACTACATTTAGGACAACTGATTTTCTAATCATCATAGGTGTTTTCCTTTTTCTGTACGATATACAAGCTTGCACATTGCTTTGTATATCGGCAATTTTTCGGCGTAAATCTTGGGTTCTAACGTGTGTTGCCAGTATGTGTATAGAACCCAAGATTGCCACAAACCCAATCGGATACCGCGCGATAAAACGCGCGGTATCATCTCTGTTGGTACATCATAGTCGGTATGCTTTACCATGCCGACTAGTCCAGCTGTGAGAGAAGCTTTTCTCTTTCTGCTTTTGATAACTCGACGGTAGTTGAGTCGGCCTTGTCTTGCGACTTGGGATACTGATAGACTTTCACGTCTATCCGCATCCGGTGGCCACCGATTTCCACATTGTCAACCGCGAAAAACGCACGTTCGTATTTTGTACGTTTTCCCGTAGTGGGATTCAATTGTCCCCCAACTTTCATACTTCCATTCTCGATTGCAAAAGCTACGATTTCCTTGGGGCTTGCTGACTCGATTCTTGCTTCTTTACTCATTTTGTACCTACCTGTTAATAGCTTTTCCCTGCGATTCCCTTCTCTATGCGGATATGGTAGCAAGTAACACTTGCAAGATTCCATATCCTATGTCAATGACCTGGTAACGCTTTTTTTGCGTCCGAGTGTATTGTAGCACATTTTGTAAATTGTTTGTGTGCAATGAGTTAGAGTTTTTTTTGCTAGTGAGTTGGAGATTTTGGAGATTTTGTTTTGGTTGAGAACAGGGAGTAAATCTTTTTCACACAAACAATAAGTCTTTTTCGTTCACAAACCTATAAAAAACGATCAATTTTCGATCAAATTCGATAAAGTACTTAACAGGTGTTAAGTAGTTTACCCCTAACTCTTTGCAGTGCAAGGAGATAAAATTATTGCAAATTATTGCCAATTATTGGATAAAAAATAATTCTAACTCCTTGTGCTATAAGGATTAATGTAAATTATTAAAATTATTATTATATATATATATATATGTTTTTTGAATATGCAAGAAGCTATATGTAGTAGGGTGCGGTGTGGCCTTCAAGGCCGAAAAAGAGCAAAGGGTGCAATAATTCCAATAATGCATTTTTTGGGTCGTAATTCTATACAGCACAAGGAATTAAAATTATTACCTCGGCCAATAATTTGCAATAATGCGGTGAAAAATGGCACGTAATTGCTTGCAATGCAAGGAATAAAAATTATTACTTGACATTTTGGAGATTCTCACAATGCAAAACACCATTTCACATTGTGGCACAATTTGTTATAGCATCCCTCGGCCTCCTTGCATGGTAGCAATCGGTAGGATGTCATAGCATCCTACAGCCGACCAGAACAGCCTAGGCAATCCCCCAGCTGGCCACCATGCCCCAGGCCGTACCCCCTACGGGAAACGCCATTACTGGCGCGGGGGTACCCACCCCATAGACGTGCGACCAATTTTGAAACTATTTGCCGCAATTCAAAGGGCCCTCTTGACACCGCCCTCCAATCCCTCTATAATGTCCACCATGGAAGATCCATCCGATGGCTTCAAAGGGGAAGAAATCTTCGACCTCCCCATTTTGCCCAACCCCCTGCCCATTACGCGGCAGATCCTGGAAGAAGAGGCCCCATTTTCTGCAGACCCCACCTCTTTGGTGCGGAACTACATGCAGCAGAAGCTTTTAACCCAGGCCCTTGATGTGTACGAGGAGATGCTCATGGACGATGACATTCTCACCCGCAAGAAGGCCGCAGACAAGGTGCTGGACATTGTGCTGGAAAAGGGCCAACAGGCACCCAAGGGCCTCAATGTGACCTTCAACCTGAACCCTTCGGAGGTTCCAAAACCCGAAATCCTCATAGGAGAAGCAATTGAAATCGACGAAAAACACCGCTACCACGGATAAAAAGACCTTTTGGCTCACTTATTTGAAAAACCCCGCTGGACACCAGCACAAAGGAGGCAAGCTTGCAGGACAGCATTCCAAGCCCCGTTCCGATTGAGATTGTCCCCCACCCGAAGGCCCCCCTTTATGGCACCGATGCGGGCCAAAATGCTGCCCTTTTGCAGCAAGCCATTGAGGTGATGCACCAAGGAAAGCTTGATGGTGCCTCCGGGGAGCTTGTACGTCAAACGGGCTATGTTTCCCTTTGGTTTTTTATCAAATACATCGCGGGATTTAATGGGCCGTTTGACAAGCTGACTCCCCATTTGCACGTGGACATGGCCAACTACCGGCAAAGGTTGCTTTTTCCTGGGGCCCGCGGGGCAATGTTTATCCCAAGGTCTCATTACAAGACTGCAGTCTGCACCGAGGGAGCCTCCGCGTGGGAAATAGTTCGCTGGCCGGATATAAAAATCAGAATCACCAACGCGATTTCGGACATCGCCCATGACTTCATGCACTCCGTCAAGGGAGTTTTTGACGATAACGAGCTGGTGAGCTATCTTTATCCTCACCTCTATGTGGAAAACCCCAAAAGCCAGCCGCGCTGGTCAGATGCAGAAATGGTCTGCCCCGGGAGAACCAAAAAAGCCCGTGAGGCCACCATAGAAGCGGGCGGTGTCGGGGGCGGTATCGAGGGGCACCACTATGATCTGCACATTGTAGACGACATGATAGGGCAAAAGAGCCTCAACAGTGCTCAGATCTCTGCAGCTGAGATGGAACGAGCCCGGAACTGGTTCTGGAACAATGAAAAGAGCCTCCTGCAGAGCGTGAGAGATTCCCGAGTGATAGTCATTGGCACCAGGTATGCCATTGATGATGTTTATGATGATATTTTGCAGAAGGCTCGCACGGTTTCGGGGCACTCCTTGGAAGGATTTGAGCCCGATCCCGAAAAAGGCATCTGGGACATCTATTATCGCATGGCTGTAGAAGATGGGCAGGTGATTTTCCCCGAGAACTGGACAACCGAGGCCTATGAGGAGATGAAAAACAACCCCGATACCTACTGGACATGGGTGAATCAGTTTATGAACAACCCGCGGGCGGCAGGGGTAACCGAGTTTGCAACCTATGAGCTCAAGAAGTGCACCCAGATTTATGAAGATGGCGAGTGGTATGTGGTGTATTTTGCCGCAGGGGAGGAGATCAAGGAGCCCCTGTCAGCTATGGACGTAGTGCAGGCCATTGACCCTGCAGCATCGGAAAAAAGACAAACAGCCAGAACGTCGCGCTCTGCCCAAGGGGTGCTGGCCAGAAATGCTGAGGGGAAAACCTTTGTGCTGACCACCCATGTGGACTATGTTCCCATCACAACTGTCTTTGAGTGGATGTTCATGGACAAAGAGAGGTATCCCGTGCGGGTCACTGCTCTTGAAGCACAGGGGCCGTTTAAGATTCTCAGCAACATCCTACAGGAGGAGCAGCTCCGCAGAGGGCGTTGGCTGAGCCTGTTGGCGGTGGGTGCCCCTGGGGACAAGGTAGCCCGCATTAGGACATCCCTTGAGCCAGAGCTAAGAGCTGGGCGGATGTATGTGGATGAAAACGTCTATGATTCCATTTGGAGCGAAATGAGTGCGTTTCCGCAGTCGATCAGAATGGACATCTTGGACATGTTGTCCCTTGGGATGAGAACCCTCAACACGCCCATGGGAGCTGATGAATACAAAGCCAAACAGCGGGCAGATAAACGCTGGTCTCGCAGGGCGATGGTAAACGCTGCGGGATATTAGGAGGACAAGATGAAAATGGAACTAGTGCTCCACATAGGGGGCATTGAGGTGAGGTTGGACGAGAAAGATGCCAAGGATCTTTATGGAAAACTCCACGAGATGTATGGCAAAGATGCGGCCCCAGTGGTTGTAAAAGAACCTTGGGTTTATCCATGGCCTTGTAGGAGAGACTGGTGGGAAGGCCCCATTGTTTGGTCAGCCAGTGGGAGCTCAGTCGCATATGAGGAGGCAAGATCATGAGCACGTATGTAGAAAATCCCGAAGATGTCCCCATGGAGGCTCAGGAAGCCCCAGAGGGCTCTACCATAGGGGTAGGAGAGCTGGCTCCCCAGGTTGAAGAGGCCATTATTGACTATTTAACCACTGAGCTTGGAGATGTGATTTATAACCAGGAGCGGGCAGATTACATTGAGCGGACAAAAAAGTGGCGACGACAAAGGGACATGCTCAACGAGGAGCTGCACAAGAACTTCCCATGGGAGGGAGCATCAAACTTGGCGCATCCCCTCACCTTGATCAACTCCAACGGGGCATACTCGATAATCAAACGGGCCCTTGCTGCCAAGAAGCCGTTTTTCACCACCGAGGGCACAAAGGCTACCAACGAGGCTGCCAAGGCGTGGGAAAGACTTCTTGACATCGTGGTGGAAACCCCGGAGCTGATGAACATCAGGCCTGCCAACAGGGAGGTTGCTCTTGATTTGAACCTTATGGGGACTGAGTTTGTCAGGGTACCATGGATCAAGCGCGAGTGGAACTACAAAAGACGGGATGAAACCACGGGGGAGCCTATTTTGGAGACCTATGTACAAAAAGACTGCCCGGAGTTGATCCCCATTGAAATCGAGGACGTGTACACCAGGGTGGAGTGGGCTGACCCGCAGAAGGCCCCGTGGATTGGCGTGCGCCACTGGCTTATGGTGCATGAGTTGAAACAACGCGCAGCCAGTGGGATTTATGAAAACACCGACCAGGTGCTTGCAAGGGGGGAGCAGCCCTTGTCTGATAGCAGAATTGACCAGTTGCATCGGGCTGGGCTCACCATGCAGTCTGATCGCCCGCAGGGGATGTTTGACATCTTTGAGCTGAACATGTACTGGGACATCGACGAAGACGGTCTTGACGAGGACATCAAGGTATGGTTTGACCTGTGGAGTGGCACCATCCTGCGGTGGGAGCTCAACGAGCTGATCATAAGGGACATTTTCAGGATTCCCTTTATTGAGCGCAAAGGACAGCTATATGCCATGGGGGTGGGCTGGATCTTGGAAACCCTCACCGACGGGGCAAAGGCTCTTGCGGACATGAGAATGGACGGCACCAAGTTGGCTGCTTTTCAGATGTATGTCACCAGCAATAGTTCAAACATTGGCCCCAATGAGGAGTTTTTCCCCTTGAAGAACATCCGCGTGAATGATGTTTCGAAGGACTTTTTACCTGTGAAGTTCCCTGACATCGGGCCCGGGACATTGCAGGCCGAAGAGAGCATCAAGCTCGATGCCAGCAGAGCAACGGGGATTTCTGATTCCATGATGGGATTTCCAGACCAAACCATGAAGAGTCGCTATACAACATCCGGGGCGATGTTCCAAGCCCAGCAGAATAGTGCTCTGATGGAAACCATTCTTGAAGGCATTGAGGATGTGTATTCGCAAATTGGACGGATCATATCTATGCATTTGATTGCCCATCCGGATCGGACACGAGAAATTGCCTCCATTATGGAAGAAGACGACAAGCTGTTGATTGAGGGCTTTTTGCAGATGAGCCCTGTGGAGTTTGCCAAGAACTTCCGGGTGGCTATCAAGAGCACTGAGCAGAACAAAACCGAGGAAGCCCGGAAGCAGGCGCAGCTGACCCTTGTGCAGCTGTATACCATGTATGCTCAGCAGATGTTTCAGATTATCCCCATGGTGTATGCCCAGGGGAATCAGGTTCCCCAAGAGGTGCGCCTTGCTGCGGCTAAGTTCCTGGTGGGTGGCACTAAGTTGCTGGAGAGGATTTTCACCCAGATGGATCACCCAGAGACCGAGGACTATATGCTCTATACCAAGGATCTTGAAATGATGCTTGAAGCTATTGAGGCACAAAAGGATCAGCAGATTGCCCAGATGAGAGGAGGTCAAGGTGGCCCTGGAGCGCGCTAAACAGTGGGGCCTGCAGGAGGCAGAGCTGCGGGCCTTTATCTCCATGGTGTATAGTGCCCCGTGGAAGATCGTTGATCAGCTCTTTATTGACCTTGAAAGAGAAGCCCAGGAGGAGCTGCTCAACAGGACAACGATAATTGATATTGCTCGGGCCCAAGGAAAGGCCCAAGTGATGAAAACCATACGACAAAGAATACGGTTGCTTGCAACCGGAGAGGAGAATGCACAATGAAAACCTTGAGATTGCTGTTTGCCCCAGATGGTGGACTAGATCCCCCGGGGGCAAACTACGGCGACGAGCTGCCCGTGGAAACGGTGTATGTCACAAGCGAGGAGGAAATCCCCAAACCTGAAACCCCTCCAGAGGAAGAGCCCAATGCCATTAGGGCCCAAAACCAAGAGCTGCAGGCCAAGCTGGCTCAGCTCGAAGAAGAGGCCAACATTGCGCGGCGGCTTGAAAGCGGCATTGAGGGGCTAGGCAAAACCATGCGCCCCGCCCCGCAGCAGCCTGCTCCTGTGCAGCAGCAAGGGGAAAGCGACGAGGCGTTCCGCAAAAGACTCAACGAGCATCTGTATGATGATCCAGCTTCCATGTTGGATGAATATCAGGATAGAAAAATGCGCCCCCTGCTGGCTCAGTTTATCACCAACAACCTGGCAACCAGCAGAAAGATGCTCCAGCTTGATCCGGAGAAAAAAGAAAACTACATGACCTACAAGGATGAAATCGAGGCTGAGGTTGCGCGGATTCCCCCATATGAGAAGCTGCAAAACCCCGACATCTACGAGCAAGCCTACGAGCGGGTACTTGCACGGAACATCAACACCATTATCGAGCAGCGGGTGCAAAAGGCCATCAAGGAACAGCTTGAGAGCCAGCAGCAGGCTCCCAAAAAGCCTGCCCCTGATCAGCACCATGTTGAGCAGACAACCTATCGGAAGCCGGAGCCCAAGAAAGAATACCGCGTGCTGACCAAGCAGGAAAAACAGCAGGCCCAGCAGGCAGGTGTAGACTACGACACCTATTGGAACTATCTTAAAGGCCAAGGCCTGAAATAAAAGGAGAACCCTATGGAAATTGAAAAGAAAACACCTCCCAAGGGGGAGAAAAAACCCACAAAAGATCCTCCCAAGAAGGAGAAACAGGCTCCTGCCCCTGAGGTGGAGCCCAAAAAGCCCAGTTCCCCCTCTGAAGTGGTCACAATAGATATTGACACCCCTATGGAGAAAGTGGTAGAATTGGACAATAATGGGGTTGAGCTAGAGTTCGATCACCATCCGGAGAAGTTTCTCCGTTTGCCTTCTGATGTAACCCGCGAACTGAGCTACAACAACAAACAGAGATACTTTGTATCCAAGGGGATGGCAGAGGAAACCTTAGACCTTTCGGCCTATGACCAGCGGATGTTTAAGCCTGAGCCCGGACGGGCCATGGCAACTGATCGGCTGGAAGTCCTCAACAAAGACCCCAATTTTCACTATTGCTGGAAGCGACCAGATGAACTCCAGCACTGCAAGATGGACGGCTATGTGATAGCCGATGATCGGCAATTGGGAACCTTCCATGGTGATGTCGGATCTGCCCGCACGGTTGGAGCAGATGGCAAAACTGAGCTTGTGCTCATGAAGCTCCCAAAAGAAAAATACCAGCAGCAACGGGCTGCAAACAAAGAACTGAATCAACGTCGCAAGGCTGGCGTTGAGCAGGATGCAAAAGCGTTCATTGAGCGCAAGGGCGGTGCCCCTGCGAGAACGCAGATTATGGAGCAATTTACCAAGGAGGATTAAACATGGCGTTTAATTTTTTCAAAAACACAGGTGGTGCTCCTACCGAAATGAGAAGTGCAGTTTCTTTTGGTGCTATCACCAAAGGGGATGCGATCCGTTTTCAGGTTGCTGGTGATACTAATGCCACTACGGATTACAAGACGGTTCTGAAGGTTGATACCCACGATGCTGTTGTTGCAGGCGTTGCTTGTAACACGGTCAGTGCTGCGGGGGATACTGTGAACTATATTGTTGCTACTCCTCAGGTACTCTTTTCGGTAGAAACTGGTGCCACTACTGGGTGGAATACAAAAACGATGGTTTCTGGAACCGGATGTGACTATTCCACAGATGGACAGAAGGTTGCCGCTGCGGCCAGCACAAGCGCAGATGCGTTTATTGTGCTTGGCATGATGGACGGTTCCACGAGTGGGACTGCGGGCAACTTGGTATATGGGTATTTTGTAAATACCACATATAATAAAACAAGCTAGGGGGCGCGAGTATGATAACTAATACGAAACTTTTCCCCTATCATCTGGATAGGGATGTTAATAAGATCTACTTCGATGCGTATTTGAGCACCCCGAGTGAGTTTGATCGGGTCGCGAAGATTGAAACCGCCCCTGCGGGGAACCACTATACCGAGGCTGAGCTGAGCCCCCTTGGAGCTCTGCGAGGCATTGACGAAGGTGGTGCGGTGACTTTTGACTTCCCGGTTGAAGGCCACAAGAAGACCATTTACTATAACAAGTATGGGCTTGCTTTTCAGATCACTGAGGAAATGGCCAAGGATGATCTGACCAGTAATTTCCGGGGGATGCCCGCAAAACTGGGCAAGAGCGCAGCTCTGAAGCGTGAGGTAGAGTTCTGGAGTCTGTTCAACTCTGGGTTTGACAGCGAAACTGCTTGGGACGGGCAGTATGTTTTTGACACCGACCACACTACGCTCAAGAGCGGTGACACCATTAAGAATGAGCCTGACAGCAATGGAAGTCTTTCTGAGACCACCCTGCAGGCTGCGTTTGAGTATTTTGACGGTGTAGGCTACGGGGTCAAGGATGAAGCAGGGAATCCTGTTCTTGTTCGGCCCAAATATTTGGTGGTTCCCAGTAAGCTGCGGTGGACTGCAAACCAGCTCATGAAGAACATGATGAACATCGGCTCGGCCAACAGAGATCTCAATACTGTGGCTCCGGGCAATGGCATTGTGGACGATTATGAGCTTATTGTTTCCAGGTGGCTCACAAGCGATACCGCGTGGTTCCTGCTGAGTGATGATCATGACTTCCGGTTCTACTGGAAAGATCAGGCTCACATGGATTCAACCGACGACTGGTTTACCGACTCTGCGCTTTTCAAGGTCAAGATGCGGTTTGCCTGTTTTGTCATGGACTACAAGGGTGCCTACGGAAACGCAGGCGCATAGGGGGTGACAGATGGCGACTTCAAATCTTGATGCCCTGGCGTTATCCGGAGCACTTTCCTTTGAAGGTGGAGAGTTCAAGGTAACAACTTGTACTGCAACTGCAGATAATACTTTGGATGTTTCTGGCCTTGCCGCAGGAGATGTCGTAGTGGGGATTTATTCCTCCACCGGAGCAGTTGGACATCCAGGAGCGATTACGGCCGGGGCGGTGGCCTGTACGCAGGTTGCATCCGCGGGGTCTTACACCGTTGTCTGGATTGATTGTACGTAAAAAACGGGGCCCCGTATGGGGCCCTATTTTCTATGCAGGAGAACAGAGTGATTGTACCTGATCAAAAGAACTATCGAGAGTTGGATGAGAATTATCCAACCATTGCGTTTTGCTTTCCGGGAAACAACTTCACCGAAGGCTTCATGATGAGCTGGACGCAAACGGTGAGCAACCTTTCAAAACTTGGCTGGCCGTTTTTTGTGTCTAACTTCCGGGCTGCGGGGATGTATAATTGTCGCAACAGGGTAGCCCTTGGGGGTGCTGAGATCACCCGCGGGGTGTTGCCTTTTGGGGGCAAACACTATGACTACATGATGTGGATCGACTCCGACATGATGTGGAAGTCGGAGCAGATTGAGCAGCTCATTGAACTTGACAAGGACATTGCGAGTGGGATTTATCTGATGAACCTGCAGGGGGTAACCACCTGTGGGTATTTGAAAGACAATGGTAATCATCGGATAACTGCACAGTATATTTCAACCCACCCTGATGAGCCGTTTAAGGTAGACTACAATGGGTTTGGTTTTGTGCTTATCAAGAGAGGGGTGTTTGAAAAGATGGAGTTCCCGTGGTTTCAGTATCGGGAAATAGAGTTCGAAGGCTTAGACGGGGTTCCGATTGTCCACGCGTCAGAGGATGTTGCTTGGTGTTTGGATGCCAAGGATAATGGGTTTGACATCTGGGTAGATCCATCCATTCAGCTTCCCCATCAGAAGCGGACAACGATGATTTTTTAGAAAGGGGAAACCATAATGGCCAACAGTGCAACAGAGGGCAGCCTGACAGATCAACACAAGACGATTACCGTGGAGTTTGACTATCCCCGGTGGGACACGGATAACTATGGCTCCTCGGGGTCAACCACCATGGAAATGGCGTGCTTTGCAAACGGCCGCAGGAGAACTGGTCAGCGGTGGTATAACTGTCCCTGTTGCATGAAGGCCCTTCCTGCGGGGGACGTTGTGTGGTATGACGGGAGGCCCCTGTGCGCGAAGTGTGCAGCGGATTATGCCGCTGATGATATGAAAATAGGAGGCTAATATGGCTGTAACTGCGAGACCTTTTGGAACTTATCATGCTGCCGCGGGGGATGCTACCTCTGGGCGGGTAAAGGTTCGATGGCTTTTCTGGTTGGGATCAACCACAAAAGGAGACAATTTGGCAATCAAGAACGGAGATGGTACGGTTATTTTAACGTTGAAATCCGATGGGATGGCCATCCTGCCCATTGAGTATCCGTTTGGAAATCGCTACGTTGATGGCATTGAAACTGACGTGATTGATGCAGGTGCCGTTGAGTACGTTTTTGATTAGGAGCAACTTATGACTGTTGCAGAGATGATGCGAGAGGTATGGGAAGCCACAGGGGAGGAGACTGACCTCGATCCGCTGGATGGTGCTGGGAACTACTCAGTGGCAACCACTGGAGGGGCAGCCCTGCTGAGGATGCTCAACCTTGCCCAGACACGGGTAGCCCACTGGAAAGACCCGAAGACCAACAACTTGGTGCGGTTTAAGGAGCTCTTTGGAGAGCTCTATTTTGAGCATGGCACCTCCTCTGGGCAGGTGCTTGCGATCAACACGGCAGGAACGCAGGTGTCGATTAAAAACGTGGCTGCCTTGGTGAGTGCAGGAACAGCTGCTACTACG
>Ga0272443_10003600_pt1 | contig 18053 bp, 17 predicted proteins | sample SSMAcet12_FD_193581 | JGI IMG/M metagenome (GOLD analysis project Ga0272443, IMG submission 193581) | Marine sediment archaeal communities from Little Sippewissett salt marsh, Falmouth, MA, United States - SSM-Acet-12 | ecosystem: Environmental > Aquatic > Marine > Wetlands > Sediment ... | reverse complement strand
AATGACAGGACCGTCTATGGAGCAGTCCGTGATCGTGCATCCTGAAAGATGGCGTCCTTTCCGGGTGGTAATAGAGCGCAACAGTTCTTCATAGAACACTTTATTTCCCCCCATTATGTCGACGATCTCCCTTTGCCATATGCCCGGGATCACAATTTCTTTCGCAGACGGTGGTATCGATTGTGAAAAGAGATAACTGAAAAATGTCTCGTATGCACCAAAAAGGGTGGACAGGGCCGGGTTGCGGTACAACGCGGCGATAATACGTCGAAAGGATGACAAACGCGCGAAACGACAGGGCAGCACCACGGCATCGTTAAGGTGTTTGGACAAGGACGACGATGAACGAACAGCGTATTCGACAACGTCGGGAAAGAGTGAATGTCCTGTCTGAAGTTTCTTCATCAGTAAATTAATATCACGTGAGGAATCGTGAAATTCTCGAGTCAACTCGGCGGCCGTCTGTGCATAGTCGCGGGAGATAGAAACACGGTGAAGAGGAAGCGCGATCTGGCAGGAGGGTTCGCAGAAGCGATAGGGGAGGGAAAATCCCAGTTTGTCCAGCAGAACGTCTGCAATACCGCCCGCATGAAAACCCGTCCATGGCGATGGGTCCGTTTCAAATGAAAAACCTGGCGGAGCAAAAGAAGGGACCCATGAGTCTTCACGAAGAAGACAGGTGCGTAGTCCCTTCGACGCTGACAGCGACGCTGCGGTCAATGAACTGATATCACTCCCAAAAACAATGATGTCGTACATAATCGTCAGTCACTTCGTCTGATGAAACAAGTGTGATGCCCGCACTTTCGAGGAGCGCGGCGGTAATGCCGATGCCCTCAACAATAGCATCATTGCGGACAATATGAAAGACGCCGCATGAAGGACTCCTTTCCTTCATGACAGCCGTCGTGATTCCGAAAAGACGTGTGATTTCCAGTGCCTGACGGGCGCCCCGAAGAAAGTATTCCGTAACGTTGCAGCCCTCGGAGTTGATGATTGATGTGCGACCGTTCAGAATGTTCACACCTGTCCCGGTGACAATTTCAGTCGGTGGGCGCGGCGTTGGAAGACCGCCGAGTTGTTCGGGACAGACGGGCAGGCAGCATTCCCTCGGCACTGAAGAGAGAATCGTGTCGTGGCGACAATGACCGCCGTCATAGCGGCAGTTGATGCCGAGAAGACAGGCGCTGACGAGAATCATGATTATTCACCGGAAGTCGGCAGCGGAGGATTATGGCGGGCGTCCATCCGCGGTGTGGGATGGGACCGAGTCCGTACCGTACGGCCCACAACCTCGAGTCGTCCCTCGGCGTAGAGTTGTATCGCCCGGGGATAGATGCGGTGTTCCTCATGCAAAATCCTTTTCTGGAGAGTATCTTCGGTATCGTTGTCGAGGACGGGAATCACAGCCTGAATAATGACGGGTCCCGTGTCGACTCCCTCATCGGCGAAGTGAACAGTGCATCCGGAAAACTTGACACCGTAATCGAATGCCTGTTTCTGGGCATTGAGACCCGGGAACGACGGGAGGAGAGCGGGATGAATATTCATGATGCGATGGGGAAAAGCGCGTAGAAAGAGAGGGCTGAGTATCCTCATAAATCCCGCCATAACAACGAGTTCAACGCCGTAGTCATGTAGAAGGTCAATCATGCGTTGATCGAACTGTTCCCGCGATGCGAACTCGCGGTGATCGAGTATTTCAACGGCGATGGCGTGCTTTTTTGCCCGTTCAATGGCATAAGATCCGGGGTTGTTGGAGATGAGAACAGCAATCCGCGCATCAAGATCACCGTGCTCGGACGCATCAATAATGGATTGAAAGTTCGTGCCGCTTCCCGAGGCCAGGACACCGATGGTCAGTTTCTGTGTCATAGTGTAACTCACTCAATGATGACAGATGGTGAAAGAGAGTTCTTATCAGTAATAATCCCGATACGATAAGACTTTTCTCCCATCGAATCAAGGTGATCCATGATCGCTTCGGCATCGGTCGGGTTGACGACCAGCATGAGTCCGATGCCCATATTGAAGACACGGAACATTTCGTCGTTCTCTATGTTGCCCGCAAGCCTGACGGCGTCAAAAATGGGTGGTACGGGCCATGCATCACGCTGTATGACGGCGGCGAGTGTCGACGGGAGAATACGGGGGATATTTTCCCAGAAACCGCCGCCGGTAATGTGCACAATGCCCTTGATCTGCCATGTCTGAAGCAGGCTGAGGATGGGAGTGACATAGATTTTCGTTGGTGTCAGCAGTTCATCACCCAGGGAATGTTCAAGACCGTTGACGGTATCATGAACAGTCGCCGTACCCTCTTCGAAAAAAACCTTCCTCACCAGTGAATAGCCGTTACTGTGAATGCCGCTCGACGCCAATCCGATAATTACGTCGTCGGGCCGGATACGGGACCCGTCGATCAACCCGTCCCTATCGACAATGCCCACGCAAAAACCGGCGAGATCGTAATCGTCATTCTTATAGAAACCCGGCATCTCGGCATTCTCACCGCCGATCAGGGCACAACCCGCCTGGCGGCATCCTTCCGCGATGCCGGAAACGATGTTGACGTTACGGTCCACATCGACGGCGCCGAAGGCGAGGTAGTCAAGGAAGAAAAGCGGCTCGGCACCCTGGACGATGATATCATTGACACACATGGCGACAAGATCGATGCCGACGGTGTCATGACGATTCATCAAGTGGGCGATACGAAGCTTCGTGCCCACGCCATCCGTCGAAGATACGAGGAGGGGGTTTTTATACCGGCGGGGATCGATATGGAATAGACCGCCGAAGCCACCGATATCACTAACAACTTCACTACGCGTCGTTGACTTGATCAAAGGCTTGATGGCATCCACAAAGGCATTGGCCTTGGTGATATCGACGCCCGCATCTTGATACGTCGTTTTCTTTTGAGGCATGGGTATATGGACGCTCCGCAGCGACAGAAAATAGTAAAACCGTCAACTATCGTAAATAGGATCAATTGTCAATTCATTCCTTGTAAAATCTCGGGATATTTGTTAATAAATCAACTCTTTCTCTTTGATATTACTATTTATTAGGCCTTTGCATAATGCAAGACATAATAAAAATAATAAAAAAAATCGACGCGCCGCTCACGTTTATCATGCGGGACGAATACCGGAATCTTCATCTTGTCAAGAATTTCGAGACGTCCATAGAGAACTATATGTCGGAAATAAAAGCGGCGGTGACGGTGCGTGATGAGAACAGGGATGCCTTAGAACGGTGCCTTTCCCGCATGGAAACGGCCGTGTCTGGCTTCGATTCGCTGGGCCCGGCGGAAAAAAAGAGGCGTGTCTATGACCTTATTGCGTCGCTGTCTGAGATAAAGCGTATTGTCCGAGGCGAAACGGTGGTGTGCGGCAGCGGCGGGACAGGGAACAGCCCGGTATCAAGTCAGGAAGGGACAATGGATCGTTCCGTGCAGTATGTTAAGGGCGTGGGTCCCAAAATAGCAGCCCTTCTTCAGAAGAAGAGCATTGCCACTGTCGAGGACATGCTCTACTTCCTGCCGAGGCGCTATGAGGACAGGCGGAGCGTGGTGAATATCGCCGATACGTGTCCGGGCACTTTTCATACCGTGGCCGGTCGTGTCGTCGACTCGCGTGTTCAACGCTACCGGCGGAGGACGATTTTCGAGGTGACATTCAGTGATGACGACGATAGGGGTACCGTCCTGGAGGCAAAATGGTTTCAGGGAAATTTCCGGTATCTTACCCGCACCTTCATTCACGGACGGCGGTTTATCCTCACAGGGGAGGTGAAAGGGAACCTCCTGGTACGTGAAATGATACATCCCGACTATGAAGAACTGACGAACGGCGATGAAACGGCAAACGATCGTGACGCTATTGTTCCTGTTTATTCGGAAACGGAAGGCCTGCACCAGAAGGTGCTCCGCCGCATCATGAAATCCGTCGTCGAGGAGTACGGTGACGGTGTTTGCAGTCCCATTCCTGTCGATATCTGCCGACGCCATGGACTTATGGACATGACCGAGGCAATACGGCACGTACATTTCCCCCCGGAAGAAAGTGACATGGACCGGTTGAACCGTTTTACCTCGGACGCCCACCGACGACTGATATTCGACGAACTGTTCTTTTTTCAGCTGGGCATGGCCCTCAGGAAAAGAGGATATGCCATTGAGGAGGGTATCGCCTTTACTCCCAGAGGATCACTGTTGGAACGGTTCTACGCCACATTGCCATTCGGGTTGACCGCCGCGCAGAAAAGGGTCATCGAAGAAATAACCGGGGACATGGCGCGGACCTACCCGATGCACCGTCTCCTGCAGGGTGATGTGGGAAGCGGCAAAACGGTGGTTTCAATGGTGCCGATCATTATTGCCTGTGAAAACGGCTATCAAGCGGCCTTCATGGCGCCGACGGAAATACTGGCGCAACAACACTTTACTTCCGTAGAAACATGGGCGCGCCCCCTGGGGCTCTCCACGGTCCTTCTTACCGGTGGTGTCCCGGAGAAGGAAAAACGGACCCGCATGGAAGGCATAGCTCGGGGAGACATCAATATCGTCATTGGTACCCACGCCCTTATACAGGAAGAAATCAGCTTTCATCGCCTGGGGTTCGCCGTCATCGACGAACAGCACCGGTTCGGTGTCATTCAACGGGCAACGCTACGCGAAAAGGGAACCAATCCAGACATCCTTGTTATGACGGCCACGCCGATTCCCCGAACACTGTCCATGACGGTATACGGAGATCTCGATGTGTCGGTGATCGACGAAATGCCTCCGGGGAAACGACCCGTTCGGACACGAGTCTTCTACGAGCGCGATAGGATCACGGCCTATGATGCCGTCCGCCGTGAGGTTGAAAAGGGAAACCAGGTATTTATTGTTTATCCCCTTGTCGAGGAATCGGAACTGCTCGACCTCAAGGATGCAACCTCGATGGCGCACCACCTGGAGGCGGATGTATTCCCGGAATTCCGCGTGGGACTCCTTCACGGTCGCATGAAGGGGGAGGAGAAGGAACGGATCATGATGCTTTTTCAGGAAAAAGCGATCGACATACTCGTCTCGACAACGGTCATTGAAGTGGGTATCGACATACCCGCTGCAACACTGATCGTTATTGAACATGCCGAAAGGTTCGGGTTGTCGCAGCTCCACCAGCTACGGGGTCGGGTGGGTCGGAACTGCAGTGATTCGTTATGCATTCTCATGACGCACCGGGGGGGGACGAATGATGCTCGGCGGCGGTTGCGTGTCATGGAGAAAACGAATGACGGCTTCGTTGTGGCGGAAGAAGACCTTGCCATTCGTGGACCCGGCGAGTTTTTGGGTACGCGTCAATCCGGTCTTCCCGATTTTCGGGTGGCTGATATCGTTCGTGACGCCCGCATCGTGAGTGCAGCAAAAAATGAAGCGGTGCATCTTATCGAGACTGATCCTTCACTGCAGAGGAGTGATCATCTTCTGTTGTATGAAATCCTTATGAAAAAATGGCGTGATCGCCTCTCGCTCGCAAAAACAGGTTGAGTTTTTTATGAAAAATCATTACTAACGAGGCATAATGCCTTAAGAAAAGGAACGGGTTCGTTATGGAGGATTTTCAGGTAGGATTGATCGGTTTCGGTACGATCGGGGCCGGAGTGGTCAGGCTGTTACGGGAGAACGAATACGTGATTAAAAAGCGGTTCGGACGCCGAATCCGTCTGAAGAAAATCGCCGATATTGACGTGACGACCCCACGGGGCGTCGACGTGCCGGACGGAGTTTTGACGACGGACGTCAATGAAATACTGAATGATCCCGGAATAAAGGTTGTCATCGAACTGGTTGGCGGGTATGAGCCGGCGAAATCATTTGTGCTTACAGCCATAAGCAACGGAAAGCACATTGTAACGGCGAATAAGGCGCTTCTTGCCACGCACGGGGCGGAAATATTCAACGCGGCGAACGAAAAGAACGTTGGTATCGGGTTCGAGGCAAGCGTGGGTGGGACCATTCCCGTTATCAAGACGTTGAAAGAATCGCTTGCCGCCAACAATATTACCTCCTTCCTGGGCATAATGAACGGCACGTGCAACTATATTCTCAGCACGATGACGGAAAAGGGTGGCGATTTCAGCGAGGTCCTCAAAAAGGCAAAGAAACTCGGATTCGCAGAAGCTGATGCGACTTTTGATATAGAAGGTATCGATACGGCCCACAAGCTTGCAATATCAGTATCGCTTGCCTATGGGAAGAATGTGAAACTCGACGCGATCTACCGAGAGGGAATATCGAAAATCACGCAGAATGATATAGAATTCGCCAGGGAACTGGGGTACCGTGTCAAACTGCTCGCCATTGCCATTGAACGGGGCGACGCCGTGGAGGCGCGCATTCACCCGACGATGATACCGCACGATCATCTTCTCTCGAGCGTCAACAGCAATTTCAACGCCTTTCACTTTAACGGCGATGCCTCTGGCCCTGTTTTCCTCTACGGTCAGGGGGCGGGCATGATGCCTACGGCCAGCGCCGTCGTCAGCGATATCATCGATATCGGTCGCGACTGTCGCACCGGAATCAGCGGCCGTGTTCCACTTCGCTCTTTTCAGGAAGATGACATCGATGATGTTACTTTTCTTCCCATGGATGATATTGTCACAAATTATTACCTGAGATTTTCTGCTGTTGACAGACCGGGAGTGTTGTCGAAGATCTCCGGGATATTGGGGACGCATCATATCAGCATTGCGTCGGTCATCCAGAAGGGAAGGAAAAAGGAGGGCGCGGTTCCCGTCGTCATGACCACACATGAGGCGAGGGAAAAAAATATGCGGCAGGCACTTGAAGAAATCGACAAACTTGATATCGTGCTCGATAAAACGGTCCTTATCAGGATCGAGAATGGTGCGTTGGTATGAAGTATATCATATTGCTCGGAGATGGTATGGCGGATTATCCCCTTGAGGAACTCAACGAAAGGACTCCGCTGGAGGTGGCGTCAACGCCGAATATGAATAGAATTGCCGGAGATGGCAGTGTTCTTCTCATCGATACAATCCCAAGCGGCATGACGCCAGGGAGCGACGTGGCCAATCTCGCTGTGCTCGGATACGATCCCTCTGTATATCATACGGGCAGGGGACCCTTGGAAGCGGCCAGTATGGGGGTAAAACTGTCCGCTGATGATGTCGCCTTTCGGTGCAATCTGGTGACACTGGGCGATGATGAAACGATGGTCGATTTTACGGCGGACCACATATCGTCCGATGAAGGCGCCGAACTCATCGATATGTTGAACGAGAAGCTGGGGACAACAGACATTCGTTTTTACGCCGGCGTGGGATATCGACATTTAATGGTATGGACCGGCGGTAATGAATGGATCGGGACGACACCGCCACACGATATCACGGGGCAGTCAATAGCGAACCATCTTCCCCTCGGTGAAGGTAGCAATGTTCTCAACCGCTTAATGGCTTCGTCTCGGGAGCTTCTCACACGGCATCCCGTGAATAAAGGGCGTCTGAATCAGGGAAAACGGCCGGCCACATCGATATGGCCCTGGGGCCAGGGAAAGGTTCCCCGCATAACGCCTATCACGGAGCGGTACGGTATCACCGGTGGTGTCATATCGGCCGTTGATCTTATCAAGGGAATCGGATATTACGCGGGTCTTATCAGTATTCCCGTTCTTGGGGCGACAGGGTACACCGATACGAATTATGCGGGCAAGGTCGAGGCGGCTCTCCACTGTCTCAGTGAAAACGATTTTGTTTTTCTCCACGTGGAGGCACCTGACGAGATGGGACACGAAGGAAACGTCCAGGGGAAAATAGCGGCGATCGAAGACTTCGACAGAAAGGTGGTAGGTCCCGTTCTCGAGGATATTCCCTCGTTGGGCGAGTATCGAGTGGCTGTCCTGAGCGATCATCCCACACCGATCGTCAAGAAAACTCATGTGAGCGATCCGAGTCCCCTTGCTGTCATATCGTCACGGGACGGAGAAAATCTCAAGGTGGGAGTTGCCTTCCATGAAAAATCCGCTGCATCGTCAGGCCGAATGTTGACACCAGGCCACCAATTCATGGAGTATTTCCTGGGGGATTGGAGGTCATACATTGGGCGGAGTTCATAAGCTTCGGGTCACTTATGCCGACACCGATGCCATGGGGGTTGTTTATCACACAAATTATATTAAGTGGTTCGAAGTCGGACGAACCGAGTTGCTGCGTGATGAAGGAATCGTCTATGCTGCGCTGGAGCGGGACGGATATTACCTGCCCGTGACGGAATGTGCCTGTCACTACCGTGCGCCCGCCCGTTATGACGATGTGCTGTGCGTCAAAACGCAAATAACCTACCTGAGACGGGCAACAATACGATTTGATTATATTATTTCGGATGAGGAGGGAATCCTTACCTATGTTGACGGTTATACGGTCCACGCCTTTACCGATGGAAAGAGAAAAATCGTGCGCGCACCAAAATATGTCGCAGAAATTATCAGGAAATTAGGAGGAGAGTGCCGGTGGTAAGAAGAGATGCAAGGAAACGAAAACAGAGTGAACACGATGAGATGGATGTTTTTCAGCGTACGATGGTGACAATGGCCGATTACGTATCCCGGAATCGCCGTTATTTTATCGCAGCGGGTACGGTATTTCTCGTTCTTGTTATCATCGCTGCCGGATATTTCTGGCACCGTATGAACAACGAAAGGGCAGCAGGTGCTCTCTATGCGGAGGCTTTCAGCGTTTCATCGGCCGCCGCCGAAGACGGTGGAAATACAAATCTAGATGTTGCCCGCGGCATATACGAGGAACTGACTGAGGAATACCCGGACACGACGTCAGGGGTCCTTGCGCGCTATCACATGGGAAACATATATTACAAGACAGGTGAAACTGAGAAGGCGATAGCGTCCTACCAGGAATTCCTGGACAGCGTTTCCGAAGCCCACCCCCTCAGGTTACTGGCGTACAGCAGTCTCGGTTATTGCTTCGAAAAAGCGGGTGACATCGTCGAAGCCATTGACGCCTTTCTGACGGCGACGGAACTTTTCTCGGGCGGTGAGCTGGAACAATATTGTCTCCGTAACGTCGCGCGTCTCTACGAGGAGCGTGGCGACAAGGAAAACGCACGGATATACTATGAAAAAATTCTCGATACCACGGACGATCCTCTGTTGCAGAAACTCGTTAAGAGAAAAATAGCTATGCTCGGCAACAAGTAAGGGGGAGTGTCGATGAAAGCTTTTTTATCTGGTAATGAAGCGATAGCACGCGGTGCCTATGAATGCGGCGTAACTTTTGCCGCGGCTTATCCGGGAACGCCCAGTACCGAGATTACGGAGAACTTTGCACAGTACGACGGCGTGTACGCGGAATGGGCCCCCAATGAGAAGGTCGCCCTGGAAGTGTGCATCGGTGCGGCACTCGCCGGCACTCGTGCTATGGCGGTAATGAAACATGTGGGCGTCAATGTCGCCGCGGACCCGCTCTTCACAGTGAGTTACACGGGTATCGAGGGAGGGCTGGTGATCGTCACCGCGGACGACCCGTCCATGCACAGTTCCCAAAACGAACAGGACAACAGGAATTACGCGCGGTTTGCCAAGGTTCCCATGCTCGAGCCGGGTGACAGTCAGGAGGGGAAGGATTTCATCAAACACGCCTTCGAGATCAGTGTACGCTTCGACACACCCGTCTTTTTGAGAAGCGTGACGCGGTTGTCTCATTCGAAATCCGTGGTTTCGCTGAAGGAGCCCGTCGGTGCGGGCGGCAGTCCCGGCATCCGCCACAATCGAGATAAATACGTCATGGTGCCCGCCATGGCGCGTCTTCGAAGACGGGAAGTGGAAAAACGGATGAGCGCTCTCCGGGAATTTGCGGAGAGCTTTCCCGAGAACCGGATTGAAATGAACGATCCCTCCGTGGGTATCATTGCCGCGGGAGTTGCCTATAACTACGCCAAGGATGTCTATCCGGACTACTCCTTTTTGAAACTGGGCATGGTCAATCCCTTGCCTGAGCAGTTAATCCGCCGTTTCGCCGCCGATGTGGAGACGCTGTATATCGTGGAAGAACTCGATCCGTTTATCGAGGACCAGGTACGGGCCATGGGAATTACGGTGACGGGCAAGGATATATTTCCCGCCATGAACGAATTCAACCCCGGTATTGTCGAGAACGCTTTGGCCGAGGGGAAGGGATCGTCTCAGGGTCTGGTTATTGAGAGTGGTATACCGCCACGCCCACCGAATCTCTGCCCCGGGTGTCCCCACCGCGGTCTGTTTTACGCGGCGGGCAAACTCGGATGCTTCGTCACCGGCGATATCGGCTGCTATACCTTGTCGTTTATGAAACCCCTGCAGGGTATTGATTCGTGCATCTGTATGGGAGCAAGCGTGGGCATGGCCCACGGCATGAGCAAGGCCCTCGGAGACGACGGAAAGGGAAAGGTGATCGGTGTCATCGGCGATTCCACCTTCATTCACTCCGGCATCACGCCCCTTCTGAATGCAGCCTACAACCGCAGCAACGCCGTTACGGTCATCTGTGACAACAGGACCACGGCCATGACAGGGATGCAGGAACATCCCGGAACAGGCAGGACTCTCCAGGGAGAGGAAACAGTGCGACTCGATTTCGTGCGACTCGCCGGTGCTCTCGGTGTGGAACATGTGCGTGTCGTCGATCCGCTGAATATTCAGGAAACAAAAACGGTACTTAAAGAAGAACTGGCGAACGAGGGACCGTCACTGGTTGTGGCGTCTTCGCCCTGTGCTCTTTTGAAAATGAAGGAATCGGAAAGGGAGTCATACTACTATACGGTCGATCCGACGGCCTGTACGGGCTGCAAGATATGTATCGGTCTTGGATGCCCGGCCATCTCGTGGCGGTCTTTTGAAGGAGATGGTGCACCGGCAGACCAAGAAAAGAGGAGCAAAAAGCAAAAGGGTGTGGCAGTTATAGACGCACTGCTCTGCACGGGATGCTCACTCTGTGAACAGGTCTGCACATTCGATGCGATTACGGAGGTTCGAAGAAATGACGGGTGATACGAAGAGCATACTCCTTGTCGGCGTCGGGGGGCAGGGCATCATACGTGCGAGCGATATCCTGTCAGTTGCCCTCATGCATGCCGGATATGACGTCAAAAAGAGCGAGGTGCACGGTATGGCCCAGCGTGGCGGCTGTGTATCCAGTCACGTACGTTATGGACAAAAGGTATATTCCCCCTTGGCGAAAGAGGGTGGAGTTGATATACTGCTGTCATTTGAAAAACTGGAAACGCTGCGATACCTCCATTATCTTGGGGACGGGGGGACCATTATCATAAACGATGCGGAGATCCTGCCTCCCGCGGTAAACCTGGGAGAACAAAATTACCCGTCGGGCATTTATGAAAGGATCGAGGCGATGTTTTCCGATGTGATCAGTATCGACGCCTATACCGTCGCCCGCCATGAAGGTAACATACGCATGGCGAACACGGTTATGCTCGGTGTCCTGGCATCACGCCTCGATATCAGTGATTCGGTGTGGGAAACCGTCTTTACAGAGAGTTTTCACGGCAAAATAGCGGAGCAAAATTTACAGGCCTTCAGGCATGCACGGAATGCGTAAGGCGTTCAATACATTGTTATTACTTCTTGCTTTGGGTTCCGCCGTATTTATGGCCCCCGTCTGCACATGGTGTGACGATGGTGCAGCCGCAAACCGTCAGTTCAATTTTGCCGTATCGCTCTTTGAAGAGGGGGATTATTTCAGGGCCGTTTCAGAATTCAAACGCCTTGTCTTTTACTATCCTGATCAGCGGGAATTGTGTGTAGAGGCGGCGTATATGATCTGCCGTTCCTACAAGGAAGCGCGGCGCTGGGATGAATGTATCGATGCTTGCCGCCGTTTTGAAAAATCCTATCCCGGAAGCGGTCGGCGCAACCGTGTCCGCCTCATCAAGGCATATGCCGAAGGCCAATTGAAGAGGTTCGATGACGCTCTGTCGTCTTACGAGCATATCCTGAAAGACGGAACGGACGGTGACTCCGCCCAAAAGGCACTCTACGGAAGTGCCATCACACTGGTGGATACACGCCGTTGGGACGAAGCGCGCAGGACCTTCGAACGTATTCCACCTGGGAGCGATCTTCACCGGTCGGCCGTCATATTTGCGAAGGGTTTACAGAATATTGATAACGTACCCCGCAAAACACCGGTCAGGGCAGGTGCCCTTGCGGCGTTATTGCCGGGAGCAGGACATCTCTATACTGAACGGCCCCGCGATGCGCTGGTCGCTTTCCTTTTGAACGGCGCCTTCATATGGGCAACGGTGGAACTCATTGAAGACGAAAACTATGCAGCCGGCGGACTCGTCGGTTTTTTTGAACTGGGATGGTATTCCGGTAATATCTACAGTGCCGTAAGCAGTGCACACAAGTATAACAGGAAAAGGGAACATGACTTTATCCAAGGACTGAAGGAAAAGAGCGGTGCTTGGCTTTACATGGACCCGGAAGCGAAGTGCACCTGTTTTATGTACGCCATGAGATTCTGACGATGGTGTGTTCGTGAAGGAAAGATGCATCCACTGTTTCTGTATCGTGTTTGCTGTGTTATTCATCGTGGCGTTCGTCGCCGATGCGCATGAATGGCCGCCGTGGAGTTACGGTGAGGACAAAACGCCTCTGTCCATTGCCGATGCGAAACAGAACAGACTGTTCCCTCCCGCCCAGGCCGTAAAGTGGGCCTTAAAGGCATTTGCAGCAACCGTATCCCGTGTCGATGGAGATCGGTGTGCCATGATGCCGTCGTGCTCGGCATATGCCATTCAGGCCGTGGAAAAACACGGATTTACAGTGGGTTTAATCATGGCATTCGACCGCCTGATGCGGTGCGGCGGAGATGAATACCGGTATGCATCTCTTATGACAGCACGTGACGGGTATAGCCGCATTTACGATCCCCTGTCCCACAATGATTTTTGGTGGTATAAAACACCGGACAATCTTGACAAATAGAGTTGTGATATTAGTTTAATACTACAATGGCTGAGGACTACTATTCCATATTGGGTGTCGAAAAATCGGCATCAGCAGACGAGATTAAGCGTGCCTACCGGAAGCTGGCGCTGAAATATCATCCCGATAAGAATCCCGGGAAGGAATCGGAAGAAAAATTCAAGAATATCAGCGAGGCCTATGCAGTCCTGTCCGATTCGGAAAAGCGTAAGCAGTATGATAATTTCGGGTCCCAAGCGTTCAGTCAGCAGTTTTCACAGGAAGACATCTTTCGTAATTTTGATCTCAATGAGATTTTGCGTGAATTCGGTTTTGGAGATATCGGTGGCGGCGGCGGGCGTCGTACCTATACCTTCAGGACAGGTCGTCCCGGTGGTGATACATTTTCCCAGTTTTTCGGAGGCGGCGCCGGGCCCTATCAGCAATCCGCGCCCCCTCAGAGGGGCCAGGATCTAGAATATCAGCTTACCATCACATTTGAAGAGGCCTACTCGGGTAGTGAAAAAAACATTTCTCTGAGAAAAGGGGAGAGCGGTGCGACTGAGAATATTCGTTTTTCCGTCCCGAAAGGCATTTCATCAGGGAAAAAACTACGTTTATCGAGAAAGGGCATGCCCGGCATCAACGGCGGCCCGCCGGGTGATATCTATATCTCCATCACCATCGCTCCACACGGTATCTTTACCCGATCAGGAGACGATCTTTCCGTTGGCAAAACCATTACATTCTCACAGGCGGTTCTGGGAACGACAATCGATGTGCCTACACTCAGTGGTGAAACAAAACGGGTGAAGGTGCCCGCGGGGACGCAGAATAACGGCAAGATCCGCATGAAAGGATACGGGATGCCGCGATTCAAAGCACGTGGGAGCGGCGATCAGTATATTATCATTACAGTGTCCGTCCCGAAGAAACTTTCGAAAAAGCAGGAAGAAATCATCAAAACGCTTGCAGATGAGGGAATGTAATCGAATCCTCACGGCATCAGTTTCTCCCTCGTCATCAGACCTCTCAACTATCACGAGACAATCCATTCTCAATTTACGTTGTAAAGGGTAACGAACGGTCTGTTGTGTGTGATGCGCACGGATCGCAAGCACCCGGATTGAAGCCGTATGTTGTTAACATTGGGAATTGTTTCATTGCGCCGACATAATTTACAAGAATTTGTTTGAAATTCCGTGACATGAAGACCTTCATGAGTGTGTCGAATCCTGTGAACTGTATCGCCGCAGGCAACCACAGTAACGCTCTCTATCAGGTAGATGACCGTCAGCTTTTGATGGCCTGATATACATAATTCGTCAGCGTGACAAAGTCAAAGACGGGGCGGCCGGTTGCTTTCCGAATCGCATGCGCAAAAGGCGGAATATCAGTGCATTCCAACACAAAAGCTCCGATATTGGCCACCGTCATCATTGAACATGCAATATGGACAACATCATTTTCTACTATTTGAAGATCCAGATCTGCATCAGGTGAAGAAAACATCTTATTCCATTCTTTGCAGGATTCCAGGCCCGCAATATGAATCGAAAATCGATTATTTATTCCAACGCTGTGCAGGTGTTTTTCTGTAAGAGCTGCTTTTTTTGCAGTGATAACACCTATTGATTGCTGTTCCCCCAACATATTTTGCACCAACGGTATCTGTATCAGGCTGGAAGTAAATACCGGCACACGAACAGCGTCGGTCAGTTCTCTCTGAAAAACCGCATTAAAGCCACAGCTGGTAGTGATTGCTCGAACACCGTGTTCTTCCATTCTGCGGGTTTCGTCAATCATGGATTGCAGAACATCTTGGCTGGGGTTTTCAATAATCGTATGGATATTGGCGCCCTTGATTCTGCAGTATTTTACAGGAAACTCAAATGTTTCCGGATTGGTACTGTTTCCCGGAAGTTCTTCAAGCTGCACTAAACCGCGTGGAAGAGATTCTTTTTCCCAACATAGAATACCTATCAATGGTTTTTTAGAAGAAACATCGGTTCTCATGGCGATAAAGTCTCCATTTCTTAAAATCGTGTTGTGCTCGGTCGTCTTTGGAAAGACACGCGAAGCACGGCTTCTCAAAGTAGGTATCTAAGCGTTTTGTTGACTATTCTTCTAAACGTGAGAACTGAAAAACACACAACGTCCTTTCAGAATCATTTCGATGGGAACAGCAGTCAGTTCCGCTGTCTCTTTGAATGTCTTCCCGGTCCCCTCCACCATTTTAATTGCGATCAAGATCATAATGATACCGACGCGATACGTGGGGAAGGTTGAGACATTCGGCATCAGATATTTTGTGATAATAAAGACCAAAAGCCAAGACAGAATCCCCGGTGGCATTTCTCATCTGCTGCAATCTATCCTATCTGAAAACAAATTCCAAAAAGGGCCGTATCATACACACACATTATGGGCACACGAATTCGGTGCCTTCTTTTCCTGCGACACTGCCTTCGATATGTGAAGTTGACGTAATGACAGCCCTTTTCCCGGTTTGCTCGACGAATTGAATGGCCGCCTCAACCTTGGGTTGCATCGATCCTGATGCAAAATGTCTTTTCTTTACGTATTGAGTTGCTTCATTTGTGCTCAGGCGTCTAACCAACTTCTGGTCAGGGGTTCCAAAGTTCAGCATGACGCCTTCCACATCGGTTGCGATAAGAAAAAGATCCACACCAACCTCTTCAGCAAGAAGGGCACTTACCAAATCCTTGTCGATGACTGCATCCACACCGCTGAATGCGCGTCCTTCACGTATCACCGGTATACCACCACCGCCGCAGCAGATGACTATAAAATCCATTTCCATAAGCTTTTTGATTTCATGCTTTTCTATAATAGTCAACGGCTTCGGAGAAGCTACAACGCGACGATATCCCTTGGGTGTCTCCATAGTCGGATATAGAATACGGGCGGCATCTTCTTTTGTATAACCAAGACCAATTGGTTTGGTCGGGTTGCTAAAGGCGGGATCATTTCTGTCGACGACTACATAGGTGATGACGGTTATCAGAGGTTTGAAGTCGACTCCCAGTGCCATCAGTTCTTCATCTAATGTGGATTCGATCATATAGCCGATCTGTCCCTCGGTTTGAGCAACTAACATTTCCAGTGGTAAACTGGGGACCATATCACAGCATTCCTGTTGCAACAGAAGATGGCCTACCTGCGGTCCGTTGCCGTGGGTGATGATGACTCGGTAGTTATTAGCAAGATTAGCAATCTGGCGAATTGGAACCCGTAAATTTTCAAACTGCTGTTCGATGGTTCCTTCTTGATCTTTTTGGATTAAGGCGTTTCCTCCCAAGGCAATTAAAAGGATTGGCTTCTGTCTGATCTGATTATTCACGGGTTTTCATCCTCTCATTCAGGGCATCGAGGGGCACGGCAATCGTCATTCATTGAGTTCCGACGCTCTTTTTATTACGGTGGCTAGTATCTCAAACGATCTTTAATAACAGTTTCCAGGGTTGGTTCACTATTATCCTGATACTCGTAACTAATTTGAATGCTCGGCTTATTAATCGAAAGAAGCCTCATCACATCAATCGGTGTTGCCGACAGCACGAGATCGCATTCCGTTTTATTGATGGTTTCCTGGAGGTCCTGCATCTGTTGACGGCCATAGCCCATAGCCGGCAAAACAGAGCCAATAGCGGGATAGGTTTGAAAAGTTTCTTTCAGTGTCCCCACCAGATAGGGCCGTGGATCTATCAATCCGGCTGCACCAAAGCGCTGGGCGGCGATAAAACCGGCTCCATACTCCATCCCGCCATGCGTCAGGGTGGGCCCATCTTCGATCACCAACACGTGTTTGCCCCTGATCCGCTCAGGACTTTCCGCAGTAAGCTCTGAATTGGCCAGTATAATCTGAGCTCTTGGGTTATTTTTCTCTATGGCTTTACGGACTTTTTCAACATTTTCTGGTACAGCACTGTCCACTTTGTTGATTATGGCCACATCGGCCAACATCAAATTGGTTTCGCCTGGGTGATATGCAGTCTCATGACCCGGTCGGTGCGGATCTAAAATGACAATGTGGATATCGGGTTTATAGAAGGGCGTATCATTGTTTCCACCGTCCCAGACAATCACGTCTGCTTCCTTTTCCGCTTCTCTGAGTATTTTCTCATAGTCAACACCCGCGTACACCACGGTACCCATGCGGATATGGGGTTCGTATTCTTCTCGCTCTTCGATGGTGCAATTGTGACGCTTAAGGTCTTCATATACCTCAAAGCGCTGAACAACCTGTCTGGTGAGATCCCCATAGGGCATCGGATGACGAATAACGACAACTTTCTTGCCCATTTTCTTGAGGATCTGAATGATCTTGCGGCTTGTTTGGGATTTGCCACATCCCGTCCGAACTGCACATACCGATATGACTTTTTTCTCAGATGTGAGCATAGTATAGGGTGCACCAATGATGATAAAATCGGCACCTGCTGCCGTTACAATGGAAGCCTTGTGCATGACTTCCGCGTGCGGCACATCACTATACGAAAAAGCGACCAAATCCACCTTGTTATCTTTGACCAAATCAAAAAGATTTTCATCGGAATAGATCGACACACCATCTGGGTACAGTTTCCCCGCCAGTTCGGCCGGATATCGCCGTCCTTCGATATCGGGTATCTGAGTGGCTGTAAAACAAACGACGTTGTAACGGGCATTATCCCTGAAATAAACATTGAAGTTATGAAAATCGCGTCCAGCGGCACCCATAATAATGACATTTTCTACCATTTTTATTCCTCACTAAACACAAGAATAGAATAGAATAGAATCGGATCGCAATCTACATGTTATTCTTGAGGAGCATCGACACTCCACGGGTTGCCATTATTGTTATTCAATGTGTGTGATCCCGGCTTTTAGCTTCATCAAAGACAGCTGATACGGGAGATACAAATACTTCCTCGGTTCCCTCCATAACTTTCAACACGAATAACACGTAACCGTTTTCCCCGATAGCAACATCTTGATTGTGAAAGGATTATAGAGAAAGCAGCTTTCTTGTTTCTTCTACATCAGCGA
>Ga0272443_10003599_pt1 | contig 18057 bp, 16 predicted proteins | sample SSMAcet12_FD_193581 | JGI IMG/M metagenome (GOLD analysis project Ga0272443, IMG submission 193581) | Marine sediment archaeal communities from Little Sippewissett salt marsh, Falmouth, MA, United States - SSM-Acet-12 | ecosystem: Environmental > Aquatic > Marine > Wetlands > Sediment ... | reverse complement strand
GGTCGAGGGATGGTCAATCTTGGCGCGCTCGTAGTGACGCCGTGAGGCGTTTCCTGGCCCAGGTGCCGCTTCGGCTACACCCAGAGCCTGCCCTGAACATCGTGACGCTGATATGCCCTGACGGGCACACTACGAACAGGTCATGCGTCCCATTCAATTTCGCTCAGAGCAGGCCTCGCATGACCCCACTGGGCCAGCGAGACGCGTGCCCTACGCGTGTTCACCGTTTTGCGGTTGCCCGGTGGACGCTGGGGCGGTATCGTCAAGTGATGCCGCAACCATTTTGAAAGGGAGGCTCTGATGCGACGCATGATTTTGGCGGTGCTCGTGGGGTGGTCGTGGGCGGCGGGTCTGGCCGCCGGGGCAGACAAAGGGGTGTTGAGCGTGATTCCGCGGCCGGCTTCGGTCGAGCGGCGGGAGGGGGCCTTCCGGTTGACGGCGCAGACGCGGATCGTGGCGGGCGGTCCCGCCTGGGCCGAGGCCTCGAAGCTCATCGACGCGCTGGCGCCCGCGACGGGTTTTGTGTTGCGCGGCGCGACGTCGCGACAGGGCGATGAGCCCGCGATTGAACTGAGACTGGACGCGGGCCTGGCGGACCTCGGTGAGGAAGGCTATACGCTCGACGTGACGCGCGATCTGATCACGATTGCCGCCCGGAAGCCGGCAGGCCTGTTCTATGGCATCCAGACCTTGCGGCAACTGTTGCCGGCCGCCATCCTCAGCAAGACAAAGGTCGACGATGTCACGTGGGATATCCCCTGTGTGAAGATTACCGACACGCCGCGCTTTGGCTGGCGCGGCTTGCTGCTCGATCCGGCCCGGCACTTCATTTCCGTGCCCGAGGTCAAGCGGTTCATCGACACCATGGCTCTGCACAAGTTCAACCACCTGCAAGTCCACCTGACGGACAACGAGGGCTGGCGGATCGAGATCAAGAAGTATCCGAAGCTGGCCCAGCTCGGTTCGCAGATGGACTGGAATCTTTGCCGGCGGGGCGGGACCGGACCGCGCCGCTTCGGCTTCTACACGCAGGACGAGATCCGCGAATTGGTGCGTTACGCCGCCGAGCGACACATCACGATCGTGCCGGAGATCGAGATGCCTTTCCACACCGGTGCGGCGATTGTGACTTATCCTGAACTGGGGATCGCGCCGGGTCCGCTAGGCGAACTGCCTTTCGAACAGCGGTGGTACAAGTGCCGGGGCCTGATCGCGCCGGGTCCGCAGACGGTGACCTTCCTGCAAGACGTGCTGACCGAAGTGATGGATCTGTTTCCCAGCGCGCACATCCACATCGGCGGCGACGAAGCCAACATTGCGCACTGGGCGAACGATCCCGAGATGCGGGAACAGATGAAACGCCTGGAACTGGCCGACGCCCACGAGTTGCACAGTTGGTTCATTGCGCAGATGGACGTATTCCTGGCCCAGCACAAGCGGCGTCTGGTCGGCTGGGACGAGATCCTGCAGGGCGGCTTGGCGCCCGGCGCGACGGTGATGAGCTGGCGGGGCGAGCAGGGCGGGATCGCGGCCGCTAACGCCGGACACGATGTGGTGATGGCACCGACGTCGCACACGTATTTCGATTACTACCAGGGACCGCCCGAATCCGAGCCCCTGGCGATCGGGGGGAACCTGCCTTTGGCGAAGGTCTATGGGTACGACCCGATCCCGGAAGCGATTGCGGCTGAGAACACGCATCACGTCCTCGGTGTGCAGGGCCAGTTGTGGGGCGAGTTCATCGCCACGCCCGAGCATCTGAACTACATGGCCTACCCGCGGGCGGCGGCGCTGGCCGAGGTGGGTTGGACGGCGCGGACGCGAAAGCACTATGACAACTTCATGAGTCGCCTCGAACACCATCTTCCGCGGCTCGAGGCGATGGGCGTTCATTTTCGTGCGCTCGATTGAGAACCGCGCGGCTACGGCGCCGCGGGGCGATGCGGCACCAGTTCGATCTCGAAGAGCTTGGGCCAGAGCTTGCCGGTGACCAGCAGATGCTTGGTCTCGGGGTTGTAGGCGATGCCGTTGAGGACGCTGCCGGACGAGGCGTCGGGCGGATCGTAGAGCCCGCGCAGGTCGATCCACGCGGTGACGCGGCCGGTGTCGGGCGCGATGATCGCGATGTAGTCGGTGGGCAGGACGTTGGCGTAGATGTGCCCCTCGACGAATTCGAGTTCGTTGATCTCGCGCAGCGGTCGGCCGTTATAGCGCACGCTGATCCGCCCCGTCTCGGCGCAGGTGTTGGGATCGAGAAACCGCAGGGTGTCGGTGCCATCGCTGAGGATCAGACGCGTACCGTCATGGGTCAGGCCCCAGCCCTGGGTGTCGTAAGTGAACTTGTCCAGCAGGCGGAACGTTGCCTCGTCGTAGCGGAACCCCGTGCGCGACTTCCAGGTCAGTTGGAGGATCTGATTGTTAAAGAGCGTGATGCCTTCGCCGAAATACCGTCGGGGCAGGCGGACCTTTTTGGCGATCTTGTTGGTCGCCAGCTCGCGCTTGATCAGGACGGACTGGCCGTAGAGGCCGGTGCCTTCGTAGAGGAAGCCGTCCTGGTAGAACAGTCCCTGGGTGAAGTGGCGTGGATCGTGTGGAAACGTGCGGATGATCTTGTAGCCGTAGAGAGCGACCGACGCTTCGGCCGGGGCGCTGGGGCGCTTCGCGGTCGCTGGTGGCGGAGGCGGAGGCGTCTCTTCCTTGGGCTCCGAATTGGGGCAGGCCAGACCGACCGTGCCGGCACACCAGGCGAGTATCCAAAGAAAGACTGGGCGCAGCCGCGGGGATCGGCGCCAACGGCGGGGCTTTGCGGTGACGTTATCACAACCGTACATTGCGGGCCATCATACCCGTACGGGCCTGCGATCGTCAAGCAATGGCCTGCTGCTCGGGACGATCGGCGCCGGGAACGAAACCGCCCGGGGAATAGGCTTGACGCCGTATGGGCGCGTCGGTACGCTGACCTGCATGAGTTCCGTTGGAGTGTCTGCCAAAGCTTGGGTGACGATGCGATGACACATCAGACGTTTTGTCATGGCCGTGGAGGGCGAATCCGCTGTCGGATTGGGAGGTGTGAAATGGGCAAGACAAAGGCAGGTTGGCTGGTGGTTCTGCTCTGTGTGACTTTGGGTGCGGCCTCGTGCGCTCGCGTCCGCCGCAGTGTGGGTCTGGGAGGCGAAGACTTGCTGGCCACCGGCCTGGTGGGCTGGCAGCAGATCGGGGGCGAGCAGGGCAATTGGCAGATCGAAGACGGCATCCTCTCGGCCCAGGGCCAGGGCGGGTGGCTTTCGACGGTGCGGCAGTACGACGACTTCGAGTTGTCGCTGGAGTTCTGCGTGGCGCCGGAAGGCAACAGCGGCGTCTTTCTGCGCGCGCCCCATCGAGGCGACCCGGCCTACGTCGGCATGGAGATTCAGATCATTCACGACCGCGCCGACCAGTGGCGTCACCTGAAGCCGAACCAGTACACCGGCAGCATCTACGACGTCCAGGCGCCGTCCGAGCGCGCCAGCAAGCGGGCCAACGAGTGGCAGACGATGACGATCCGCTGCGAGGGGCCGCGGGTGACGGTGGTGCTGAACGGCCAGGAGGTCGTCGATACGAGCACGACGTACTTCCGCTATAGACACGAGGCCCATCCGGGCTTGACGCGTCGAACGGGTTACATTGGCTTGCAGGACCACGGCGGTGGCGTGGAGTTTCGCAACATTCGCATCAAGTCGTTAACGGACTAGCGGCCCCGCGGAGACGATCGGTCGCGGGCCCGTTTCGAAGGGCAGGCATCATGAGTGTGACAACAGCAGGCGGGCCGCAGCAACTGACGCGGAGAGAATTCGTGAGGCGGTCGGCCGCTTCCGTGGGTGCTTTGGGCCTGGCTGCCAGTAAGCTCCACGCGGCCGGCTCCGAGACGATCAAGGTCGGGCTCATCGGCTGCGGCGGACGCGGCACCGGGGCGGCCACGCAAGTACTCATGAGCACCAAGACTCCGGTCAAGTTGTGGGCCATGGGCGATTTGTTTGCCGATCAGCTCGAAGCCTCGCATAAGATGCTCGGCGAAGGGGCCGAGGGTCGCTACGATCGCGACGCATTCGAATCACTCGCGCCGCAGATGGACGTGCCGAAGTCGCGCCGCTTCGTGGGCTTCGATGCGTTCGAGGGTGTCCTCGCCAGTGGCGTGGATCTGGTGCTCTTGACGACCCCGCCGCACTTCCGGCCGCAACACTTCATGGCGGCCGTCCAGGCGGGCAAGCACGTGTTCATGGAAAAGCCCGCGGCGGTAGACCCGGTCGGCATTCGCACGCTTCTCAAGGCCGGTCAGGTGGCGAAAGACAAGGGGCTGTCCGTGGTGGCCGGCACCCAGCGGCGTCACCAGAATCACTACGTGGATATCCTTCAGCGCGTGCGCGACGGGGCGATCGGTGAGATTCTCGCCGGCCGGTGTTACTGGAACATGGGCCTGGCCTGGGATCAGTTCAAAGTGGCGCAGACCGCCGGCATGAGCGATATGGAATGGCAGTGCCGCAACTGGTTCTACACCACCTGGCTCAGCGGCGACCACATCTGCGAACAACACGTGCACAATCTCGACATCATCAACTGGGGCATCGGCGCCCATCCGGTCCAGGTCGTGGGCATGGGTGGGCGACAGGCGCGGACCGGACCGGAGTATGGCAACGTCTTCGACCATTTCGCCTGCGAGTTCGAATACCCCAACGGCGTGCGCGTGGCGAGCATGTGCAAGCAGATCGCCGGTTCGGCCTATCACGTGTGTGAGCGGTTGGTCGGCACCAAGGGCCAGATGTACACCGACCAGGCGGTGGGCTTCCTCAAGGATAGAAGCGGCAACACGGTCTACAAATACGAGGGTCCCAACGAGAATCCCTATTACGAAGAGCATCGCGTCCTGATCGACAGTATCCGTAACGGCAAGGCCATCAACGAAGCGCAAAGCATCGCCGAGAGCACGATGAACGCGATCATCGGGCGGATGAGCGCCTATGCCGGTCGCGCCTTGAAGTGGGACTGGGCGATGAAGGCGTCGAAGCTGGACCTGCGGCCGAAAGAATACGCGTTCGGGGATCTGCCCCTGGACCCCGTGGCCATTCCGGGGAAGACCCCGCTGGTGTAGCCGGTTGTATGCATGAAGAGATTGTGGTAACCGTGGATAACACCGTTCGAGCCCGACTCTGTCACCCCTGCGCAGGCAGGGGGCCAGACTGTATCGGAACAGTCTGGGTTCGGAGCCTGCGCGGGAATGACAAGCGGGGCGGACTCCCAAGAAGGTTTTGCGGAGAGAAATCGTGTTATCCGAAGAGATGTTCCCGGGCGTGGCCGACGGCTGGACAGGGAATTGCGGTCGAGACGTGAAAGAGAGGATGCCATGATAAGAACGATGACACGGTGCCTGCTGGTCGCGGTGCTGTTGGCCGCGGCGGGATGTCAGGGCATACGGGGCCGGGGCAGCAAGAGCGGGACGGTGGCCCTCTGGAACGGCGCAGACTTCCACGGCTGGAAGCTCTTCATTCCCGACGAGAACGTCGACGCCAAGGATGTCTGGAGTGTGCGGGACGGCGTCATTCACTGCAAGGGTGTGCCCAACGGTTACATGCGCACCACCGAAGAGTACGCCAACTACCATCTGCACGTGGAATGGCGCTGGCCCGAGAAACCGACCAACAGCGGCGTGTTGTTGCACGTCCAGTTGCCCGACCAGGTCTGGCCCAAGTGCATCGAGAGCCAGTTGATGAGCGGCCAGGCCGGTGACTTCTGGATCCTGAGTCACTCGGGCATCACCGTGGACGGCCGGCGTTATGAAGACCCGAACAACAAGTATGTCCACGTCAAGCGCAAGCACGACAGCAGCGAGAACCCGCCGGGGCAGTGGAACACGTACGATATCTATTGCCAGGGGGATACTGTGCGGTGCGTCGTCAATGGCGTCGAGCAGAACTACGGAACGGCGGCTACGCCGGCCCGCGGGTACATCGCGCTGCAGAGTGAAGGCAGTCCGATCGAATTTCGCAACATAACCATCGAATCGCTGAAGTAGCGGTCAAGAAGGCTCAGACCAGATTGGGGTATGAAGATGAACGAGCAGAGTAGGCAGGAACAGTTGTCGAGGCGGGAGTTTGTCAAGGGGGCAGCAGCCGGTGCGTTTTCGGTCGCGGCATTATCCAACCTGAGCCCGCGGGCGTTCGCGGCCGGCAGCGACAAGGTGCGTCTGGGCGTGATCGGTTGCGGCGGACGCGGGACCCATGACTCGTTGCGGGCCCTGGCGTCCTCGCAGAACGTCGAACTGATCGCCATGGGCGACATGTTCAAAGACCGACTGGATGCCTGCCGGAAGCGTTTGACGAGTCGCCCGATGGACGATGACGGCAACCCGACGCAATTTAACGTGGCCGATAAGGTCAAAGTCACCGACGAGATGTGCTTCGTCGGCTGGGACGCGCACGAGAAGGTGCTGGCGACGGACGTGGACATGGTCATCCTGACGACCCCGCCGCACTTTCGCCCGATGATGCTCAAGGCCGCCATCGAGGCGGGCAAGCACGTGTTTATGGAAAAGCCGGTGGCGGTGGACCCGGTGGGGGTGCGGTCGGTGATTGCCTCGTCGGAACTGGCCGACCAGAAGGGGCTGACCATCGTGGCCGGCACGCAGATGCGGCGGATCTCGCATCTCGTCGAAGCGGTCAAACGCGTTCATGACGGGGCGATCGGCACGATTCTCGCGGGCCAGTGCTTCCGCCTGGGTGGCGGTATGCGGGGCTGGGGCCCTCAGCAGCGGGACCCGAAATGGTCGGACATGGAGTGGCAACTGCGTCGCTGGCTGTTCATGACCTGGCTCAGCGGCGACTTCATCGTTGAGATGCACGTGCACAACCTGGACGTGATAAACTGGGCCATGGGCTCGCCTCCGGTTCAATGCGTCGGTCTGGGCGGTCGCCAACAGCGGATCGAGCCCCAGTACGGCGATTCCTACGACCATTTCGCGGTCGAGTACGAGTACCCGAACGGCGTACGCGTCTCCTACAAGGGGGCCCAGCAGGACGGCATTTCGAATCCGCACTATCAGCGAGTCGTCGGGACCAAGGGCACGGCCCAGTTGGACTTCGGGCGGGCGGTGATTACCGGAGCCAATGCCGCCGAGATCGGCTGGGATCGACATGACCCGTGTCTGACCCAGCACGCCGATCAAATCGCGGCCATTCGCTCCGGCACGCGCCTGAACGAGGGCAAGCGGATTGCCGAGAGCAGCCTGACGGCGATCATGGGACGCATGAGTGCGTACACGGGCCGGGCGTTGAAATGGGATTGGGTCATGAAGGCGTCGAAGCTGGACCTGAGCCCGCCAACGTATGAATTTGGCGATTTGGCGATGCCCGAGGTAGCGATCCCGGGCAAGACCCGGTTGATTTAGTATCCCGTCGCCAGCAAGGGGACGGCCCAAAGTGTGGCAGCGTCAAAGCCGTAGGCTGTGACGATGGTGATGGGATCACTCGTAGAGGACCATCGCCAAGCTGCGTTTGACGCTGCCACACGGGCCGGACCGGGGGCGGAAGGAAGGAGAACCTATGAAACGGACTGCAAAAGTCGTTGTGCTGTTGCTGGCGACATCGTTCCTCGTAGCGGGCGCCGGCGCGGCCGAGTCGTCCATGCCTGTCGTGCCTGAGCGGAAGATCGTGCTCTGGAACGGCGCGGACTTCACGGGCTGGAAGCTGTTCTTGCCCGACGCGGCCGCCGACGTGGCGAAGACCTGGTCGATCGACCAGGGGGTGCTGCGCTGCACGGGCCGCCCGGCCGGCTACATGCGCACCGAGACGCCTTACGCGGACTACCATCTGCATGTCGAATGGCGCTGGCCTGGCAAGCCGGGCAATAACGGCGTGCTCGTCCACATGACGGGCACCGACAAGGTCTGGCCCAAGAGCCTCGAATGCCAGCTCCAGTCGGGCAGCGCGGGGGATTTCTGGGTCATCGGCGGGGTCGAAACCGCCGAGCATGCCCAAGGGGGCCGCCGCGTCAAGGGGCGGCGCACCATCAAGCTCAAGGACAGCAGCGAGAAGCCCTTGGGCCAGTGGAACGCCTACGATATCATCTGCAAGGACGATTGGGTCGTTGTCATGGTCAACGGTGTCCTCCAGAACGTCGCCACCCAGTGCTCGGAAAAGGCCGGCAAGATCTGCCTCCAGAGCGAAGGCGCGGCCATCGAGTATCGTAACCTCTATATTGAACCGCTGGAATGAGCCTGCGTAGCGAACAGTCTTGACTCCACAGCATGGACACCATTTGACGAAAGGACATCGATCCGGCGATGAAGGTATTGGTAGCAGCGAAATGTGGGTTTTGCCCGGGGGTGCGCAACGCCATCAGCACGGCCGAGAAGATTCTGGCGGAGGCCGAGTCGGATGAGCCGGTTTACAGCCTGGGTCCGGTAATCCACAACAAGGATGAGGTGGAACGACTCCGCAAGGCCGGGCTCCAGACCGTCGATTCGGTCGATCAGATGGACTCAGGGACCGTGCTGATCCGTTCGCATGGGGTCGCGCCGAGCGAATTGGATCGGCTCAACCAGCAGGGGTTTCAGATCGTGGACGCCACCTGCGTGCTCGTCAAGCGGCTCCAGCAGATCGTCAAGCAGCTCGAGGCCGAGGGCTATGAAGTCGTCATCATCGGTGAGGAGAACCATCCGGAAGTCCAGGGCGTGGTCGGTTGCGTCCGGGATGTGGTGGTGGTCGCGGGCGAGGATGACCTGCACAAGCTGCCCCGGGACGGCAAACTCGGGATTGTCTGCCAGACGACCCAGAGCCCCGAGCGGCTGGGAAGCATGCTGGGCGCCATCGGGCGGGGCAGTTTCCGGGAATTGAAGGTCATCAACACCCTCTGCAAAGAGGCGATTAAGCGCCAGGAATCGGCCATCGAGCTGTGCCAGCAGGTCGATATCATGTTCGTGCTGGGCGGCCTGCACAGCGCCAACACCCGCCGGCTGGCCGACCTGTGCAAAAAATACAACGAAGCCACCTTTCACTTGCAAAATTGGGACGAGCTTGATAGAAATGTAATTTTTGGCAAAAAGGTGGCCGGTGTGACGGCCGGGGCGTCGACGCCAAACTGGGTTATCGAGGAATTTGTCAAGCATCTCGAAGGATTTGGCGAAAATCAGTGATGGGGCTTGGTCTGGGGCTTCCCGCGTAATTTGTGTCCCTGCTGCGTGAGCAGGGGCGTTCCAATATCAACTTGGATCCGTGCAACATGGCGTAAGGGCCTGACGGCGTGTATGTGGGGCGTCGGCTGGTCGCACAGAGAAACTCCACAGGGGAATCAAGATTTATGGTTGATCGAAATATTGTCAACAAGCTGGGATTGTCCACGGAAAAGCTCGAAGAGCAGGTCATGGAGATGTTCGGCAGTGGGGAGAACGAATATCTGGAGCAGATCCTGCAAAAGAAGGTGGATTCGCGCCTGCCGGGGAGCATCCTCAAAGGAACCATCGTCTCTCTGATCGGTAACGACGTGATCGTCGAAGTCGGCCTCAAGAGCGAGGGCGTTGTGGACGCCGGCGAATTCGGCAGCCCCGACGAGATCGTGCCGGGCAAGGAGATCGAGGTTCTGTTGGAAGACACGGACTCGGACGGCGGGCTGATCTTGCTCAGCAAGCGCAAAGCCGACACCATCCGGGGCTGGGAGCACATCATCAACACCAAGCAGGAGGGCGATGTCGTCAGCGGCAAGGTGATCCGGCGGATCAAGGGTGGCCTGCTCGTCGATATCGGTGTGCCTGTCTTTTTGCCGGCTTCGCAAGTCGACATCCGCAAGCCGGGCGATATCAGCCGCTTCATCGGCAAAGAGGTCGAGTGCAAGATCCTCAAGATCGATGTGGACAACCGCAATATCGTCGTTTCCCGTCGCAAGCTCATCGAAGAGGAACGTCGGGCCAGCAAGGAAAAGATCCTCGCCGAGATCGAGGTGGGCCAGCTCCGCAAGGGTGTGGTCAAGAACATCGCCGATTTCGGCGTGTTCGTCGATCTGGGCGGCCTCGACGGTCTGCTGCACATCTCCGACCTGAGCTGGGGCCGGATCTCGCATCCGTCCGAGGTGGTCGATCTGGATCAGGAGATCGAGATCGTCGTGATCGGTGTGGACAAGGACAACGAGAAGATCTCGCTCGGACTCAAGCAGAAGACCGCCAGTCCGTGGGAGACCGTCGAGGAGAAGTACCCCGTCGGTTCCAAGGTCCAGGGCAAGGTCGTCAACGTGATGAACTACGGCGTCTTCGTTCGCCTGGAAGATGGGATCGAAGGTCTGGTGCACATCAGCGAGATGAGCTGGACGCGCCGGCTCTCGCATCCCAGCGAAATGGTCAACCTGCAGGACGAGATCGACGTGGTCGTGCTCAACGTCAACAAGGAGAAGCAGGAAATCTCGCTGGGTATCAAGCAAACCGAGCAGAATCCGTGGGAACTGGCCGCCCGCAAGTACCCGCCCGGAACCATCGTCACCGCGAACGTGCGCAGCATGACGAATTTCGGCGCGTTCGTCGAGATCGAGCCGGGTATCGACGGCATGGTGCACATCTCCGACCTGAGCTGGACCCGCAAGTACGGCCATCCCAGCGAGGCGCTGGAGAAGGGCCAGGAAGTCAAGTGCGTGGTGCTCGAGGTCAACGAGGCCAAGCAGCGCATCTCGCTGGGCATCAAGCAGATGACCGAGGACCCCTGGATTCGGGCCATTCCCGAGAAGTACATTCCGGGCCATATCATCAAGGGGACGATTGCCAAGCTGACGAACTTCGGTGCGTTCGTCGAGTTGGAGCCGGACCTGGAAGGCCTGCTGCACATCTCCGAGCTGGCCGATCACAAGATCGACAAGCCTCAGGACGTGGTCAAGCCGGGCGACGAGGTGGAAGTGAAGATCCTCAAGGTCGATCCGGAAGCCCGCAAGATCGGGTTGAGTCTGCGTCGCGTCCAGTGGGCCCACGAAGAGCACGCCACGGCGGCACCGTCAACGCCGTCGTCGAAGCCCCAGCCGGTGGCCCGGGAAGAGAGTTCCTATCCCTCCGGTGGCGATACGCTCGGAATCACGTTGCGGCATAAGCCGGCCGCCGAGGAAACGCCCACCGAGCCGGAAGCGGCGGCCCCCGAGGCAGCCGAACCGGCTTCTGAGGCCCAGCCGTCTGAAGAGGCGCCCGCCAGCGAGCCGCCGGCCGCTGAGGAAGGCGGTGCTGACAGCGCTGAGGAGAAACCCGAAGGGGCGTAGTACTTGGCTGTTCAGGATGATTTCCAGGGCTCTCCGGGACATCGGAGAGCCCTTTTTCATTGCCCCGTTGAAACGCCGCGTGGGGACGCTCGCAGCCGGTCGATGGGCCCGAGCCGGCAGCCTGCAGGTCCGATATTGACCTTGGCCGGATTCGGCGTGTCTATTTTCGCTCGATGATGTGATTGTTGCAGCCGTTATGACCGATACGCTATAATGAATGACCAGGATTTGCCTCTAGAATGGATGCGCCCTCATTGAAAGGTCGTCGCAATGTTGCTTTGGTTGTTTCGATTCATCTTCATCGTCATCATCGTCTCGGTGTTGGTGGTCAACGCCTCGTCGGTGGAGTTGAGCAAGACCGAGAACTCCTCCAGTTGGTGGTCGGTGGTGATTAGCGGCGTCGGCCTGGCCATTTTCTTCTTCCTGCTGGACGTCTTGACGCCAAAGCGCAAGCTCAGCGCGCTGGCCGGCGTCTTCTTCGGCCTGCTGGTCGGGTTGTTGATCAGTGCCGTCTTGGCCAGTGCCGTGGATATGATCGACCAATCGTACCGCATCACGCTGATCGAACCGGCCAGCCTGGCGATCAAATGGATGCTGGGTATTTGCATCTGCTATTTCACCGTCAGCATTGTCATGCGGACGAAGGACGATTTTCGTTTCGTGGTGCCCTATGTGGAGTTCGCCAAGCAGACGAAGGGGGCCCGGCCGCTCGTGCTGGACACCTCAGCGATCGTCGACGGTCGCATCTACGATCTGTGTGAGAGCCGCCTGTTCGACGCGCCGATTCTGGTGCCGCGTTTCGTGCTCAATGAATTGCAATTGATCGCGGACTCGGCCGACAAGCTCAAACGCAATCGCGGGCGGCGCGGCCTGGACGTGCTCAAGAAGATGCAGGGAAGCCCGACGATCGACGTCGAGATCGACGAGACGGCCATGACCGAGTTGGACGAGGCCAAGGGGGTCGATCAGAAACTGCTGGTGCTGGCCAAGGCCTTCAATGGGCGGGTGGCCACCACCGATTACAACCTGACCAAGGTGGCCCAGGTCCGCGGCGTGGACGTGATCAACATCAACGATCTGGCCAACTCACTTAAGGTGGTGGCGCTGCCGGGCGAGGCGATGCAGGTCAAGATCGTCAAGCCGGGGGAAGAGGCCGACCAGGGGATCGGCTACCTGGACGACGGGACGATGATCGTGGTCGAGGGCGCGCGCAACAAGATCGGCCGGTTCGTTTCGCTGAGCGTGACCAGCTCGCTCCAGACCTCGGCGGGCAAGATGATCTTCGGCAAGTTCGAGTCCTTCGCCACCCCGGAACGCTCGAACGACCGGGGCAGTCGCAGCGGCAACGGGGCGTCCTCCGGCCGGCGGCCGGCGCGCACTACGAGTCGCTCGTAGCGTCCGGCTCCTTCTCGACGCGCCGCAGCGCCCGCCCACAGACGATGAGGCCCAGGCCGAATCCCAGCGCGAACAGCGGTTCCGGAAAGAAGGCCCGGTAGTCGTCCTGTGTGATGTGTCGCCCGCCCAGGCAGAAGGTGACGATGAGGATGACGGCCGCAGCGGTCCAACCCAGCCAATCACTCCATCGGATCGAGAGCGGCCGGTGCTGCGCCGAGCGATGCAAAACCGCCACCGCGAAGACCAACATCAACAGCGCCACCAGGACGGGATAGAGCACCGCCGAGGCCCAGACGTACGGGATCAGGAACAGGACGTCCCAGTCCATGATCGAGGCGGGCCAGTCGAGCAGAACCTTGAGCCAGACGTAATAGAAAAGGTCCCAGACCGCGAAGATCAGCAGAAAATAGGCCGCTCGTTCCTGGCGGTTGACGCCGAACAGTGCCGCGGCGGTGACGATCAGGACCAGCGTGGCAGCTTCGCGGCCGATCTCGGTGACCGTCAGGCGCTTACCCAGTGCCGTCAGATCGAACATCGCCAGTGGAAATGTGAACCCGTCCGGATAGAAGAGCGCCCGCAGGTAGACCACCACCGCCGATTCGATGTAGGCGAAGGCGATGCTGAAAGCAATCGCAAGCGCCAGTCGCGTGAAGAAGTTGGAACGTTCCACGGCCATCATCGTCGCATTACTCCCGCACGTGCCAACATACGTCGTCGCGGGCATTCTACGCCGATCTCGAGGTCGCGTCAAAGAACGATTCGGAGACATCCCAGCCTGTGGGTGGCAGCCTCAAGTCCGCAGGACTTGGGGATGGTGTTGGAGCGCAAGGTCTTTCCGGGTTCGCTGCTGTTGGCCAGGTTCGCCATCCCCAAACCTGCGCTGCGCTACGGCTTGAGGCTGCCACCCGGGATCGACCGCGAGACTGGACGTGCGTTGTCAAGGCGATGACTCCCAGATAAACGGTTGCCTGAACCGGGGCGATGGGTTATACTGCCGCCTTGCATATCGTCTGGGTGGCGATGCAGACGTGGCAAGCATCGCGTAACCTGAATCCCTGTGGGTGGTGCCGTTACTGGAATGTGTGGTTGGGCCGGTATCCACCGATGGTGTCACCCGATCGAGGAGAATGACTGAGGCCCATGCGAAGAGTCTGGAGCAAACGACAAGCGATTCTCAGGCGTCTGAAGCTGACGCCCGCGACGGAACTGCTGTTGCTGGCAGTGGGCGTCGGTTTGCTGGGTGGCTTCGGCGCGCTACTGTTCAAGAAGCTGATCTTCGGGCTCCAGGAGCTGTTCTGGTCGACGCCGGACATGTCACCCGATTCGCTGGCGGCCGTCGCCTGGTACCGCAGGCTGCTGCTGCCGGCGCTCGGCGGGGCCATTGTCGGCCCGCTGATCTACTTCCTGGCCCGTGAGGCCCGGGGCCACGGCGTCCCTGAGGTGATGATCGCGGTCATCACGCGCAACAGCGTCATCCGTCCCGTGGTGGTGTTGGTCAAGACCCTGGCGTCGGCCGTGAGCATCGCCAGTGGCGGCTCGGTCGGCCGCGAAGGCCCGATCGTGCAGATCGGGGCCGCCATCGCCTCCACCACGGGCCAGGTGCTGCGCCTCCATCCGGTCAAGCTCAAGACCCTGGTCGGCTGCGGGGTCTCGGCCGGCATTGCGGCGACGTTCGATGCGCCCATGGCGGGTACCTTGTTCTCGCTGGAACTGATCGTCGCCGATTTCGGGCTCAGTGCCTTCACACCCATCCTGGTTTCAGCCGTCGCGGCTACGGCCGTAACCAGGCATTTCCACGGCGACATCACGGAATTCGTGCTCCCCTTGTTTACGATGGTCTCGCTCTGGGAATTCGGCCTGTACCTGATCCTGGGCCTGGTGGCCGGCTTGGTAGGATTCATCTTCTCCCGCAGCATCTATATCGCCGACGATCTTTTCGAGAAGACCCGGATTCCGCAGTGGGTTCGTCCGGCCTGTGGCGGGCTACTGGTGGGCCTGGCCGCGATCTTCTATCCCCATATCATGGGGGTCGGCTACGACGCGATCCGCGTGCTCTTCGATGGGCAGCTGGCACTGAGTGTCATGCTGCTGCTGGTCGTACTGAAGATCGTCGGCACCGCGATCACCATCGGCTCGGGTGGGTCCGGCGGTATCTTCGCACCTTCGCTGTTCATCGGCGCCATGCTGGGCGGCGCGTTTGGCTACATCGTCAACCAAGTGTTTCCCGAGATGACCGCGTCACCCGGTGCATATGCCCTGGTGGGCATGGCGGCCGTCAACGGCGCCTGCACGCTGGCGCCACTGTCGGCGATTATCATTCTCGTCGAACTGACCAACGAGTACGCCATCCTGCTGCCCCTGATGTTCACGGTGGTGATGGCCACCTTCGTCTCCCGCAGGCTCAATGCCGAGTCGATCTATACCGAGAAGCTGAAGCGGCGCGGCATCCAGGCCCATCACGGCGAGGATCTCAACATCCTCCGGGCCATCGCGGTCAAGGACGTGCTGCGCAACGACGAGGCGTCGATCTCCGAAACGGCGCCGTTCAACCGGCTGGTGAGTATGGCCCTGAGTACCGGTCGCAACGTCTTCTTCACGCTGGACGACCGCGGCCGCCTCACCGGCGCCATCTCCCTGCAAGACCTCAAGCATGTTCTCAGCGATCCGCACGAACTGCGGCAGGTCTACCACATCACGGACTTCGAGAACCCGTTGACGCCCGTCTCGATCACGCAGTCGCTCGATGCGGTGGTGGATCGGTTCGCCGAGACGGGGCTGGACCGGCTGCCGGTGGTTGATGGCGACGGGCGGCTGGTCGGCTCGGTGATTATGAGCGATATCATGCGGCAGTACAACCGCGAGGTGGCCAATCGCAGTATCGCCAGCGAGCTGGGGGCCCGTATCACGGCCCACGACAAATCGCAGACGCTGCAAATTGGAGGCGACACCGTCATCACGGAGGTCGAGGTGCCCCGCTGGATGGTGGGCAAGAAGCTCAGCGAACTGCAACTGCGCCGCCGCTACCGCGTCTCGGTCTTCATCGTCAAAGAGCGACACGTCGGCCGCGACCCCGAGTTCGTTACACCCAGCGCCGCCTACCTCTTCCGCGCCGGTGACACCGTCCTGCTCGGCGGCACCGACAAAGACATCAAAGCCCTCATCCAGAACCTCTGACGATCAATCCAAACCAGGAAGCGTCCTCACGCGGGCGCGACTCTGTCACCTCGAGCGCAGTCGAGGGATCTCGCTAAGAACTGAGCGCGCGCCCACGGCGTGACGAGATTCCTCCACTCCGGGATCGCCCTGGGCGACCCTCCGGTCGGAATGACATTCGCTGGCTGGGGGCAGAACTCCCTGGTTGAGAGCCCGGCCATGCTGTATAATCACGGTAGAACGAGGGAACGATTTAGCGGAGCATGGCGATGACCAGACACAACAAGTCGCACGGACTGGTACTCTGGGAAGTACTGTTCCTCGTGGTTTTGCTGCTGTTTCTGATCGGCGTGATCGTGCCGCCTCTGGCCAGGGTCAAGAGCGGTCCGAGCGGCCCCACGTGCGGGTCGAATCTGGCCGGACTTGGCAAGGCGATATGGATCTACGCCAACGACTATGACGGCCAGTTGCCCCGCGCCGGCGGTCCGAACGCCTCCTGGGCAGCGCGGACACCCGACTGGAAGGGCCCGGACAGAACGGAGGCGTATGACATGTCCGGCGGGGCCCAGGTGGGGGGGGCAGGCCAGCATCAGCGCCAGTCTGTACCTGCTGGTCAAGTATATGGAAGTGCCGCCCAGGCAGTTTCTGTGTTGTGATAGGCAGGGATACACTGAAAAGGGTGTAAGCGTATTCAGCCCCCGTGCGTACGGCGTGCACGATAGAGCGCTGATCGATGTCTGGGACTTTGGCCCGAATCCACCACGTCATGTTAGTTACGCGTATCATCAGGTCTACGGACCGCACGGGTTGACCACCGACAGCGATCCCAACATGGCCATCGCGGCCGATCGCAACCCCTGGATGGCTTCGCCCTTCACCGGGGCCCGGGACTTCTCGACGTTTATGCCGGATATCCCGCCGTTTACCGGGACGAAGGAGACATCGCTGCGCGGCAATGCCGTTTCCCATGAAGGCAGAGGACAACAGGTTCTCTTTCTTGATACGCATGTCGAATTCGTCAAGCGATCCTTTTGTAGCGTCGACGACGACAACATCTACACCTCCTGGGACGGCGCGGACAAGATCCGTGGCCGGCCGGCAGCGTTCGGCAGTGTCCCGGCCGATCCAACCGATTCGCTCCTGGTCAACGACCCGGCCGACGCGAAGTAGGACATGCGTCTCGCTTGCCCAAATGGTCATGCGAGACGCACGACCTACTATCGTCGTCCAGCGGCAGAGGCTCTTGAAACGAAGGGGTGATCTTGAGTACAATCGGTGCAGAACGAGGAGCCTTGTACTGCGGAGAACGGAGATGACCAGACGAGATCGAGCGAGGGGGTTGACGCGGACGGATGTTCTGGTGGTGCTGGGGCTGGGGGTGTTCCTGTTGGCGGTAGGGGTACTTCTGGCTTCTGAGCCTCGGGCCCAGGCGAGGCGGGTCGTTTGCCGGGCCAATCTCGGCAAGATCGGCAAGGCGATGTTCGTCTATGCCGGTGATTACGACGGCGCCCTGCCGCGTGCCGGCGGGCCGACCAGCACGTGGGGACTGCTGGGTAACAATTGGAGTGCTCCCGACCGCTACACGGCTTACGGCGTCACACCCGGCACCGGCGAGGGAGGCAAGGCGTCCATCAGTTCGTGCTTCTACCTGCTGGTCAAGTACCTCGACATGCCGCCGGCGGTGTTTGTGTGTCCGAGCGATGTCGGCACCTCGCCATTCAGGCTGGCAGACGAGGATCTCTCCGGCCTCCCGCGCCTGCGCGATGCGTGGGACTTCGGCCTGGATCCGGGAGACAATTGCAGCTACACGTGTCATTTGCCGTTTTCCATGTATGCGCTCAACCAGGCCAGCGATCCGAACATGGCGGTCGCGGCCGACCGCAATCCCTGGATCAAGAGCCCGGCGGCCGAGGTGGACGTGACGCGATACTCCCTTTTTATCCCCGACTTTCCCCCGTACAACGGTACGATCGAAACCGCCCGGCGTGGCAATGCGATCTCGCATGAAGAAGACGGACAAAACGTCTTGTTTCTCGATGGCCGTGTGACATTTGAACGCCGTGCCCACTGCGGCCCTGAACATGACAACATCTACACCAGATCCACCATCATCGGGAGGGGTGATCCCATGGGCGAATGGCACTGCCGTGCCTAATCCTTCAAAAGTGACGATGTTATGTCTTTCCAATTTCGGCTCGGTGTCGATCGCGTGGGTAGTTCATGAACGGATAGTGTTGTCGCCGCCGCTTAAGGAGA
>Ga0272443_10003597_pt1 | contig 18060 bp, 18 predicted proteins | sample SSMAcet12_FD_193581 | JGI IMG/M metagenome (GOLD analysis project Ga0272443, IMG submission 193581) | Marine sediment archaeal communities from Little Sippewissett salt marsh, Falmouth, MA, United States - SSM-Acet-12 | ecosystem: Environmental > Aquatic > Marine > Wetlands > Sediment ... | reverse complement strand
ACGATCTGGAAAAAATCGGCAAGTCGCTCGAGGACAAACATGAACACTCCTTCTCAGAACAGGGTATAGTAGACTTCGTCCATTACCGTTACGACGATCCCCTCATAGGGAAGAGGCACGAGCAGAAAGTATTTGAAAACGGGGCAGAGAATGACGGGCACTGAGACGGCGATGATAATCCCTATCGCGTATCTCTTCCGGAGCGCCGCGTCGGCCCGCACGAGACGCCAGGCGTAGACCATGTAGCTTACAAGAAAGATTGCCGTGAGGATGTCCGCGGGATAGGGCACGCGGGCGGCGAGGGCGGCATTGATCCCCAGGATGAAATAGAAGAAGAACACCGTTGATCCGGCCAGATAGAAGGTGACCAGCCGGATAAAGACCCGCTCGTCCTCGACATAGAACATGACGATGAAGACAATGAGGAAGAGCAGGCTGCTGATAAAGAAATCCACACGGGGAATGTTCATGTACACAAAGAAGAGGAAAAGGAAAACGATGGCAAAGAAACGCATCGTGGGCATGGAAATGAGCCGTCCCCGCCGTTTTTTCTCTATGAACGCCGCGATATGAAACATTACCTGACGGACGCCGACGGCCTTAATGGCGATGCCGAAAAGGAGACAACCCAGAAGGACGATGGAAATACCGATGGTCAGGGGAAAGAGTGCCGGTGATACGTACCAGACATTCATGACGCCACCCCAACTGTCCTTCATGGGCATGGTAAAGGCATCACCGATGATCCATGCACCGAAGAGGATCAATATGACGGCTGTAATGAGGTCCGCCCGTCTCAGACGTTCCTTGTCCATCATGATGTCGTCATCCTTTTCCCGTTTACCGTCTCACAAACATCATGGTGTTTCGTACAGCATCCCCTGTGTGATATCGTGAAAAAATAATAACATCAATAACGATACAAAAACAGTGTGATTTGGTTTTCCGGCAGTACAATCACCGTCATTACGACGAGAGCCGAAGGCACCGCCCCCGGCTCTCGCTCGCCATACGGTTCGTTACTACGGTTTCGGAATACCCAGGTCCTTTGGATTAACCTTTGCCGCACCCAGGTCCCACAGGGTCCAGCCGAAGTTGGACTCCAGCTTGTTGAATTCTTCCTTTGCCGCCGCGCCGGTCTTTCCCGACAGGAGGTAATAGTTCTTCTTTGCCCAGGACTGGACCTTGTCCGTCTTGAGCGCCTTGGTAAAGGCATCGGCCAGAACGGCCTTCGCGTTATCGGGAGCATCGGCGGGGACAGCAAAACCTATCGCCTGGGAGATGGGGAGATACTCGGTCAACCCCGGATAGTCGGGGAAGGCCGACGGGATGGTTCCGAACCCCTCCACGTCGAAATCATCGGTAATGAGCATGGCCAGCGGCCGTAATTTTCCACCGCGGATCAACTGCTGCTGCTCGGCGAGTGAGGTGACAACAACGGTGATCTCGCCCGTCATGGCAGCCGACTGTGTCGGAGCAGACCCCTTGTAGGGAATGAAATTGAATTTGACGCCGGCACCTTTTTCCAGGGCCAGGAGATTCAGGTGATGGATCGACCCGGCACCGCTCGCACCGGCCTTGACGGCACCCTTGTTCGCCTTCGCATCTTCTATGAGGTCTTTGAGGGTTTTGTAGGGAGCTTTCGGCGTCACGGACAGGACATCAGGCGAACCACCGACAATGAAGAAATCCCAGACGTCCATCCGTTTGTCCCACCCGCCCTGCACACCGGCTGTCACGCAGGATTCGGAAAGGCCTGTCAACGTGTAGCCGTCATGGGGCCGAGAATAGCCGTAATTCATGCCCAGTGATCCGGCCACACCGCCCGGCTTGTTGACAACGTTAATGTTGACGTCAAGGATCGGTGCCATCTCGGCGGTGATGACACGGTTGCACACATCAGTTCCTCCCCCGGCGCCCCAAACGACGACATCGGTGATGTCTCTGCGAGGAAAGTCTTTCTTGGCAGCGAGACTGACGCCTGCCGTTAACATGATAATAATGCATGTAAATACGACAATTTTCTTCATGACTGTCCCCCTCCTTTTTTGGTGTGCATATTGTATTTTGAATACAGAAATTTTCTATCATATCATGGTGTAAAGTCAAGAGCTTTTCTCTTTCCTTCCGTAATAAAATGAAGCTCTCCGTTCCGCGGTACGGGTCACCCCCGATTTGTAGAAAAAACGGCCGAGGATGGTCTGCGTCTCTCTGTCCAGCAGCGGAAATATCGCTCTTCGATTCAGACGATGTGTGTACGGTATTGTTTACAGGTCCGGGAATGCCCCGTATCGATCACGGATGGACCGGCGTCAGGTCATCTGACGACATGGCGAATGCTCCTCACATTGTGAAGATGTGATATTTTCACGGAATAACAATAAGGATATTTCCGCGGTCTTGATCGTAAGCGAATCAATGAGACGTAATTAAATGGGCCATCACCGATTCCCGCCGTGCCGCCTGTTCGTATACAACGGATTCACTGCGACCGTTTTTCACGACAACGGCGACGGACCGTTCCGCAGGCGCATCGCTGTAGAATATGGTAACAGCGACGGCCTCCCGGATACCCTCCCTCGAGCCGCCGTGGGGTATGAGCGTCGTGGGTCCGGGGTAATCGCGGACCGTTATGAGGACATCGTCTTCCGTGAACAATTGCTCGATTGTCTCGTTGTCCGATTTCTTTCGTCCGACGACGATTTTCGTGTCCTCGTCGAGACGCAGATGCCGACCGACCTTCAGGCTCTCCGCATCACGGGCCGCCACCGTTTCCTGGTGTTCAAAGAGATCACGCAGCCGTGTCGCGTAGGCGGGTTCCGTCAGACGGCAGCCTCCTGCGGGCGTATCGTACTCGGCAACGCCCCACTCCCGCGCGAGGTCCAGTTGCCGCCGACGCGAGCGCCCCTGGATATCGAGGAACTTTTCCCGGTCCACGATACCCTGCTGTTCCGGTATCGTTTCCGGCAACAGCCGGGCACTGAGCGGGCGGAGGACGTATCCCGGATAGCCTGATTGCTTCTCGACGATGGCGAGTGACTGCTTGTTCTGTGATTTCGGCCGCTGTCCGAGCACTTCACCCGTCACGATGAATCCGTCGCCTCGCCGCGTCATCATGTCGCCCGCCTTCCTGATCATGAGGGCGTGGCAATCGATACAGGGATTCATGTTCTTCCCGTACCCGTACCGTGGATTTCTCAGCATCGTGAAATACTCGTCTGTGATATCCAGGACCGTCAGGGGAAGATCGATGGACCGCGCCGTCGCGAAGACGCTGTCATTCCCAAAGAATGGCGTTTTGATCATCACGCCGTGCACGTCGACGCCCTGTCGCCGAATCACTTCCACCGCCAGGATACTGTCAAGGCCACCGGAAAAAAGTGCAATCGCCGTCGTTTTCAATACGTCCGTATGTCAACCCCCCACTTCTTTTTCAAAATGGCATTGATGTCGCTGTCCATATCGCCGGTGACAAAAAAGATATTACCCGCCGGCCCCTCGGCCCGTATGGCGGAGAGAATAAGATATCCCCGTTTTTCTTCGTTCCACACGGCGAAGGAATACTGGTATGTCCTTTCCCGGTCGTTCAATCCCAGCGCGCGCAAGATCGCGACAAGGGACTCTTTTTTTGTCTCACCCATCTCCAGGACGAGGACAGCGGTCCCCTTCTCCTTCAATGCCCGTGAGAAGTGACGGGGTATCGCTTCAGTGATGATAACGAGATTTCCCTCTTCCCCGGTGACAATAAAATCGGCCTTGAGGGAAAGATTGAAACCGTCTTCCCGTATATCGAACACATCAACGTCTGCGTCGCGCTGATACCCGTATCCCAGGGCATCCAGCACGGATGCCGCAAATACTCTCATCGTCCCGGACGACAGGGCTGTGACCGTCTGCGGGTCATAACCGTCCCGCCGCCCCCGCAGACCCTCGCCCGCCACCACCTCGACGACGGGCATTTCCCGCTTTTCCAGGGCGCGGGCGATGTTTTCCGGGAGGAGCAGGTCGGGATGTGAAATAAAATTGACGCCGAATGACGGGGTTCCCGCCCGTGACGGCGACAGGCGTGACACGGTCCAGTCACAGAATATCTTGATATCCGGCACGCCGTCGATCGTCGTGTAGTCATAATAGTCGTTTTCCGTCAGTTCATATCCCTTTGTGGCCCGGATCAGCTGCGCCGCGATGGCACGCATGTTCTCGCCGTCGATGACCGCGTAGTTGCCCCAGAGGTTCGCAATCACCTGGGAAAGGTGTGACGGTATGCGACGGTTAACATCAATCAGCACCATGGTCCCATCGTCATATTCGGCGACGGGCACCGTCTCGCAGTCGACGGCGATCTGTCCCGATGTCGAAACCGGTATATACACGGTCCCGTCTCGGGACACGGTCCCGCCCATGAGCGATACCATGTTTTCGATCACATCGATTTTCGCAGTGACGGGCATGAGGTCGGTCTCCGCCTCATCCGTTACTTCGTCCGTCTTCGTCTTTTCACCGTCATCCGCCGACACCGTTTCCGGCAGGTACAGTTCCTGTCCCGGTTCGATGCGATCCATGTCCCGGATGTCCGGATTTAATTCCCTGACAATATTCAGATACTTCATCATACGATTATAGGGCACGCCGAATCGGCGATGGATGATGCGGGAAACACTGTCACCTTCCTTCACCACATACCGTGTCACGCCGCCGGTCTCCTCCGTCTCTGCCGGCGTGTCCGATGGTGCCGGTTCTTCCGGCGGCATATCCTTCTCTTCCACATCCGCGCGAGACGGTGCCTGTTCATTTGCTTCCGTACCGTCTCCCGTCAGCGTCATAAACCGCGGGAGGCGGATGACCTGTCCTTCCCTGACAACATCCATGTCGGGGATATTCGGGTTCAGGCCCTTTACCGTTTCCAGAATATTGTATATCTCCCCATGCTTCGCGCCGAGTTCGTCGTGAATGATGCCGGATACCGTCTGTCCCCGTTCAATGGCATACTCGATGACGTCATCAGTGACGGCAACCGGGTCCTCCGCCGGACCCTCGTCCACGGGCGCCTCCGGTTCACCCGAGTCTGCCGCCTCTTCACGGCCGGCGCCCACCGGCGGGAGGACAATCTTCTGGCCGGGATAGACACGGTCCACGTCGCCCAGTGCGGGATTGAGATCCTTGACGCGATCAAGGACTTCCAGGTGTTCCTGAGGCGATCCCGGATAGCGGTCCCGGATAATTTTGTAAATCCATTCACCCGGTTTTACAGTATATTCTTCCGCGTCCGGCTCGATCAGCCCCTTTTTCTCAAAGGTAAGATGTATCGTATCTTCCCGTGATCGTGCCGTACCGGGAACGATCATCACGGCCATCACCGCAACGACGGCCGCAAGCACGAGCAGCGTCATGATGGTGCCGCCCCTTGCTTTTCTTTTCACGTTGTCTGTTCCCGCATTTCTCATATTCCACCGAATAATCATTCGACATAACGATTCTTTTTTGAGGTGTACTCAAATGACCTGACAGTGTCAAGACGAAAAGTCGTCCGTATCACGGCGGCTTTTGACAGAAAGGCCGCTTTCGTATATGGTCACGGCACACTACACACCCAGGCGGACGGTTCATGACACGCTACGGAAACATCCTGTTCATCGCCGGAGAGGGAAACGGCCGATACCCCTTTTGTAACTCCCTTTTCGTTGACGACGGGAAAAAGGCCATTATCGATCCCGGTGCGGGAAAATCCGCCCTGGACGACGCACTCGGGAACACACAGCCCGATTTTCTCATCAACAGCCATTATCACCAGGACCACACCTCATGTAATATCCTCTATCCCCACGCCCGTCTCTTCGTACCCCGGAAAGAGGCACCCTGTTTCTCCTCCATTGAAGCCGTCCTCGCCTATAACGGCACCACCGATCCGGCACGCATGGACCTGTACCGCAACGCCCTCATAACAATGTTTCACTACCGCGAACAGACGCCGGACGTCCTCCTGAACGACGGCGACGAAATCAACTGCGGCTCATCAGTTATTCACGTCATCGCCACGCCCGGACATTCGCCGGGTCATTTGTGCTTCTTTTTTCCGCGCGAAGAGGTGCTCTTCCTGGGCGATTACGACCTCACCGCTTTCGGCCCCTGGTATGGCGACGTCACATCGGACATCGATGACACCCTCGCATCCCTGGAACGCCTGAAAACCGTTCCCGCCCGCGTTTTCATATCGGGCCATGAAACGGGGGTTATCCATGGAGATGTTCATGCGCGAATCGATGCATACCGCGCCATTATCCTACAGCGCGAGGAGGCGATCGTCCGGCTCCTGGAAAAACCGCGGACACTGGAAGACGTGATCGACCACTGGATCATTTACGGAAAACCCTGCACACCGCGATGGCTGTTCAGACAGCTCGAAGGCACCATGATCAGCAAGCACCTCAAACGTCTCGCGGAGCAGGAACGCATCGAACGCGACGGGGATCGCTACGTGGCCCGGCGCTCACCGTAGGATAGGCTTTTTCAATACGGTACTTCTCATATTTCCGTATCAAAAAGCGCATCGGCGCCACAGGCGAAGTAACCCTTTTTCGGAGTTGAAATGGGACGCCAACTAATATAGTATGGTGTGCCGCGAGGACGGATCGCCGCGCGCCATTTTTTACACGAAGGGAAAATCGTATGGGATCACTGACCACCGATACCGCCTTTCTCAAGGCACTCCAGGAAAAAACGGATCGCAAACTGAGAGAAAAAGAGATCGAAATCACTCAGTACTGGAAGGACCGTCTCGACCGGCTCATCGCCATGAAACCGGAAGGCATCGGGGCGCTCCAACTGGAAATACGGAAACTCTCCGACTCCATGGAAACACGCATCACCACGGCGAAGAAGAATATCTCATGAAAGATATCGCCAACTTTCTCTTCGAGGTGGGCATGCTCTCCAAAACGCCGCGGACAGGACTTCGTTTTCTCGGTTCCGGCTCGGAGTCCGTGGCTGAACATATCCTTCAAACGATATACATCGGATATACCCTCTGCAAACAGGAGCCTGGCCTCGACGAACTCACCGTCTTGAAGCTGTGCCTGATTCACGATCTCTGCGAGGCACGCACGGGCGACATGAATTACATGTACAAAAAATACGTCACAGTGGACGAAAAGAAGGCTGTTGAAGACATCACGGAATCCCTCCCCTTCGGCGAAGAGATCCAGTCCCTCCTGGAAGAATTCAATGCGCGGAATACCCGCGAATCGCTTATCGCCCACGATGCCGATCAAATCTCTCTCCTCATCCAACTCAAGGAACGGGGGGATCTGGGAAATAAATACAGCGCCGAATGGATCGCATACGCTGTCAAACGCCTGGAGACGGCGGCGGGAAAAAAACTGGCACAGGCCGTGCTGGACACGGACTGGTCCCACTGGTGGTTTCAGGACAAGAGTGAATGGTGGGTAAACGCCCACAACGGAGACAACCGATAAATGAGACTATTTTATACTGCGACGATTATGCGGAGATGCGTTCTTCTCCTGTGCTGCCTCCTCCTTCTAAGTGCATGCGTAACGACACAGGAGCGGCGGCGACTCGCCAGTTCAAAACTCGACACGGGTGTCGCGTATCTGAACTCAAACGATGCAACGTCCGCACTGAAGAACTTTCTCGATGCCCAGTCACTCGATCCCGGCAACCCGGAGATACACTATGTCACCGGCATCGCGTACCATCGAAAGGGCCGTATCGAGCAGGCAATAGCGGAGTTGGAAAAAGCGGTCGCCCGGAGGAACGACTTCGCGGAAGCTCATAATTACCTGGGAACGCTCTTTCTCGAGAAGGAACGGTATGACGAGGCAATCCGCGAATTTCAGAAGGCCCTGGACAATGTCCTCTACGAAACACCGGAAATCTCCCTCAGCAACATGGGTTGGGCCTATTACCGCAAGGGACTCTACCATCAGGCCCTCGACGCCTACCGGAAGGCTGCCCTCTCCGAGCCGAACCGTATCCTGCCACGAATCTACATGAATACGGGCATTGTCTACCACGACATGGGACGGCTACACGAGGCACGGGAGTACCTCATAAAAGCGGCGTCCCTGGCACCCTATGTCGCCGAATACCGATATCTTCTGGGACTCTACCATCTAGAGGCGGGAAACAAACCGGAGGCTATTAAAGAACTCAATGCCTCCATCAACATCGACCCCCGATCAAGCTTTGCCCGGAAAGCCAAAAAGGCGTTGACGAACATCGGGGCACATAAATAACGGAACGGAAATGGTAGTGGATAATCGTTTCAGGAGAACATCGCTGAATACTATTTCACACCGAACAGTTATACAATAAAACAAGCACGGTGGCCATCGGTTGGCCTGTAATTGAAACAACGAATCTCCGACATGGCGGCGGGAGGAGTCGTTCCGGCAGGACGTGGCGATACCTGCAAGTGTACGGGTCGTCGGAGCCCACCTCGTCGCTCGCGGCAGGAAAAGCATCCATTCTTTGCTTCATATACGGTTATTGCCGCTTGACAGCGGCATCCATTTACCATAGATTTGTGGCGATTTCGCCGAAGGACACACTATGAGCACGAAAAAACAACGAAAAACGAAACAGATAAAAGCAAAGAAACAGAAAAAGAACACCCGGCTTTTCTTCTTCTCCCTGATGATTCTCATCGCCGTCGGGTTTATCGTTTTCTTTATCGCATCTCTTCTTGAATATGTCTATCCCCCCGTTGCGGGAGAGCGACAAGCCGCATCGCGTGAAAAAACGGAAATGACCTTTTATTTCGCCGACGCCAATGAACGGTTTCTCGTGGAGGAGAAACGGTATATCACCAAGGCGACGACTCCTGAAGGGCAGGTCATCGAACTGACCGCGGCTCTCATTGACGGCCCACACACGGAACTCATCCCCACCATACCGGCGGAAACGGTGGTGAAGGATGTTGTCATCAATGACGATATGGCGGTTATCGATTTCAACGAGGCATTCATCGATCATCATCCCGGTGGGAGCACCAGTGAAATCATGACGATTTATTCCCTGGCCAATACCATAACGAAGAACATGCCGGACCTGACAAAGGTATCATTTCTCGTGAACGGAAAAAAACGTGAGACCCTCACGGGTCACATGAGAACGAACAGGGCGTTCCGCTACAATACAGAACTTGTCGTGGAGAAATAGAATCTGCCTTGTACATCGCTGTCTCGTTTATCGTGCTGAAGAATCACGCATGTAACTCCGTACCACGGGCCCGTCCGAAAAATACTATAAGGAAACAAAGCAACTGGCAGGATAATTTTTATGGTCGCACCATCAAAAAGGAAATATATGCGTAATATCGGTATCATAGCCCACATTGATGCCGGCAAGACAACGGTCACGGAACGTCTCCTCTATTATACGGGCCGCACCTACAAAATGGGTGAGGTACACGACGGCGAAGCCGTTATGGACTGGATGCCCCAGGAACAGGAACGGGGCATAACGATCACATCCGCCGTCACCACCTGCGAATGGAACAAAAACGAAGTCCATATCATCGACACACCGGGGCATGTGGATTTTACCATCGAGGTGGGACGGTCTCTCCGCGTTCTCGACGGTGCCGTGGTCGTCTTCTGTGCCGTCGGCGGTGTCGAACCCCAATCGGAAACCGTCTGGCAGCAGTCCGACCAGTATCACGTTCCGAAAATCGCTTTTATCAACAAGCTCGACCGGATCGGGGCCGATTTTTTCGCGACCGTCGCCATGATGAACGACCGTTTTCGAACGATTTCGCTTCCCCTCCAGATGCCCTATTACCAGAACAATACGCTTTACGGAATCATCGATCTCATCGACATGAAGCTCTTTGTCTGGGACAGCAATTCCCTCGGTGCCTCCTACACCGTTCAGGACATACCCGCCGATGCTCTCGACGATGCCCACGCCCGCCGTGAGAAACTTATCGAGACGGTGGCCGATCATGACGACGACATCGCAGAGAAATATCTCGAGGGAATTGATATCGACACGGACGAAATCATCGACGCCGTAAGACGGCTCACCCTCTCGCTCACCATCGTTCCCATACTCTGCGGCGCCGCGCTGCGTAACGTGGGTATCCAACCCATTCTCGATGCCATCGTGCATTACCTTCCCTCACCCGACGAGGTGCCTCCTATCGAAGGCGTCAACCCGAAAACGGGCGAAACGGAAAAGCGGACAAGCGACATCAAGGGTCCCTTGGCCGCCCTGGCCTTCAAGGTCATGTCCGATGAAGGACGCAAGCTGACCTACGTCCGTATCTACTCGGGCACCATGACGGTGGGCACGGCAGTGTACAATGCCAACACCGGTGAAAAGGAACGCATCACGAGAATCCTCAAGATGCACGCAAACAAGAGGGAGCGCATCGACACGGCCTCCGCCGGCGATATCGTGGCCATCGTGGGACTGAAGAAGACCTCGACGGGCGAAACCCTGAGCGACGAAAAGCAACCGATCGTGCTGGAACCGATCGAGTTTTACGAACCCGTTATCAGCCAGGCCATCGAACCGAAGACGCCGGACGATCAGGAACGCCTGACAACGGCGCTGGACAAGCTGGTCAGTGAAGACCCCACACTGAAGGTCTCCTTTGACGATGAAACGGCACAGACGATCATCTCCGGCATGGGGGAATTGCACCTTGAAGTGGTGATCGACCGTCTCGTACGGGAGTACCGGACGAACGTCAACGTGGGCAAGCCGCGTGTCGTGTACCGGGAAACCATCGAGAAGGACACCGAGGCGGAGGGCCTCTTCGCACGCGAGCTCGGCGACAGGAAGCACCACGGACACATTCTTCTCCGCCTCTCACCCAACGGGCGGGGCGCGGGCAACGAGATTATCAACAAACTGTCCGAAGAGGACATCCCCGGAGAATTTCATGCCTGTATTGTGGAAAGCGTCCGCGACGCGGCCGTGAGCGGGTCCATCGCCGGGTATCCCGTGATCGATGTCATAACACGCATCATCGGTGGTTCCTACCGCGATAGTGAATCATCGGATATGGGATACCGCATCGCCGCCTCGTCCGCCTTCGACGATGCCTTTTCACGGGGCGATCCGGTCCTGCTGGAGCCCATCATGACGGTGACCATCATCACCCCTGCGGAATTCATGGGGGATGTGATCGGGAACATCAACGCGCGCAAGGGAGAGATAAAGAACATTGCGCACCGGGACCCTGTGAGCGAGATAACGGCCGAGGTCCCCCTGAAAGAGATGTTCGGTTATTCCACCGACCTCCGGTCCCTGACACAGGGACGGGCAACCTTCAGCATGCAGTTTCTCCGATATGACCGGACGAATCGTTAGCAGCACCCGTTCATGCCTTGTCTTCGGAGAAGAGGAAAAGCCGTCGGTGAGAAACACGACAACCGGTGATACCTGTTCAATAACGAAAGGAGCACCCGATGGACAAAAAAGCTCTGCACACGCTTTCCTACGGCCTGTACATCGTTTCATCCCGCAAAAATGATGCGTTGAACGGCCAGATCGCCAATACCGTCGTCCAGGCGACCTCGCGTCCGCCCACAATCAGCGTCAGCATCAACACGGAGAATCTCACCCATGACTATATCGAGGAAAGCGGTGCCTTTACGATCTCCGTTCTGTCAGTAGAAGCGCCCCTCAAACTGATCGGCACCTTCGGGTTCAAGTCCGGACGTGATATCGACAAATTCGCCTCGGTGAACTACACGACAGGCATCACCGGTGCCCCCATCGTCCGCGACAGCACCGTGGCCTACCTGGAAGCCAAGGTTTTTGACTCCGTGCACTTGTCTACCCATACGGTCTTTTTCGGCGAAGTTGTCGCCGCCGAAATTCTGGACGATAAGGAACCCATGACGTATGCCTTTTACCATGACGTGAAGGGCGGGAAGACACCGCCGAAAGCCGCCACTTATAACGAGGAGCCATCGAAGACACCGGCGGCCGCTCCCGAAACGTCCCGCTACGTGTGCACGATCTGCGGATACATATACGATCCCGAAACGGGAGATCCCGACAACGGCGTCCCCGCCGATACCCCCTTTGAAGCCCTCCCCGCTGACTGGACCTGTCCTGTCTGCGGTGCAGCCATGGACAAATTTGTCAAAGAGGTTCCCACTCCGAACGAGACAAAGGGCAAATAATGTGTTAAATGTAAGGTGTATAGGGTGAACCGTCGAGGTGGTTCATCATCATCCGTGCTGCGCGATACGGGTAAACATCTTGTCAGGACAGCCCGTCATTATTATATTATGATGGATGCGATGAAAGGAGGCGTTTATGGGAGTGTTTGATGCGCGGGACATTTATCGGGTGGCAATGCGGATCGAGGAAAATGGAAGTAGTTTTTACCGGTTCGCGGCGCAAATCGCGACGGATGAAGAAACCAAAGACACCTTCGCCTACCTTGCCGATGAAGAAGAAAAGCACCGGGGAACTTTTGAAACATTTCTATCAAAGATGGACCCCGACGATCTCACCGAAATCTATGCCGGCGAATACGCTGCATACCTTCACGAATATGTCGACGGGAAACTGGTGTTTTCCGAGGAGCAAATGAAGCAGGAAATCTCCTCCGTAACGGATACCGCAGCTGCCATCGAATTTGCCATCAGAAGAGAAATGGACTCCATCCTGTACTATCATGAAATCAGGCGTTTTGTACCTCAGTCACAACACGAGAACATGGATCACATCATCGATGAGGAACGGAAGCACTTCCAGACATTGTCGGCCATGAAGAAACACCAACGATAAGGAGGAGGAGCAATGACCGAAGGACTGCAGATTTACAAATGCGAGGTATGCGGCAATATCATCGAAGTCGTTCACGCAGGCGTCGGTGAATTGGTGTGCTGCAACGAACCGATGAAGCTCTATGCGGAAAATACCGTGGACGCAGCCAGAGAAAAACACGTGCCCGTGGCCGAAGTCGTATCGGGCGGCATCAAGGTTGCCGTGGGCGATGTTCCTCATCCAATGGAAGAGAAACATTATATCGAGTGGGTGGAGTTGATTGCCGATGGAAAGGCCTACCGCCAGTTCTTGAAACCCGGCGAGGCACCGGAAGCTTTCTTCCCCGTGGAAGCCGCTTCCTTCACTGTTCGGGAATACTGCAATATCCATGGTCTCTGGAAAGCGTGAACGGAGTTTCCGGCACCTTTTTGAGACAATACCGTCTCCGGTCATATCAGCGCGGATGTGGACAGTACTTGGCGCCGTCTTCATCCGCACTGTTGCATAAACGGATTTCTTCGGGGACAGGATCCCGGGGAACAGGATTATTTCCGTTATGAACGACAGGGCAATGACATCTTTCGCCGAGCGGCTCTTCGCCCTCCACCGTCACTATCACCGGAGGGAATGGACTGAACTCGATCCGATTGTCTTCCTTTACGACTATCGCGATGTGAGGGATCGCGAAATCGTCGGCCTCATCGCATCATCTCTCGCTTATGGGCGGGTCCGACAGATTCAAAAGAGTGTGTCCACTGTACTTGACCGGATGGGATCATCACCCTTTGCCTTTCTCATGGAGACACCGGGTGTGACTTTGAAGCACCTTTTCGACGGCTTTCGTCACCGGTTCACATCGGAAGATGACCTGATGCGTCTTCTCACAGGCATCCGTCGTGTTATCCTCGAGTACGGTTCATTGAACCGATGCTTTCAGTGGGCTTTGAACGGCAATCACCGGACGATCCATGACGCTCTCGAACTCTTTACGCGGGAAATCGGGGGACCGGACACATCGTACAACAGTCTCCTCCCGTCACCGGGGAAGGGAAGCGCCTGCAAGAGACTGCATCTTTTCCTCCGCTGGATGGTTCGGCACGATGCCGTCGATCCGGGCGGATGGGACGGCATCGATCCATCCCGGCTCTCGGTACCCCTGGACACGCATCTTCATGCCATCTCCCGCCATCTGGGAGTAACAAACCGGCGGCAGGTGGATATAAAGACGGCACATGAGATAACCCGTTTTTTCGCTGAAATCGATCCGTCCGATCCCGTGCGCTTCGACTTCGCCCTGACACGGATCGGCATTTTCCGTGACACCATCGAGCGGCATTTCCCGGCGGAAACGATCACCGCTCTGAAAAATGAAAGGGGGTTTTTATCGTGAAACTTGACAAATCGCGCATTATTTTCGGCGTTGTCCTTATTGTTTTATCCGCCGTTTTTTATTTCATTCACTACCTGACGTTCCATGATCCCCACCATCTCTTCATTTTTCTCGTGGGCGACATCGCCTTTGTCTTCATTGAAGTTCTCCTCGTGTCCATGATCATTCATGAACTTCTGAGCTATCGTGAAAAAAAGGCCATGCTTCAGAAGATGAACATGGTCATCGGCACATTCTTCAGCGAGGTGGGTGACTACCTCCTCCGTTCATTTTCCTCATGTGACAAAAATGCCGGGACTATCTCGGCGGAACTGGCATCCTTTAAAGACTGGTCCGAGAAGGAGTTCACCGCCGTAAAGGAGCGTCTGGGCAATGTCGAGTATCATCCCGATTGCACCCCACATGATCTCTCTGAACTGAAGACCTTCCTTGGAGGCAAACGGACATTCCTCTTGAATCTGCTTCAGAACCCTAACCTTCTCGAACATGAGAGCTTCACCAACCTCCTCTGGGCGGTATTTCACCTTATGGAGGAACTGGACAACAGAACGGATATCACCACACTGACGACAGTCGATATGAACCACATCGCAAACGATATGAGGAGGGCCTACACTCTCCTCATCCGGGAATGGCTGCAGTATATGAAACATCTGAAAGGCGCATATCCCTACCTTTTCTCCCTTGCCGTTCGCACGAACCCCTTCGACCCTGATGCGTCGCCGGAAGTGACGGAATAAGGATGTTCTGCCGAGAAGGTGTTTATAGTGTACCGGTGACTGTCTATCCTGTCAGGCACGCGTTCACCGGTCTCAAAATAATTGTAACGGGGGAATACTATGATCAGTGATTTTTTTCAGCATCCGGAGACTTTTCTCCAGGGTTCTATCATCATCGCCTTTGTGGCGGCATACGCGGCCGGACTCTTAACGAGCCTGACACCCTGCGTGTATCCAGTCATCCCCATCACCATCGCCTACCTCGGCGTCCAGAAGAGCACTTCGACGCTAAGACGGGTTCTGATATCCATCATCTACGTCCTCGGTATGGCCGTCACCTATACCGCTCTCGGTGCCTTCGCCGCCATGACGGGCATGCTCTTCGGGCAGATACAGTCCAACCCCTGGTTGTACTTCATCATTGCCAATATCTGTCTCATTATGGGATTGTCCATGATGGGGTTTTTCAGCATCGCCATCCCCCTTCCCGCCTTTCTGTCGTCCCCCCAGAAGACGTCTTCACGGGGGAGTCTTATGGGCGGTTTTATTGTCGGCGTTATGTCCGGTCTCATCGTGGGACCCTGTACGACGCCCGTCCTGGCGGCTCTCTTGACAATTATCGCCAGCCGCCAGAACGTCGCCCTCGGCATGTCGCTCATGTTTGTTTTCTCCGTCGGCATGGGAACTCTGCTCATCGCCATCGGCAGTTTCGCGCGCATCATCACGCACCTGCCGAAATCCGGCACGTGGATGGTGTGGGTGAACAGGATATTCGGTCTGATTCTGGTTTGCGTTGGTGAATACTTTTTGATAAAAGCGGGAACACTGTGGTTCTAAAGGAGATGGAAGAATGAGAAAGGTACTTTCAATTGTAACAGTATGTCTAATAGTTGTTTTCAGTCTTTCAGCACAAATCGGCGCGGCGGAAAAAGAATGGGACATCAAGGAACAGACGATCGAGAAACAAGCACCCGACTTTAAACTGATCGATCTTGACGGAAAAGAACATTCGCTGAGCGAATACCGGGGGCAGGTTGTCCTTCTCCAGTTCAGCACCACGTGGTGCCCCCATTGCCGCAGTATCATACCCTATATGAGGAATATTAACGACACGTACGGCAAAAAAGGCTTGAAAACCCTCTTTGTCGCCATTCAGGAATCGGAACGGAAGATGAAGGCGTTCGCGGAAGAAAACGGCGTCTCCTATCCCGTCCTCCTCGATTCGAAGGGCAGTGTGGCACAGCTTTATAATGTCGTCGGCGTTCCGACGCTTGTTCTCATCGACAGGGAAGGAACCATCCTCTGCAAGCAGTGCCGCATGCTGGATATTCTCCTGGAGTCGCTTCTCGGGTAAACTCGCCGTACCCACGCGGGGCACGTGTTTACCCCCCGATGACATTTCTCACTCGTCGAGATGCACACAGACAATCGCGCCGGACAGAGCCTTTTTCAGGCACAGTGAATCGGATATGCACCGTGCCCGTTCCCGATTGCCCGCCTTCCATCGGTTTACCAGGTCCGGCTCCCGGACGAGCGGCCGTGAAAGCGCAATATAATCGGTCACACCGTCGCGGACCAGTCCTTCGGCAATATCGAACGACCGGATACCCCCCACGAGTATCAGCGGCACGGGGAGGGTTTCCTTGAACCGCTTCGCCTCACTCCGGTAATAGGCTTCCCTTTCCGCCGTTTCTTGTCCCACGCGGCTGGGAATATTGGCACCGGACCGGTGTGTTCCGCCGCTCAACTCAACGGCATCGATACCATCCTCGTATAAAAGCGACGACAGGGCGATCGTGTCGTCGATTGTCACACCACCTTCAACAAAGTCGCTCGCATTGACCTTGATCAACACGGGATAGGCCTCGCCCACGCTGTCGCGGACAGACCGGTAAACCTCACGCACCATGCGCATCCGCCCCCCCCGATCGTACCCGTAGGCGTCCTCACGCCGGTTGAACGGGGCCGAAAGGAATTCCGACAGGAGATATCCGTGGGCCGCATGGATTTGAACACCGTCAAACCCCGCCTCCCGCGCCCGTCTCGCCGCATCGCTGAATGCTTCACATGTCTTCTCAATATCATCGACGGTCATGGCACGGCACAATTCATCTTTATCACCGTCAACCGCTGACGGTCCCATGGGTAACTCGCCGGTCAGCTTTCGCGAGGCACGTTGTCCTGCATGGGCAAGCTGGAGGACAATTCTGCCTCCTGCATGATGAACGGCGTCCGCCATGGATGCCAGTCCGGGGATACACTCATCGCGATCGACGGCAAGCTGGCCCGGAGTCGCCTGACCGACCTTCGCCACATAGGCGTGTCCCGTGATGATCAGTCCCACACCTCCGCTGGCAAGATCAGCCATGAGTGTCCGCAATGGATCGGTCACAAACCCGTCGCCGCCGGCCATGCCTTCCCAGGTGGCGGACCGCACGAACCGGTTTTGAAGTATCATCCCGTTGATGATTGTTTTCTCGAAAAGTATCGACATGCTGTTCCTTCCCGGCCCCCTTCAAAAAGCCGTTGCTCTTTTATCCTCTTTCCTGTAATGAATCCGTTTTTAATGGTTTTATCCTGTTTATACAAGATAAAATATCACGTTCACGTTAAGGAACGGATAAAGGAAGCATAAAATGAAAAAAGATGATTACCTCACAAAGGCGGTCCGGCACATCGACTTTACCGCCATCGATGCCACGGATATCGTCACGGCTATGAAAGACATGTCTTTTACAGCTCGGGATCTCGCCCGGGCGGCGGAAATTTACGACTTGATGCTCCGCGACAAGAGTTGCACCATCATCCTCACTATCGCGGGCAGCACGAGCGCGGGCGGCTGCATGCAGCTCTACGCCGATCTCGTCAAATACAACATGGTCGATGCCGTTGTCGCCACGGGTGCCGCCATCGTCGACATGGACTTCTTCGAGGCCCTGGGCTTCAGTCATTACCAGGGATCGCCCCATGTGGACGACGGTCTTCTCAGACAACTGTACATCGACAGGATTTACGATACCTACATCGACGAAGAACAGCTGCAACAGTGCGATCAGGCCATCACCGCAATCTCCGACAGCCTCGAACCGCGCCCTTACTCTTCGCGTGAATTCATCCGGGAAATGGGTCGTTACCTGACGGAACACGCCGTCAAAAAAGGCTCCCTCGTAGAAACCGCCTACGAACACGATGTTCCCA
>Ga0272443_10003596_pt1 | contig 18066 bp, 18 predicted proteins | sample SSMAcet12_FD_193581 | JGI IMG/M metagenome (GOLD analysis project Ga0272443, IMG submission 193581) | Marine sediment archaeal communities from Little Sippewissett salt marsh, Falmouth, MA, United States - SSM-Acet-12 | ecosystem: Environmental > Aquatic > Marine > Wetlands > Sediment ... | reverse complement strand
CGGAGAGAGTTGGACAAGTGACTCCCGTGCATGTTTATACTTCGGGCGACGAAGCGGAATTGTTCCTTAACGGCAAATCCCTTGGTCGTAAAAAGAAAGTTTTTGATATACCGGGACAATCAATTGATGGTCAGCCTGCATATCGTATTCGCTGGGATGATGTTAAATACGAGCCGGGTGAAATCAAGGTCATCGCTTATAAAAATGGCAGGAAATGGGCCACCGATATCATGCGTACCGCAGGTGAAGCCTCCCAAATGAGTCTTGAGCCGGACCGTGATGTTATTAGCGCTGATGGAAGTGACTTATCTTTTGTTACTCTTGAAGTTCAGGATGCCGAAGGTATAATGACGCCCCGTGCCGATAATCTGATTAAATTTTCCATCAGCGGTCCGGGCGAGATTGTTGCAACCGATAACGGCGATCCGACCGATATGACTGTTTTTCCTTCTCATGAGCGTAAGGCGTTTAATGGTCTTGCCCTGGTAATAGTCAAAGCAAAACGAGGCCAGACAGGCAGGATTTCAGTCACCGCCGAATCAGAAGGTTTACCGACTGCAAAATGTACTATTACTGCTAAATAGTATTGGACGAAAACAAAATAACATAGTATCCCGTTGCTCGTAATTCAATTGAATGTCATTCCGCACTTGATGCGGAATCCATAATATATGCAAAATGGATTCCTGCCTTCGCAGGAATGACAATCATCAATCGATTAGTAACAAAGCGATAATTTGTTTTATTTTATAGTCTGGACGACTTTTTCGCATTCGGGCATTTTTTCTTTCGGATAGTGTTTTTGCAAAGCCGCGGCGACAAGCCCCATAAACATAGGCTGCGGCTTGAGCGGCCGGGATGTTAAGCATGGGTGCGCCTGAGTACCCATAAAGAATGGATGAGATGGAAGTTCAAGAATCTGCATAATCGGCTGGTTCGGTGCCTTGCCTGAAAATACCATACCTGCTTCTTCCAGCATCTCAATATATTTCGGGTCAACTTCATAACGATGTCTGAATCGCATTCTGATAAAATCTTTTTTCCCGAAAAGATTCCAGGCAAAGGTTTGTTTTTTTAGTTCGATGTCATGGCCACCGAGGCGCATATTCCCGCCAAGACCTTCGATTTTTTTCTGTTCAGGCAAAATATCAATCACCGGTTCATGGCAACCCGGTTCAACCTCGGCACTTTTTGCTTTTTTCATGCCGCAAACATTCCGTGCAAATTCGATAACCGCCATTTGGAAACCGAAACATAATCCGAGATAGGGCAGGTTGTTTTCCCTTGCGTATTTAATGCAGGCGATTTTTCCCTCGGCTCCGCGAGATCCGAATCCGCCGGGTACGATAATGCCGTCGACATCGCTTAGATTATCAGCGGCGTTTTTGTCTTTGATATCTGTAGTATCTATCCATTTGATTTTGACTTTACAACCTAAGGCAATGCTGGAATGTTCCAGGGCATTTATTATGGATGCATAGCTGTCACGAACGGTTGTATATTTGCCGGTGATACCGATAGTGACTTCACGTGTCAGTAATTTCATTTTATCGGTAAAGTCGCACCATTTTTCCCATTCCCTGCGTTCTCTTTGCAGGTTAGTTCTATCCTCGATTTTTAATAATTTAAGGACCTGGAAATCGAGGCCGTTATCTCTTAGCATCGCCGGTATCATATAAATACTTGCCGAATCAGGAAGGCTGATTACTCTCTCGAACGGGACGTTGCTGTAAATGCTGATTTTCTGCCTTGCCTTTTCGTTGACTGGATTTCCCGCACGACATGCGATAATGTCCGGCTGAATCCCGCATTGCATAAGCTGCTTGATGCCGAGTTGTGCCGCCTTGGATTTTTGTTCGCCTAAAGTTTTTGGTTCAAGGATATAAGTTAATGCAACAAAACAGCAGCTATTTACTCCTTCTTCATAAGCTAATTCGCGCATGGCCTCGATGAAGTATGCGTTTTCCAAATCGCCGACAGTGCCGCCGATTTCCACGAAGACCACATCAGCCTTGGATTCCATGGCTAATTGCCTAAGTTTGAGTTTTACTTCGCCGGTTACATGTGGAATCATCTGGACATCTCTGCCGAGATAGTCGCCGTGCCGTTCCTTGTTGAGCACCTCGCTGAAAATCTGCCCGCTTGTCGCGAAGTTCGCTTTTGATAAATCCTGGTCGAGCAATCTTTCGTAAGTGCCGAGGTCCATATCGCATTCCATGCCGTCATCGAGTACGAATACCTCGCCGTGCCGGAACGGATTGAGCGTACCGGAATCTATATTGAGATAACCTTCGAGTTTGATGGGAGCTACTTTCAGACCTTTATCTTGCAGTAGCTTTGCAAGGCAGGACGAGAATATCCCTTTGCCGAGGCCGCTCATAACCGTACCCATAACGAATACGTATCTGGTCTTGCCTTTTTTATATCCGTCAGGTACAGGCGAGAAAAATTCACTCTCGGTCGATATGTCACTAACTGATGCTAATAAATCTTTTTCTTTGGTCATTTATTCTCCTGTTTGTCATTCCCGCGAAGGCGGGAATCTATTTTAACGTATGGTGGAGCAAGCCCCACCAGTATTGAATCGGTGGGCTAAAACCCACCCTACAGTTTTTTTATTCAACAATTTTTGACTGTTGCCATTGTAAATAAGGTATTCCTCCGTCATTAACATTTTCTTTATAAATAATTTTTTCCGATTCTACGTCAAAAATTAAATTGACACCCAAAACTCTTCCCCACCATGCTGTTATGTATATCAGCTTTTCATTTATCCAATTGGTATCAGTGATAAAATTGCCATAAACTTTCAGGATTTTCAATCTAATCAGGTAATCTCTTTCATTAAAAATATCAAGTGAAAGCTCGTAAGGCCCAGGCTTCATAGTATCGGGCTTCTGCTCATAGAACCAATATGCCCCATTGGGTGAAAATGTTTTTTCTTTTGAGGATTCTTGAAACGGGACTTTTTCAATAATTATTCTATCAGCCCATTGCTCATCGAAAGGTGTTTGAAATATTCTTGCTTCTTTCCATTTGTCCGGCGTGGTATGAAAAGTCCATTCCTTTTCAGTGTTTCCGGATGCAGCTTTATCTTTGCAGCCTGTAAATAACAACAAAAACAAACTTGTTATTAAAATAGTTTTCTTCATTTTATTCCTTAGCCACAGAGGACACAGAGATCACAGAGGAAAAAGTTATTTCTTTCTTCCTAAAATAATAGGCCTACAAATTGATTCTATATCCGAAATTATAGTCTCTAATCTTGGAACAATTGGATCGTTTCTCCCATAGAACCAAAATATTTTTTCCTGTCCTTGTCTTTCCTTTTGGAGTCTTTTTTTGTCTTCTGAATCATAAGGAACTTTACACCATATTTCAGCAAGGTAATTTGCTGCGCATTGAATGTCGATGATTATATTTCTTAACTCGTCAAAGGGTTTTGTTTTCTCATATCCAAATCTTGCCATGAATTGATAACGTTTAGAATATAATTTATTAAATACCTCTTGTCTTTTTTCATAACGTTCAAATTTAACAAAAGCACGGTCACGTGCCCTTTTTTGTAGAGGAGTCTCATCCTCCTGTGGCTCCCTTGTAGAACCTTCACCTTGCCATCCAAGTGGACTTCTAATTGCAGTAATAGCGTATCTTGCCTCGTAGAAAAGAGCTAAAACTTCTTCAGCAAGTTCAATTTTTCGTTTACCTTGAAATTCCTTTCGCCATGCACTAATACCACATATAGCAACAATAGAAGCAATAACTATTGCAATAGTATTTATTATTTGTAATATCATTTTTATATCTTCAAAAGACATATTTTTCTAAAATTTCTCTGTGTTCTCTGTGCCCTCTGTGGCTAAAAAAATTAAAGAGAAACACGTTTTATACCATCTACAAGTCTTTTCATTCCGAAATTTATTATTAGTCCACGCTTAAGGTTTGCGGCCTTAAGATAGGAGATAGTTTGTGCCAATGCTACTTCAGGCGTTTTTGATAATGATTTTAATTCAACAACGATTTTCTGCTCGACAATAATGTCAATTATCTGTCCTTTAATAATTTTCTCTTTATATATTACATCCGCGGGAAATTGTCTTTTATATTCAATACCCCGAAGTTCAAATTCATAACAGAGAGCTTCTTCGTAAATCGATTCGAGCAGTCCCGGCCCAAGTTCTCTATGAACCTCTATAGCCGCTGCAATAATTTTCTCTGTTAAATCATCTGTCATTTTCTTTTTTAATCTCTTTGACCTCTGTGCTCTCTGTGGCTAATTATTTTCCTTATATCTTTTCACAAATTCTGCATATTGCTGCGGCGTGTCGATTCCGTCACAGGTATGCTGGACTTTGCCAACGAGAATACCGTAGCCGTTTTCAATTGCTCGCAGTTGTTCGAGCTTTTCAATTTTTTCCAAAGGACTCTGCGGCAGCGATGTAATTTTTAGTAAAAAATCTTTTCTATAAGCATAAATACCAAGATGACGAAGATATAAACTCAAGTCTCCGATGCCATTTTTCTGTCTGTCGTAAGGGATCGGACTACGTGAAAAGCATATCGCCGTACAGGCATCAGCGTTTAGCGTAGAGCGTTTAGTATTTAGTTGTTCTCTATACGATATCCGCTGTCCGCTATCCGCTACAATTACTTTTACGATATTCGGATTTTCGATATCTTCTACACTCTTAAATGGAGCTGCTAAAGTTGCCATAGGGAAATCAGGATTATCGACGAGCAGTTGTGCGACTTTATCAATATTTTCCGGGTCCATTTCCGGCTCATCGCCCTGGATATTGACGATTATATCGTGAGCGTTTAGCGTAGAGCGTATAGCGTTTAAGCTCTTGTGCTGTAAGGTGCCTTGTGAACTATCCGCTACACGCTGTTCGCTGCCCGCTATTTTTTGTACTGCTTCGGCAATGCGGTCGGTGCCGCTCTGATGGTCAACAGAGGTCAATACACATTCGGCACCGAAACTCTTAGCGGCAGCGAGAATTTTTTCATCATCAGCGGCGATTATCACCTTGTCTGGTAATTTAGCTAAACAAGCCCGCTCGTAAGTATGCTGGATGAGGAATTTGCCGGTATCTTTGGCGAGAACTTTACCGGCTAATCTTGTAGAACTGTATCGAGCCGGTATAACAGCTAAAATTTTCACTCTCGTATAAGCCTTGTTAAAATTTTTGTCTTCATAGTAAATGATACTCATTCAGGGAATTCAAAACTCGCGATGATTGAGCGAAGTCGAAATTCCAACTGGGCTTTTATAATAACAGGAAAATTAAAACTCGTCAACCGATAGAATAATTTATTTTTGAAAATATTCTTTTTTTAAAAAAATATTGCAGTCTATGGTTAAAAAAAAGACCCCTTCAATTCTGAAGAGGTCTTTTTTAATTTTACATTGAATTCGTTGTCTGTTAGCAATTTTACTTCGCGACCTTTACCGTCAGGTCTTTGCGGCAGGCAACCGCCCCGTAGTATGCGATAACTACAAAGGCAACCAGCGGTACCAGATAAGCCAGATTGATACTACCGGTCTTGTCGGAGACAAAGCCCTGAATCTGTGTCAAAACCGCTCCGCCTGCAATTGCCGCGATTACACCGGCTCCGCCTAATTTTGTGTCGTTTCCAAGCCCGCGAACGGCCAGACCGAATATTGTTGGGAACATTAATGACATACAGCCGGAAATACCCACCAAGGCGACACAGGCCACAACGCCGCCGCCAAAAGCGACAATACAGCATAAAACAATCGCAATTCCAGATAGGTATGCCAGCAGACGACCCGGTGTAATGAATTTCATCAACCATGTGCAGACAAATCGCGATAACACGAAAATTATAATACCCGCCAGATACCACTTATTGCCGAGACTTTCGGCCGTTATACCTTCGCCAGCGGCTTCGGCAACTTCCTGGAGATTCAATTCCTGCATGACGTAGCGAATCGTAAACGACCAGACGCCGATCTGAGCGCCGACGTAGAAGAATTGTGCCACAACGCCCCACATATAATGGCGATTGCGAATAAGCCTGCCAAGGGTGCCGATAAAGTCGACTCGCTTGTCTTCTTCAGAGACCTTGGGTGTCTTCGTTAAGAGAATCGCGATCCACGTCGCCAGCAGAATTAATCCGACTACCACATAGGTCATCGTGACAGCGTTGAGTTCTTTGGTCTGGAGTATTTCCAGAGTGGCGGAATCCATGGCGGCACGATCTTCGGCAGTAGCCTTTCCGAGGTGCTTGAGAATAAAAAACTGGCTGACAATTATCCCCGCTATTGAGCCTAACGGATTGAATGACTGAGCCAGGTTCAAACGCCGGGTACCTGTTTCCTCCGGCCCCATTGTTACGATGTACGGATTAGCCGCGGTTTCCAGGAACGACAAACCGGCAAAAAGTACCCATATCGCCAACAGGAAGAAATAGTAGGTTAAATGTGGAACATGGGCGTAGCTGAGCATTGCTGGGTAGAAACTCAAAGCGCCAAGGACGTACAACCCCAGGCCCAACAGTACTCCCGATTTATAGCTGAACTTTTTAATGTAAATAGCCGCAGGAAATGCGATTACTCCGTACCCTCCAAAATAGCAGACTACCTGTATCCATGCCGTTTTGGTATCGGTCATACTCATAATTCGTTTGAACGCCGCCAGCAGCGTGTCGGTCATATTGTTGGCCAGTCCCCACCAGGCGAAAAGACTGGTCAGAAGAATGAAGGGCCAAAGAATGCTTAGCGGTACTAATGCTGGTTTTGTTTCTTTGTTTTCGGAGGAAGGTGTCTCTGCCATTTGTAATCCCTTCATTGGAAGAAATTTTTCATTTATCTGAGCATTGCGGCGGCTCAAAACTATAAAAACCATGACACAATAAAGCCTCTTTAGGTAAGCGTCAAGGAAATTTTATCGTTTAAAACATAGGATACACCGGTATTTAGTGAATTTTCCTGCCTGAATTATACTTGACGAATGTCGAAAGTCTGACTATTTATAGGATAGTAAGGGATAATCTTCGAAGAGGTTTTTTGAAAGGTAAAGACAGATGCTTAAGAATATTCCTGATGTAATATCTCCTGAGTTAATGTATGTTCTTATGGAAATGGGGCACGGTGATGAAATAGTCATAGCCGACGGCAATTTTCCCGCTGCCGGTGTGGCTCAAAGGCTGGTCAGGTGCGACGGGCACGGTGTTCCGGAAATATTGGAAGCTGTTCTGAAGTTTTTCCCTCTGGATATTTACGTTGAGAATCCGGCGGCACTGATGAGTGTTGTCTCGGGTGACAATGTCAAGCCGACCATCTGGGAAGATTATCGCAGGATTATAAAAACCAGCGGCGAAAAATTCTCTGATTTCGAATTCGTCGAAAGATTCGCTTTTTACGAGAGGGCACAAGACGCCTACGCGGTTGTCGCTACAAGTGAAAAAGCCCTTTATGCCAATATAATCCTCAAAAAAGGTGTCATAAAATAAGCGATTGGCGGTTCTTGCCGGATAAACTTTTATTTACCATTTTCACGAAAATAATCATATTTTCGCCAACACTTTTACACTTCTGCGCATTATACTATATAGAAAAATGAAACCAGCTCGGAGTTGAAAGACTCAAGTGAATGAATTAATTGCAGATATTGCAGCGGAAATTGTATACCCGGCAGTCGGTGGAACAGAAGAATTGAATCTTGTTAAAATATTTTTGGCCGAACAGGGCAGGCTCAAACGGATTATTGCAGGGATGGGATTAAACGCCGCCGATTGCGAAGATGTGCTGCAGGATGTCTCGTTGAAGGCTCTAAAGAATTCTTTGAAATTAAAAACAAAACAACAGGGATTGCGGTGGCTGGTAAGGGTAACTGTGAATGAGTGCCTGGCTGAACACAGGCGAAGAAAAAGTTTTCAAAAAAAGACAGGTGAAATACTCAGAAGGAAATCACAAAAAAAGACAAAACCAGCGGATAAGAAATTAATAGCTGCAGAGGAGCTTGAAATTGTGCGACAGGGACTGAAAGAGCTTGATAATGATTTACGCGGGCCGATAGTGTTACGGTATTTTTGTGATATGAATTCCAACGAAATCAGCGAAATATTAGAGCAGAAACCTTCGACCGTGCGAGGCCGGCTGCGGGATGCGAGAATGATTCTTGCAAAAACTTTATTGGAACGAGGTGTGGAACCATGATTGAAAAATCCTGTGAAGATATTCAGACAATTCTGGTTGATTATGCCGATGGCCAGCTTTGCCCAGAGGAAATAACCATTGTTTCGCAGCATTTGGACAAATGCGAGAACTGCCGAAAAATGTTCGGTGCATTGAATAAATCATTGGAGCTTTCAACTGTCATCTGGGAAGATAATTTAGCTGAGATAGATAGTGTTCCGGTTGCAGCCTCACCCAAGGAAAGAAAAATTCTCTGGCTTAGATATGCTGCAGTTGCCGCGAGTATTTTAATTATAGTGTCAACCGCTGTTTTCTGGCGTTTAATTAATGAACCGCAAGAGCGGAATGCAGAATTAAGTTTTGAGGAGATTGAAAGAAATATCAACGATTCTGCGAATGCAGCACGATTATTAGCGGCGACTGAATTATTGGCTGATTATCCTGATTATAAAGAAATAGTTGAAAATCAATATCGATATATTGCTCAGAGGTACCCTGAGATATCAGCGTCGGAGAAATTAAAATTGAAAATTCAATAATGTGCTTTGTCATCCCTGCGAAGGCAGGGATCTATTATTATAGAGTTTGAATGGATTCCTGTTTTCACAGGAATGACAAGTCTTTTATAAGGAGACCAAAAAATGATTAGCTCAAAAAAAATCCAGTTTGTAGTTATCCTGATTTTGTCGTGTTTTCTTATGCCGGTATTTGCCGCCGAACAAAATACCCCGGAATCTGAACTTAAGTTTGAAAATAATATAGAGACAATGAAATGGGATATTGCGATTGGAAGAACAGGCGCAGGAAGCCCAAAGTTATTCAGGAATCCGGGTGAGATGAAACCATCATACGTTGCGAAGGTTTTACTTCATGAAGATTATCCTAAATATACGAGTGCTTCAAATGTAATGGGCAGAATATTAGCAAGTTCTATTTCGAAGAAATTTTCGCAACAGCAGCACAAGTTTCTGGAAACGGAATTAGCGATTAGAGTAGATAATCCGGAACGCATACCTTTTTATTATTCGACATGGCTTTATGCAACAAGCCAAGAGGATGCCCGACTAATGGTTCAGGCGTATATAGACGGTCTCAATATGCTTGTTGATGAGAGATTAGATGACTACACAAAGAGGATATCTGAATTCCGGCAGGAACTTGAGAAGGCACAAAAAGAGCTGCCTGAAAAACAAAAACAACTCGAGGAGGTAAATCTGCAGTATACAAAAGTAAAAAACAGTACACATCAGTTTTATTCTGATGTTGAAGCTGCGGAGATGGCCAAAAGTAGTATTTTTGAAATGGATAAGGCACTCAATGAGCTTGATATTGAATTGGCCGGTTTGAATGAGAGGCTCAGGGCGATCGAGGAATTTCGAAAAAACAAACCGTCAAACAGTGATATGTATGCCAAGCTTGACGAAATGTTTATTGAGCTAACGATAGAATTGAGAGGTCTCGAAGCCCGCAGAGAAATTACAAGGCGTATTCATTCCAGAGAGCAGGAATTTCTTAGCTCATATAATACAAGAAATACTCTGCGTAATGAGGTTGGCGGTTTAAATGCATCAATCGACATAACCAGGGAAAATATCGAAACTCTTACAAATGATTTAAATGAAAACAGAAAACGTCCGAGTTTACAGCCGCCGAAGGTTTATATGAATACGGCAACAATTTACCCTGTTCTTATAGATAATTAAAAGCAGGTTATAGGAAAGAATTTATCCAAATTTTATCAATTTTTCTTGACATAATCGGTCAAAGATGGTTAAATATTAGCATAATGAAGCAGATTAACCGTAACAGTACTAATTATTGGTGGTGGCCCGAAGGATAAAACTCCGGCGGGCAAGCGGTATTTGCTATATCAAAATTTAACGTTTATGGAGAAGCGCAGCCTGTTGGAGAAATCAGGCTGCGTTTTTTTTATTTGTATTTTTAGCCAATAACGGCTAAAAAATGACAAAAAGAGGTTGAGAATATGGAAGATTACAGGCAAATAATAAACAATGCTAAACCAGGCCAGATAATACCTGTCGTTAAACAAATCAAGATTAACGAGCCGGTGGACTTTTTCGCCAAGCTGAGCAATTACGGCCGTGCGAAGAATTGCTGCCTGTTCGAGTCGAAAGATCATTTATCTAATCCTGAAGCCCCCAGTGTTCTGAGTTTCGGTACGGCAAAGCCCGCTCTTTACCTTGCCGGTACTGGTGCAGATTTCAAAATTCAGGCTCTAAGCAATACCGGCAAACGTATTTTAGGTTACTTAGCTGAGAAAAAGAATGAGCGGTTCGGTTTTTGCGAATCGGTTGATTTTAATCAGGAAGTAATTACAGGCAGGATTAGACAGGAAAATAAAAAAGTCGATGAGCAAACCCGGTTGAAAAGCGTCAACCAGATGGATGTGCTGCGGGCCGTGGCGTTTGCTTTCAAGCTTGCCAGCAAGCCGTTTAGAATTACATGCGGCCTGCTTGGAGCGTTGAGCTATGATTTTATTGACCAGTTCGAGAAGCTCCCGGCCAGCAAAGATGACCTGTTAGGTAATCCTGATTATGAGCTTTATTTTGCAGATAATATTTTTCTGATGGACCACGCGACCGGTCAGGGTTATGTAATTGTTAACTGCATTGTCACTAACGGCGACCGGGAAGCGGCTATTAACGAAGCACAGGAATCTTTCGATTATTATTTTAATATTGCCAGATTCGATACGCCCACAGGACAAAAACATGAAGGCTCATTGGCTCCTGCTTCGAGCGATACGAATCAGGAAGAATACGAGTCGATGGTCAAAACAGCCAAGAAACATATTATCGATGGCGATATTTTCCAGGTTGTTTTGAGCAGAACGATAACCGAGCCGTGTCCTGATGAGCCGCTGGATGTTTATAAAAGACTAAGGGAACTGAATCCGTCGCCGTACATGTTTTATTTGAATACTCCTAATACGATATTGATGGGTTCCAGTCCTGAATTGAATTTGCGAGTCAGCGGGACAGAAAAACGCAGTGTTGAAATCCGCCCGATAGCAGGAACAAAACCAAGGGGCCGTCTTGCGGGAAAAATCGACCTCGATACTGATTTTCGTTATGAAGCGGAATTGAAAATTGACCGCAAGGAATTAGCCGAGCACATGATGCTCGTTGATTTGGCTCGAAATGATATTGCCCGCGTTGCCGAACCGGGCAGCCGTGTCGTGACAGAACTTCTTATCGCTGAAAAATACGAATCAGTTATGCACCTTGTAAGCAATGTCAAAGGAATCCTGGCAAATGACCTTGATGCGCTCAGCGCATACCTTGCAACGATGAATATGGGGACGCTTACAGGCGCGCCGAAAATCGAAGCAATGAAACTAATCCGAACTCTGGAAAAAACAAAACGCGGCTATTACGGCGGGGCCGTCTGTTATTTGACCGTTGACGGTCAGTTCGACAGTTGTATTACGATAAGAAGCCTGCAGGTAAGAGACCATACTGCTTATATCCGTGTAGGTGCCGGCATTGTTCATGACAGTGTGCCCAAAACAGAATTTGAAGAGACCGAGCATAAAGCCGGTTCATGCCTGCGAGCTATTCGCGGGTAATAAATAAACGAGGAAATATCTTATGGAAAAAAGAAAAGTTTTATTCATTGATAATTTTGATTCGTTTACATACAACCTGGTCGATGATTTTTGTAAGCGTAACTGCCGGGCCAGGGTTTACCGGGCTGATACCGAGCTTGAAGAATTAAAGAATGTGGCGAATGAATTTAATCCTGATTTACTTGTAATTTCACCCGGACCCGGTAACCCGGATGCAGCAGGAGTCTCTATTGCAGCGGTAGATTATTTCAAAGACAAATTGCCGATATTGGGTGTGTGTTTGGGACATCAGGTAATAACCCAATATTTCGGCGGGAAAATCGGTCACGCTCCGAAACCAATGCATGGTAAGCCGTCACGAGTGACACATAATGGAGAAGATGTTTTTGCGGGTATTGAAAATCCATTACAGGCCGGCCGTTATCACAGCCTTGTTGCGTTAGAGCTGCCTGATTGTCTGGAAAAAACCGCCGAGTATGAGGGAATTGTGATGGGAATTCGTCACAAAGAGCTGTCGATATTCGGTGTGCAATTTCATCCTGAAAGTATCCTGACTCCGGCCGGGGGTAAGATTATCGAAAACATTTTAAACATAGCAGAAAAGAAAAAGATTAGCGTGGAGCGTATAGCGTAGAGAGAGATGAATAATGAAGACAAAATCATTCAAAGATCTTATTGTCTGGCAAAAATCGTATAAATTAGTATTGGAGATTTATAAAATCACAAGAGATTTTCCAAAGTCTGAAACATATGGATTATCGCAACAAATGAGAAAAGCAGCAGTTTCTATTCCTTCAAATATTGCAGAGGGATATGGAAGGGTGCATAAGGCTGAGTATAGACAGTTTCTTTCTATTTCATATGGGTCATTATTAGAATTGGATACACAATATCTGTTATCCAAAGACCTTAAATATACGAAAAAATGTGAAATTATTGACATTCTATTTAATGAAGTTGGGAGTATGCTTTATCGTATGCTGAATCCGAAATCATAGTTATAAGAAATAAATGAACCCTAACCGCTCTACGCTAAACGCTAATAAAAGGAACTAAAATGGCGACAATAATTGAATATATTAATCCATTATTAAAAGGCGACGATCTGAGTTTTGAGCAGGCAACGAACTTACTTGATGCGGTTTTTGGAGGTGAAGTACCCGAACCTCAAGTTGCGGCGTTTCTTACGGCAATGCGAATCAAGGGCCAAACCGCGTCTGAAGTTGCCGGATTAGCTAAATCCATGAGAAGTCACGTCGTAAAGGTTGAGACGGGTCTTGATAATATGGTCGATGTAGTCGGGACCGGCGGAGCAGCAGTAAAAACTTTCAATGTATCAACAGCGTCCGCACTTGTAGCGGCGGGTGCAGGTGTACATGTAGCCAAGCATGGAAATCGCGCGATTACCAGCAAATGCGGCTCGGCGGATGTTCTCGAAGCCCTTGGTGTTAATATTAGTCCCGGCCCTGAAATTGTTGCCGAATGTATTAAGGAAGCGAATGTTGGTTTTATGTTCGCGCCGATGTATCACCCGGCTATGAAATATGTCCAGCCCATAAGAAAGAGTCTCGGATTCAGGACGGTTTTTAATATCCTGGGGCCGTTGACAAATCCTGCCTGTGTGCAGTCTTTAGTTCTTGGAGTAGCTGAAGAGGGATTAATGAATATGATGGCCGAAGTATTAAAAATACTCGGGACAAAATATGCATTAGTCGTACACAGCGATGGTTTGGATGAGATTAGTCTTACAGGAATTACGAAAATCTGTGAATTAAAGAACAACCAAATTACAGAGACAGAATTGAATCCGAAAGATTTTGGAATTGAACCGGCCGATATAGACCAAATGAAAGTGGCCGATGCGAAAACCAGCGCCGGGATTATTAAAGATATTTTGAACGGCAAGGAAACCGGGCCTTGCAGAGATATTATTGTTCTCAATTCCGCTGCTGCAATAATAGCCGGCGGTTTAGCTGAAAATTTCCACTCTGCGATTATATTAGCAGCCGCTTCGATTGATGAAGGCAGGGCGTTAAGTTGTTTAGAGAAATTAGTTGAAATTTCAAATAAGACTTTATAATCCTGTCATTCCGAGCGAAAGCCCGAAGGGCAGAAGTCGAGGAATCTAGGTATTTTTTATGTTAATAACAAAAGTGAAAATTTGTGGCGTTACTAATCATGACGATGCAGTTGCTGCGATTGATATGGGTGCGGATTTATTGGGTTTTAATTTTTATCCTGAAAGCCCGAGATATATTACTCCTGAAAATGCCGCAGATATTGTAGATAAACTGCCGGGCTTTATTGATGTTGTCGGTGTGTTTGTGAATGCTACTATTGAGCAAATAAATGAAATAAAAGATATATGTCATTTAGACTGGGTACAGTTACATGGTGATGAGGATCCTGAGTTCTGCCGTCAACTTCTTTCTCACAATGTAAAAACAATGAAAGCGATTCGGGTAAAAAACCAGACTGACATCGAGAAAGCTGATAAATTTTTTACTGATGCAGTATTATTGGATGCTTATCAACCTGAAAAATACGGCGGCACAGGAGTGGCTTTTGACTGGAATATCATAGGTCATATGGGAAAGCGTGTATTTTTAGCAGGCGGTATAAATCCTGACAACGCAGCTAAGGCGGTTGAGCTGGGCGTTTATGGAATTGATATCTGTAGTGGTATCGAATCCGAGCCGGGCAGGAAAGATCATAATAAGATGAAACAATTATTCAAGAATATCAGTCATTTAAGAGGTTAAACAGCAAAATGAAATACAAAGGACGATTTGGTGATTACGGCGGCTTTTACGTACCGGAAGTTTTAATACCGGCTTTGGAAGAATTGGAAGATGCTTTTTATCGTTTTTCAGAGAATCAGGATTTCATAAATGAGCTTGAGAATCTTTATAAAAATTACGCGGGCAGACCAAGCCCTCTTTATCATGCGAAAAGATTCAGCGAACTTGTGGGTTTTAAGGTTTATTTAAAACGCGAGGACCTTTTACATGGTGGGGCACACAAAGTAAATAATACTCTTGGGCAGGGACTTTTAGCTAAATATATGGGTAAAACCAAACTTATTGCAGAGACCGGCGCCGGCCAGCACGGATTAGCCACCTCGATGATAGGGGCCTTGTTCGGCATGGAAACAAAAATCTTTATGGGCACCACTGATATCGAGCGGCAAAGTGTGAATGTACATAAAATGAGACTTTGCGGTGCAGAAGTTGTAGGTGTCGAAGGCGGGACGGGGACATTGAAGGATGCTATTAATGATGCGCTTCGTTATTGGACTGCTCATGTCACCGATACGTTTTATCTTTTCGGGTCGGCTTGCGGCCCGCACCCGTACCCGACTATTGTAAAGCATTTTCAAAGTTGTATCGGAAAAGAAGCTCGGCAACAGTGTCTTGACCAGTTCGGCAAGCTGCCGGATTCTGTTGTTGCCTGTGTCGGGGGCGGAAGTAATGCGATAGGTATGTTCTCCGGTTTTGTTGAAGATAAAGATGTCAGGTTAATTGGTGTAGAGGCTGGCGGCAGGAGTGTAGCTGAAGGCAGGCATGCCGCTACAATTGTAGCCGGTAAAGTTGGAATTTTGCATGGGGCGAAGGCATATTTGCTGCAGGATGAAGAAGGCCAGGTTTATGACACCGAATCTGTAAGTGCCGGTCTTGATTATGCCGCTGTAGGGCCGGAGCATTGTTTGCTAAAGGATTCAGGAAGGGCGGAGTATTTTGCCGCTGAAGATGAAGATGTGCTTGATGCATTTGAGGCTCTCACTAAAAGTGAAGGTATTCTTCCCGCTCTGGAAAGCTCGCATGCTCTTGCGTATCTTATGAAAAATAAGGATGAATTTAATTCCGATACGGTTGTAGTAGTAAATTTATCCGGGCGAGGCGATAAAGATGTTTCTATTGTCGAAAAACATCGTCCTTTGGAAAGTAAACAGTTTGAGTGATATTGGAAATTTCAGGATATAATTAATGAAAACGTATAAAGAAATATTTTCCCAGTTAGACAGAGCAGCGTTGATTCCCTTTTTTGTAATTGGTGACCCCGATTTTGATACGAGCCTTGAAATCGTAAAAACGGCAATTGACGCCGGAGCAGATATTTTAGAGCTTGGTATTCCATTCTCCGATCCGATAGCCGATGGTCCGACAATCCAGAAGGCGGATATTCGTGCACTTAACAGCGGAATAACCGTCAAAAAAGCTCTGGAGTTCATCGGGAAAATCAAGGAGTATAAAGATATTCCGATTGGCTTATTAATGTATTATAACCTGATTTACCAGTACGGAACGGAACAGTTCTTCAGGGATTTTCACACTGCTGGTGTCAATAGCGTATTAATTGCGGATTTGAGCATAGATGACGGCAATGAAATTATTGCACCTGCTGCTTCGGCCGGTCTTGATACTGTTTTTATGGTTACGCCAATTACAGATCCACAGAGAATGAAGCTGATTGCTTCAAAGACTACCGGCTTTGTCTATACTGTTTCGGTATTGGGTGTTACCGGCAGCAGGGACCAGCTTTCGGATACAATTGAAGATTTAATCGGCAAATTGAAAGCACTTACTAAGGTGCCGATTTGCGTCGGTTTCGGAATAAGCAAACCAGAACATGCAGCAGCTATAGTTAAAGCCGGGGCTGATGGAGTAATAATCGGCTCTAAAATTGTAGGCCTGATTGAAAGCAATTTAGAAGACAAAAATAATATGAAATTAGAAATAACTGCTTTCCTGGGACAGGTTAGAGAAGCAATTTCAAACATTAAGTCTTGATTATTTTTCTTATCATAAAAGTAATTTTGCAGCTTTTTTGTGTAAATATTTTAAATTTTCAGCAATAAAAGACTCTATTGCCACGTCTTCCTTTTAAATTCAGGTGTGTAGATTCTAAGCCATATTGTGGACAGGAGGTTGAAGTCTATACATTTAACCTGATTGTTGGAATATAAATTATGATATATTCGTATAAACTTAGGTGAAATGAGATAGGACAGCGTAATAGACCTTGGAATTTCCACAAGTTTATAACAAACAAAAATGATGTAGATTAATAACTATAAATAATAAAAATTCTAAGATATAAATTTAATCTTGCATAATGACGTAAGTGTTTGTATTATATAACGTTGATGAAAAGGAAGTATCTGAATAAACAAATCTATGTTTTATTATGATTGAGTGACAGCTTGGTGTTCAGAGAGTAGGCTGTAAAGATATTACTTATATCATATGAAGGAGAGTAATAAGGCTGGTCAGGCTTTACGACGAATCAAACCGCAATTGAAAGCAAAATTCATTACTTTAAAAGATTGTGTATTGGGTCATGCTTGTTAGAAGAAAACTGGAAAAATTTAAGTCAAAAAAACTAATTTTCTAATGTTGGAATTAGTGGAATTGTAACTTTTTAACTTGTTTTGGAGGTCAGTATTATGAAGAGGTATCTATTTTCAATAACTGCCGTTATTGTTGTTATGGCAATTACCCTGGGTCTTTATGCCCAACCTGGTGGCGCAGGAGGCGGCGGTGGTCGCGGTATGGGTGGTGGCGGCTTCGGTGGCGGCGGGATGGGTGGTCCCGGCGGCGGCATGGGCATGGGCATGGGCGGCATGCGTCGCGGCGGCATGGTTATGCTTAGAGCACAAACAGCAGAGCCTGCTATTGCAGCTATCGAAGAGCAGCTTAAGAAGCTTAAAGAAATCATTGCCGAAAGTGGTGCCGGCGGCGGCATGAGAGGCATGATGGGTGGCGGCGGTGAAATGCCTTCACAGGAAGAAATGCAGAAAATGATGGAACAAATGCAGACAAGAAGCGAAAATACAACAAAAGCCCTCAATGCTATTGCTGATCAGCTTAATGTTCTAAAAGGCGGATCACTTTTACAGTCGGAACTACAGGAATCAAATGACGAATTAGCGGCAATTCAACAGATTGCTACAGATGAAAAAGCAGAGAAAACCGCTAAGGCAATAGAAGATTTAATGGCTAAACGCGAACAATCCCTTCAGGACACCATGGACAAACTCGGAATTAGAGGTGGTCGTGGTGGCCGTGGTATGGGTGGCGGCGGCTTCGGCGGCGGCGGGATGGGTGGTCCCGGCGGTGGCGGATTTGGCGGCGGCATGGGTGGCGGCCCAGGCGGCGGTATGGGTGGCGGCCCAGGTGGTGGTATGGGCGGCGGAAGAAGAGGTGGAAATTAATATATTTTCTTCCCTTAAACCTGATCCAATATCTGTCATAGATGATTTTGGATAAAAAGTTGAAAAATGATTATTAATACTCTGTAACACCAGATTTAAGCT
>Ga0272443_10003595_pt1 | contig 18068 bp, 17 predicted proteins | sample SSMAcet12_FD_193581 | JGI IMG/M metagenome (GOLD analysis project Ga0272443, IMG submission 193581) | Marine sediment archaeal communities from Little Sippewissett salt marsh, Falmouth, MA, United States - SSM-Acet-12 | ecosystem: Environmental > Aquatic > Marine > Wetlands > Sediment ... | reverse complement strand
CGCAAAAAAATCCTCATTAAAAAAACAGCAAATACTATTAACTCAAATAAATAGTGATATTGAGTAAAATAGAACTATTGACTATTTGTCTGTTACATTACTATAATAACGCCGGTTATACACCAATTTTATATACTTATATGAATAATAAATACCGGTTATAATAAATATGTTCTAATTAAGGTAATCAAATGCAGGAAAAAACTCTTGGAGAATTAGCTGAATATGTTAGTGGGCGGATTTGTGGAAATCCAGATATAGAAATAAAGTCCGCTTCTACGCTCGGGCAGGCTGGTGAAGGCGATATTAGTTTTTTATCAAACCAAAAATATGAAAAACAATTACAGACAACAAATGCCAGCGCAGTAATTGTAGGCAAAGATATTTCAACAACATCAGTTCCTCTCTTAATCGCGGATGATCCATATTACGCTTTCATGCAGATAATGGTACTTTTACATGGTCACCGTAAACATAAAAAATCAGGTATCAGCACGCGTGCTTCGATTTCAGATAAGGCAAAAATCGGAACAAATTGTCATATAGGTGATTTTGTCGTAATAGCTGATGATGTAAAAATAGGAGATGGCTGTATAATTTATTCCAATACGTACATTGGACAGGATGTGCATATTGGAAATGACACTATAATATATCCGAATGTTGTAATTTATAACGGATGCAGGATTGGTAATCGAGTAATTATAAATGCTAATTCAACAATTGGCGAAGATGGATTTGGTTATGCAACCCATAAAGGCAAACACCATAAGATTCCTCAAGTTGGTATTACAGTTATCGAAGATGATGTTGAAATTGGTGCCTGCTGCGGGATCGAACGCGGAACGCTTAGTGACACTGTTATAGGGGAAGGTTCAAAAATTGGCGATTTAGTCGCCATAGGACACGGCACAAAAATTGGAAAGCACTGTTTGCTTGTTGCACAAGTTGGAGTCGCAGGTTCTACAAATATCGGAAATTATTGTGTAGTTGGCGGACAGGTCGGTATTGTCGGCCATATCAATATTGGTGATAATGTTACAATCGCTGCACAGGCCGGTGTTATTAATAATATTCCAGACAATAAGGTTATCCTTGGCGCCCCTGCTATTGAAGCGGATACGGGACGCAGAGCGTATAGTTTGATCCAATATCTGCCTGAAATGCGGCGAACAATTCGTGAGCTTCAGAATAAAATAAAAATAATATCTTCAACTTTGGACTCTAACTTTAACAAATCAGATGAAGGTAATTAAGAGCATAATTAAAGTTACTTTATTTTCATATTAGGAATACTACTTGAAACAAAAAGCCGAGAGAATTAGCAAAACTGGAAATGTCCTTGGTTTAATTGCAGGCGCGGGCAGATTGCCTTTTCTTGTAGCAAATGGTGCAAAGAATAATGGCCTGAAAGTAATTTGTGTCGGCCTGGCAGACATCGTAGATTGTGGTCTCTCAAATGAAGTAGATGTTTTTTACCAGGTCGCGCTTGCAAGACCCGGCGCATGGATACGGAAACTGAAAAAACATAATGTAACCAGTACAATTATGGTCGGGCGAGTTCGTAAAGGAAGACTTTTCACTCCCTGGCGAATTTTTCGTTATCTTCCGGACTGGCGTGCATTTAGAATTTATTATTGGCGATTAAAAGATAAAACCAAGTTAACAGATACACTTTTAAACGCAGTTGCTGATGAATTAGCGAGCGGCGGTATAATTTTGGAGAATTCAACCTTGTATTGTAAAGAGCATTTAGCGACAAATGGTGTCATGACAAATTCACCTTTGAAACCCTCAATGGATAGTGATATAGAATTTGGCTGGGATATAGCTAAAAAAATTGCAGAGTTGGGAATTGGTCAGGCAATTGCAGTCAAGGAAAAAGAAGTAATCGCAGTCGAAGCAACTGAGGGTACTGCAGCAATGATCGAACGTGCGGGCAAAATATGCAGATCAGGAGGATGGATATTGATAAAAAGATCTAAGCCACAACAAGATATGAGATTTGATGTTCCCTGCATCGGCCCAGATACCATAAGAAGCTTAAAAGATAATAGCGCCAAATGTTTGGTAGTAGAAGAGGCTAAAACCATAATTATCGACAAACCAGAAACAATAAAGCTTGCAAATCAGTTAGGTATTTCTATCATAGGACATCGCTCCTGATTTTTTTTAAAACGAGCCGTTATAAATAATGTTAAGTGAGTATCCATTCCAACTTATAATAAAAAATACTTATTCAAAAGAACATGAAGAGTTACTTTTATGTAAAGAGCTTTTGAGATATTTACCAGGCAAAAGAAAAGTCTTCGATGCCGAATGGAATAACAAAGATGTAATTGTAAAGATTTTCTTAGATAAATTTAAAGCAAAACATCACCTTAAAAGAGAATGGACTGGGCTGATAAAACTTAATAAACGCAAGTTATACGGTCCTAAGCCTCTATTTTTCGGACGAACAGAAAATTCTGACTGGGCGATGGTTACAGAAAAAATAGCCAACTCATCAACTGCATTAGAAATATTGGAGAAAAATGATAATCATAATGAAAAAATTGATTTCTTAATTATGATTTGTAAACAGCTTGCAAAACAACATATTAATGGTGTATTACAAAAAGATTTACACATGGAAAACTTCCTGTTTGCAGATAATAAAATTTACACTCTCGATCCGGGACAAATAAAATTCTTTGCCGGCCACGTCCCACAGAATAAATGCATTTCTCAATTAGCATTATTAACTCTTTATGCCAATGATGACAGTCTTTCATTAACAAAAATAATCCGTGATGAATATCTTAAAAACCGTGGCTGGGAGTTAAACCATTCTCTGGACGCTTTGTTACACAAACAAATAAAAATACAAAGACAAAAAACTATAAATCATGCATTGAAAAAATGTCTTCGAACCAGCAAGAGATATACTCGGATTAAAACCAAAGATTATACCGCCGTATTTGATAAACGGTTTTGCCAAGAAGCTCAAGCTACAGATCTCATTATGAAGCTTGACAGCTTAATAATCCAGGGAAACATTCTTAAAGATGGGAACACTTGTTTTGTCTCACGCTTGTTATGGAATAATAATGATATCGTTGTAAAACGCTATAATCATAAAGGATTTCTTCATTCGCTTCGTCATAGTATAAAAAAATCACGGGCTTATCGAGTGTGGTTAAATGCCCAAAGACTTGGTATGCTTGGAATACTGACGGCAAAACCTCTTGCTTATATTGAAAAGAAAAAAGGATTTCTAATATGGAATTCCTACCTGATAACAAAATATTTGGAGGGAACTAATCTTTATAATTTTATAAAGAATGAGAGTCTTACTGAGGAAACACGTTCAATAACTAAACAACAGTTAAAAGAACTCTTAGATAAACTTGCTGAACATCATATAACCCACGGTGATTTAAAACATTCAAATATCCTCATAACTAAAAACGGCCCTGCCCTGACAGACCTGGACTCGATGAAAAAGCACATATTCTCCTGGACATTTAATAAAGGAAGAGAAAAAGATCTTCAGCATTTTAAATAACATTTTCGGAAATCTATCCTATAAAATTCTAAAAAGAGATATTCAATCGTCGTGATTAGCAAAATCCGTTTTACTAAGTCTTTAAAAAGAATTGTTATGTGCCCATTTAGCCGCCTTTGCTTTTGTCATGTATATTAGCGACTTAATATTTGACCTTTCCTGAAAGGATTCATTAAGCAACTCACACGCCTGGTCATATAAGCCCTCTTTAATAGCGTATCTTCCGGCTCTGCACATTTTCTTACTTAATACTTTAGATGCGACTGCTTTAGGTATTATTTTTCTGCCTCCGTTATCCTTATAAAATCTATTAATCACCTGGAATTCAATTAAACAATTTTCTAAAGAAGCTTTTGAAAGATTACTTGAATGACGGCGTCTCTTAAATGTAGGCTCTGACAAAGCAACAAATTTATATTTGGTCGAAAGCCGAAGCCATAAATCATAATCGGAGCATATATTAAGAGTTCTATCGAAAGCGGGAGATTCTCTCAGTACCTTTGTTGGAAACATAGAGCCGCAGGCGTGTACAAGAATAGTTTTAAAAAGTGGAATCGTAATATTTCCACTATACAACCTTCTTTTACATTTACCATAGATTTGTCCATTTTCATTGATTCGATAATACGAACCATATACTATAACATCTTCACTATGAGCTTCTATAGCTTTAATCATTCTTTCTATAGCATCCGGCATTAACAGATCATCTGAATCTATGAATGATATATATTTTCCCTTTGCCAAATCAATAAGCTTATTACGTGCTGCGGCATCGCCGCTATTTTCCTGCCAATAGTATGTAACAGGAAAATCAAGATTTTTGATCATTTCCTCCGTGCCATCTGTTGAACCGTCATCAACAATAACAATTTCATAATCTTTATACGTTTGCTGAAAAATGCTATTTATTGTCTCCTTTAAATACTTCCTGCGATTATATGTTGGAATACAAATACTTACTGTTTTCTCCCGTGGACTCTGGCCATGATTTGTTTTTACTATGGGCACTTCAATTTTTGATTCTGCTGAAACATGCTTTTCAGAAAAACACTCCTGAAGCAAGCTACATAGTTTCTCTCCAATTACTCTCACATCGTATTTTTCAACGTATTCTCTACCCGAAACTCCCATTCGTTTTCTCATTTCGGCATCTTTAATTAATCTATCGATTTTTTCTATCCATTGTGATTTATTCGAAGCATAGAAGCCATTTATACCTTCTTTTACATATTCCGAGTTTACACCTACCGGAGAAGCAATTACCGGTAATCCCGCAGCGGCATATTGCAAAATCTTAAAACCACATTTACCCCTGGTAAAACTATTATCAGGCAGCGGCGCAAGACCAATGTCACTGGAAATCAGATCATTTATCTGTGTCTTCATAGACCACAATCGTTTTTCTACCTTCATATTGTTTAAATCGAAAAAATAATCACATATTATTCTCAAAACAACATTATTGTATGTTGAACCGATTTCTTCTAAAGCAGGTTTGATTTCCGAAAGATAGCGCAAAGTACTTTTACTTCCAATCCAAACGAGGTGTATTAGATTCTCTCGCTGTGGTTCAACCTCGATCTCATAATTTTTTACAATAAGAGCGGTAGGAAGAATTTTAACATTTTCATTAAATTTCAATGCCTGCTCGGCAAGGTACGAATTACCGGCTATAATCATATCTGCCATATTGATTGTTCTTTGAAAAGCTTTTTGTCTCTTGAGACTTGGTCTATCAGGCTTTGCGGCATCAAACATTATCGCATCATCAAAATCATAAATGATTTTTTTGCTGAATTTTCGTATCCCAATAGCATCTAAATAATTCAATGATTTCTTATGAAGGAGAACACAATCATAATCAACTGTCTGCTGAAAAAGCTTTCTGCGTCCCAAAGGACTTGACGGCAATTTAACAACTTTGGTAGAAATTCCATGTGCGTGCATAGTTTCAAGGTGAATAGCTATTCGCTGTCTGAAACTCGCTCGTTTCGGATTACTTATTATCACTAAGATTTTCATTATCTATCCTTATCTGGAATTCCCTAAGATTCTATTAATTCTATAAAGTATTTTCGCAACGAGCAAATTAAATTTATTATGAAAATCAATAAACGGAATTATTTATTCTGAAGCGAAAGGAGTGAAAACTATTTCAATACCATGGCACGGAAATATATAACACAAATGTAATTCATAAAATTCCATGACAGATCGATGGGTATTTATGATAAATCCCACTAATTTCTTAATTATCTTCGAAAAGAAGAATGGTGAACGAAATACGAGTTTTTGAGAAATGATGTTTATTCTTATATCAGTATAAAAACAAGGAACTTTTCTTTTTAATTGATATTGAGGCTCGACAAAATAGTAAAAACTATATAAGCCAAAAAATCTCTTGTGCGTGTAATCGGAATAATAATATGGATTAGAAAAATGAGGAACAAAAACATAAGCTTTGCCGTCCTTTTTAAGCACCCTAACAATTTCCCTTAACAGATCTTCAAAATTATTTATATGTTCGAGAACACTTCTGCAATGTATTTCATCAACAGAATTATCCGGCAAAAAAGGCAGGCCATCTTCAATATCAGCTACAATATCAACATGTGGCTGGTCTATTTTATCTATGGTAACTCTTCCTTCTATTCGCTTCTGGCCGCAGCCCAATTCAATAGACAAATATTTATGGCTTTGTATCAATTTATCCAAATCAATTTTAAGAGAAGGACTCATAATTTCCAGATATCCTGTAAAAGCATCACAAGTTTATTTATATGTATATCATACAGCAAATAATTTATATACTATAGTCGATATATTATCAATCTTATATAATATCTTTCTATCAAGGCTAACAATCGACACAAATATCTATTTTATCTGAAACCAGATATTTGCCTAATAACAAATATTATCTCTTTCTGACCTTTTAATAAATATTTTGATGAATGAATTGCAGATCGTTATAATACGGCCAATAAATAATAATTGTTATATAAATTCTTATCTGATTCTGACACGATATAAGAAATAACATGAATAGTGAATAACAATTACAAAAAGGAATTTAGTGAACTCTCATGAACGATTTATTATCTAATATATCTGAAAAACCTATCGGCTATTATGACGGCACAAGAGATGATATGCTTAAATATATACCTGAAGGAGTCAAAAAATCGCTGGATTTAGGATGTGGAACCGGGGGTTTCTCATCTTTGTTAAGAGAAAAATTGAATATTGAAACATGGGCAATAGAGATAAATGAAAAAGCAGCAGAGAAAGCAGCTTCTAAACTTGACAAGGTTATATTTGGTGATGCAACTGAATCTCTCACAAAAATTCCTGACAACTATTTTGACTGTATTATTCTTTTTGATATCATAGAACACCTGAATGATCCCTATACGATGCTAAATTCTATAAAAACAAAGTTATCAGATACAGGAGTTGTCGTAGCCTCAATCCCCAACATCAGGTACTATCGAACATTTATACAACTGGTTATACATGGAAATTGGGATTACAAGGACCAGGGTGTACTGGATAGAACTCATTTGAGGTTTTTTACAAAGAAAAGTATAGTAAAAATGTTTAATTCGCTGAATTATAGTATTATAAAAATGGAAGGTATTCATCCTACTTCCAGTAAGAATTTCAGAATATTAAATGCGATTCTGCTGAACTTCATTGCTGATGTAAAATTTAAACATTTTGTTATCGTCGCACAACCTCGATAAGAATATATAATATATGAAAATTTCAATCATTATTGTTAGCTGGAACGTAGAAGAAGAGCTATTTGACTGTTTAATGTCGATCAAGCAGAATAAACCTTCATATCCCTATGAAGTCATAATCGTGGATAATGCAAGCACAGATGGAACTATCGATATTATTCAAAATAACTTTGCTGAAACCAAGTTGATTATAAATAACGAGAATAGAGGCTTCGCCTCCGCAAATAATATTGGCATTGAAAAATCCTGTGGCCAATATATACTTTTTTTGAATCCCGATACAATTATTCAAACAAATGCTCTGGACAAACTTATTGCCTTTTTAGATGAAAATAAGGATGTCGGTGCCTGTGGGCCGAAACTTTTATACGGCGATGGAAAACTTCAACCTTCCACACGCAAGTTTCCTGATTTTTATTCTGCTCTTTACCAAAATACAATATTAAAAAACACAGGACTATTTCGCAAACATTATCGCCGATACAGAATGCGAAATTTCAATTTCGACAAGCAAAAAGATGTAGATATTCTAATGGGAGCTGCGATATTAACGCGCCGCTCAATTATTGAAAAAATCGGCCCCATGGATGAAAGTTTTTTCATGTATTATGAAGAAGCAGATTTATGTTACAGAATCGTTCAGGCCGGTTGGCGAATAGTCTTTGTTCCCGATGCAACAATTATTCATTTAGGAGGAAAGTCTTCGGATCATATTCCACTAAAAACACGCATGATGAGACTCAAAAGTATGCTGATATTTTTTAGAAAACATTACGGCCGCGTTAGAACTGGATTTTTTAACTGCATTTTCAAACCTGCTGTATTACTGCGTTATGTCTTTAATATTCTCTCCGGAATATTTGTTTACTTATTTGCCATAATAACACTAAATAATAAATTGAGTCAAAAAACACTATCAAAGATAAAATACTCCTTTATCTTTATTACAAAATATTCATGGCAATTGTTTTTTAAGATTTAAGAACCTTCTAATTCTCCCATCATTAGAATCCCTGTCGGCGCAAATACATGGCGATAGCCTGTAAGCCATGAAAATATTCCGAACCGTGATAAAAACTTAAGAAATTTTGCTGAGACACCTCGGACAATATGACCATTTCTTTTATGCTTGCTAAAACTAAAAGATATCTTGCCTAAATCATCATCAATTTTGTAGAAATCATTTTCTTTTGAAGTAGCAACGATACTATCATCCATATTGAATTTAATTCGATAAAAAAGTTTTTTTACTCCCTCAGGAGTAAAACGCCAATAGTCATTAGGATAGCCATGAATCTGCCAACTGAAAGGTACGCCGACACAAATAATCCCACCGGGTTTTAGTAATAATGTTAAATTTTCCGCCATTCTGAACGGATTCTCACAATGTTCCAATACACTCAGGCAAAAAATTGTCCCAAATCGCTTCTTACCAAGTTTTGAATCTATTTGATTAAAATCCTCTGTAAGGTCTATGACAACATCTACACCGGGGCCAATTTCCATATCAATCCCTATATAATCACCCTTCGATACTAAAAGAGAACGCAAATCCTGTGTTGTACCATAATCCTTCGAACCTACCTCGAGAAACGGCCCGCTGAATTTCCCTATATGTTCCTTAATAAAAGTAAGCTGGTTAATGTCACCCAATTTAATTTCCTCTCAATAATTTTCCAAGATACTAAGTCCATGGTGCACTATATTTGCCTTTTTCGACCAAATCGATAATATACCCGGCGATTTTAACTGAATTAAACTCCTTATGTGCTCTCTGCATTCCCGCATCTGCAATCTTTTTTCTTTCATTCTCATTTTTTAGATACCAATCTACCAAATCAAGAAATTCATCGATTGTATCAAAATACCTGATATGCTCGCCATCCTTAAAAAGCAAATCAGTATCAGGCACTCTTTTTGCCAATACCATTGTGCCACATGAAAGGTAATGCGACAAACGGTCCGAATGATAAAGCCTTATGGAATTAACTGCATTAACATTTATTCCTATTTTCGCGCCACTAATAGCATATAGGTAATCAAAACCACCAATTTTAGGATATCCTTCACAGCCATAGATAGCAGAATTGTTCAATTTTGCAATTTTTTCGACAAGCTCTTCTCTGAGTGTTTCACTGGTATTCGCGTGATGTTTTGCTTTTCCAGACCATATTATATCCTTGTACCATTTATTTTCCACTTCATATCGATGATCCATATCCGGATCAATCATATTCGGCATAAAGACACATAACGGAACACCTGCATCCCTATAATCCTGGAGAAATTGGCCATCATTTGTAGCAATAAGTATGTCGAGCTTTTTCGCTGTTTCTATTCTGTTATCATTCTGTAATTTTGGCCAGGGATCACCATCATCACCAATAAATACTGCTTTAGGAGCCGCCCGCCTCAGAGACTCCACTGTTACAAAATCGAGACTTCTGGGAAAATTGATATATATTATTTGGGGTTGATAATTTTTAACTTGTTTGATTAATATTTCATCAACCTTAGTTTTATAAAAGAGTTTTGTAAATGTCTTGCTTTTGAAAGGACTTGCTTCTGAAAGTGCTGAACAGTAACTAAAAACACGAATATCATGTCCCAATCTTATCAATCCTTTAGAGAGTTTTGGAACCTGATCTACGAACATCTTCATAGGTTTTAGTTTCACATCTGAAATTATAAAAATACGTCTTGATTTTTGCATAATATTTATAAGAATCTTCCTAAATGTTTATGGAGTATATCTCTACATTGAGTGTATGATGCAACAATAACATTTTTTTATATATTTCACTTTTCCACAAAAGTTTCAAGCTTATTCAGTTCTTTAATAGCTTCTTCGAAATGATCAACGTTTTCTATCCCCAACCAATATTCTTTAATGAGATATGCGCCAATAGTATGTTTTGCTTCCAGGAGTTTATTCACAAGCTCTGGTATCGTAAAAAAAGAGTTATCCGGCACAAGATTAATAACAGATTCATCTATTATATATATCCCGGCACTTACATTATATTTCGTACAAGGTTTTTCAATAATACTCTGCAGTTTATTATCTTCAAGCTGCAACACTCCAAATGGCAATTTATTGTCATAAAGTCTATATCCAACAGTCATGCAGTATCCGCCTTTATTGTGATAATCAATCATTGAAGCAAAGTCCAGTTGAGTGAAAATATCACCATTCATTAAAATGAATTTTTCCCCTTTACTGAAGTACTCTTTCATCAAAGACAAAGGGCCCGCAGTACCAAGGGCTTCTTCTTCATTAACATATTTAATGGAAAGTCCGAACTTCGAACCATCGCCACAAAACGCTTTTATTAACTCACCCTGATAACCAATCGATATAATAATTTCTGTTATATTATACTTTCTAAAATTCGTTAAGATAATTTCAAGAATGGGCTTTTCATCAATTGGTAATAAAGGCTTTGGAACTGAAAAAGTTAATGGTCTAAGCCTGGTACCTCGACCGCCTGCTAATACTACTGCTTTCATTTATACGCCTCACATTCGATATTTATCCGGATTGTAAAAATCCATATTATTTTTGATAAAGTTAATTGTTTTTTCAAGACCTTCAGATAACGAAACTTTTGGTGACCAATCTAATATTTCCAGGGCCTTTGTATTATCCGCACACAATCTTTCTACTTCACTATGTGCCGGACGTACTCTTTCCTTATCATGTTCAATGACTATATCTCGTCCTACTGATGATATGATTTTCTTTATTAAATCTTCAATTGAAATTTCCTTGCCGGATCCGATGTTTATCTCTTTACCAATCGTTTCTTTTGATTCAGCTACCTTGATAAAACCTTCTGCGGTATCCGTAACATAAGTAAAATCTCTCGTAGGAGTTGTATTTCCTAATGTGAGCTTTTCTTTTGTTAAAACCTGCGAAATAATAGAAGGAATAACCGCCCGGTCAGACTGACGAGGACCATAAGTATTAAAAGGTCTTATTACAGCTACAGGCAACTCAAAGGAGTTGTAAAAGCTCAGAGCGATAGCATCTGCAGCTATTTTACTCGCAGAATATGGTGATTGAGGCTGTTTGGGGTGTTCTTCATTTATAGGAACATATCTTGCTGTGCCGTATACTTCGCTCGTGGAAGTCTGGACAATTTTCTCTATACCCTTGTCTCTTGCCGCCATTAAAATATTCATCGTGCCAATAGTATTTGTTTCAATTACCTCCTGGGGATGTACATATGAATATGGTATACCAACTAAAGCAGCCAGGTTAAAAATGATATCAACACCTTCCATAGCTTTGACTACGGTTTCGAGTTCCTTGATGTCACCATAAACAATATCAATGTTGTTTCTAAGCTCCTCAGAAAAATACTTAATAAAACCATCGTCAGACCTTGAAGTGTACCGTACAAAAGCCCTTACGTCCGCTCCCAGTTCAAAAAGACGCTCAGTAAGATGAGAACCAATAAATCCACCCGCACCAGTAATCAGAACCTTTTTGCCGTTCCATGCAAACATATCATTATTCCTTTTATTACAATATATTTAATAGATTATAAGACTTTCAAAAGAGATATACAATATTACCGCCACCAGTCAAATAAAAAATGCTTCTACCAATATTTTCTGTTTCAGCTTTCCCGGTGGAAATGATTCGTTTGACAAATCAAGTCAAACTATTTTATGAATGATTTGTTTTTTATATTCGCTATCATCCGGATTAGAATCATGTTTCAATTTACAATTTTGGCCCATGTCTTTTAGCTCCATGGGTTTTTCTTTCCTCAGGAAGCATTCATATTCCTCGCTAATATGTCCAATGTCAATGGCCTGGTATCCTTTCTTACATAAATCGTAAGCTAAAACAGTTGCCGTGGGGCCCAAAGCAGCCAGTACCAGCACATCCGAATTGATTCCATCAAATGCCGATAAAATCTGGTCATATTTTTTAAACGAATTTCTGACTGGACAGAAGATAATACGTGAAATTGATTTGACCTCATCAAACAGATCATTTTCCACTCCGAGCTGAGCTTTTTGGCTCTCAATTAATACTACGTCTCTGGCCTTCCACATTTCTTTTAATCTTTTAATGTATGCGGAGCATTTTTGGTAAAATTCGTCTGTTTTGTTGAAATTTAAATAGTATCTGTTAAAAAACGCATTGTAATAAACACGGTCCATATCGAGATAAGAATATGTCATCCGGCGTTTTTTAGACATATATTTTCTCCAGAACTTTCTTGTGTAAGAAACATAACAATCCAAAGAACCGAAACAATCCGGTAAACCAATCAACAAATTAGGGATATCTGACGAAATTACTTCTTTTAATCTCTCAGCCAGACCTTTATCCGGATCGTGGAAAGATATTCTGCTGCCGTTCATACAAGCGAACTCTCCGTCACCAAAACGAGCAATAGAGCACTTATCATCAATTATCTTGTCCAGCGTATCTTCTATACTTTTTATTTTAGGTACCTGAACACTAAATTTATTGTTTACAATTTTATCATATAATTCATAAGGCAGATTCTCCAATTCGTATTGAATTTCCTCAAGATGTTTATGCGTTTTGCCTGAATAGAACAACTTTTTCTTAATACGCTCTACTTCTTTTTCTATTTTTTTCAGCATTATTATTTTTATTCCTATTTACATACGATGAGTATTTTTCTTCTTACCATGGATTAAGTTCTACATTTTTATTCTAACTTAAGTTTCGGTTAGAAAGCACAAAATATAGTCATTTTTTTCGGATATGTATTGTATGAATTTCTTCTTCTATTATATATCCGTGAGATATACTGTTGTCTCCTTTATCAGCAAATTCTTTCTGCAGTTCTTACAGCATAGATATAACCCGTTTTTGATTTGCTCGAACTGGATTTTACCTGTATTGCAAAACCATTTTCAGCAAGAATGTTTGTTAATTTTTCAGGACTGTCAAAATGATACTCCATCATAATTAAATCAATCTTTTCGAAAATGCCATTCTCATTAAGACGCTCAAAGATATCGAATTCCGCACCTTCACAATCACATTTAACAATAACACGCTTATTCTTATTTTCTTCCAAGATAGAAAAGAATTCTTTTGCAACGTCTTTTATTATCACAGTCTCGGTTCTTATATTTTTAAAGTCCTTACAAACATCATGAGTTGTACTCATACCACCGGTTGCCTGGTCTATATAAGGTAATTCTAAAGTAGTTTCAGTTTTTCCAAGACCAAAATTGTAAGCGTTTATTTTTTCACTCAGACTTGGATTCAGTTCCAGATTCCTTTTTGCTAATTCAAAAGTCGGTTTAAACGGCTCGTAACCATATATCTTCTGTATATTAGGATATTTAGCAAAGAATAGTGATGCTATACCTCGATTAAGGCCGATATCAATCAAAATAGATTCAAAACTGAAAATAATACCATAGTCTTTATGGAGAAACACTTCTTTGGTTATACCCAAGGCCTCGTGTGGCACATTGGAAATATCTACTTTAACACCTTCCGGTGTTGTGAGAACTTCATTTTCTATCGTGCACCCATGGGCTATGAGCCTCTTACGACGACTATTAGTACCAAATAATTTGCGCTTAATTGCTTTTCTCCATTTTTTACTGGGCACAAAACAACACAATAAGTTCACCAGCAGTTTCATTATAAACTAATCCTTTCCGCGGTTCTTACTGCATAAATATAACCTGTTTTTGATTTGCTCGAACCGGATTTTACCTGTATCGCAAAACCATTTTCAGCAAGAATGTTTGTTAATCTTTCAGGACTTTCAAAATGATATTCCATCATAATAACATCTATCTTTTTAAAAATACCATTCTCATTAAGACGCTCAAAGATATCGAATTCTGCTCCTTCACAATCACATTTCATAATTACATAACTGCCCTGATTATCTTCTATGATCGGCACAATTTCCTTTGCGACATCTTTAATAGTAACGCTTTCTTTTGTAACATTTTTCTTGTTTTTGCAAATATTATGAGTAGTACTCATGCTGCCGGATGCTTGAGCCATATAAGGTAATTCGAGAACATGTTCACTTTTTCCAAGGCCAAAATTAAAAGCTTGTATCTTATTGCTCAAATGTGGATTTAACTTAAGATTTTTTCTTGCAGACTCATACGTCGGTTTAAATGGCTCATAAGCATATATTTTTTTTACATTATTTTTTGCAGCAAAAAGTAGAGATACAGCAGCTTTATTCATCCCAATATCAAAAAGTATTGCTTCTTTTTCAAATATCAGGTTATATTCACTTTTAACAAATACTTCTTTAACAAGATACAAAGGATTGTCTGATGTATCAGATATGTCTATCTTAATACCCTGAGGTGTTGTTAATATATTATTGTCTATTGTAAATCCTGAATCCAAAAGTTCCTTTTTTTTTCTTGGATTATCTAAATACCTGCTTCTTATTCTGTGACGTTTATCTTTATTCGGTACGAAACAACATATAAAATTTACCAACGGCTTTAGCATTACAAATCCTTTTGATGGTTTTCCTGCATCTATTTGAAATGGTTTTTATCATAGATCCAAAGTATTATCACTGTATATTTGTTGACACAAAGAAGAAGTAGTTATTTTTGACGCAATTCGTTTCCCTTTCCTTATGGTTTTTTTCCGTATCGAGTATAGTTTAGAATTGATAACCTGAGTGCCATGTCCCACATGATAAACATACATACCCATTAATGCAGAAGGCAATTCAACAGTTTTATAGCCGCGGTCAACAAGCTCGAAATAAAGCTTTTTTCCTACAGTTAAACCATTAATGTAATCCATACGAAATGAAAGATTCTCTTTTCGTAATATTTCCGTTCTATATAAACAGCATATTGTCCGATTATAATAGCGAAACTTACCAATAGGATCAGGTTTATGTAATAACTTGCGTCGAAGAGTTCGAAAATCTGTTATTTTTTTCAATAACATCTGCCATTCCGGCTTAATTTCTATTTTACCAGAGCCTACACATGCTATATTTTCATCATTTTGAAAATAGCTGATTAAATCACCAAGCCAGTTATTTTTTCGTATGAAAGTGTCTGAGTGTAATGTGACAAAATATTCAGTCGTGCAATTTTTAAGACCCAGATCAAGACTTGCCGCATGGTTATAACCTCCCATCGGTTTATCTGGTTCAGGAGGACGTTCGATTAACTTTATCCAATTTAGTGATTTGAGATATTCCAGAGAATCATCCTGTGAATCATTATCAATAACAATAACCTCATATGGATATTCTGTAAATTTTCGTATACTACGTAAACATAACGTAGTAAATAATAATGTTTTGTAATTCACAATACATATAGTGGCCTTGTTTTTAATAAGATTCTGCATTTTTGTGTCCCACAATAAACTTAACGATTTTTATACATTGATTCGTAATATTTTTGATAATCACCTGAAACAATGTGCATAAGCCATTTCTGATTTTCTATATACCAATCTATAGTTTTATTTATACCCTCTTCAAAATTTACTGAGGGTCTCCAGCCAATTTCATTCATGATTTTTCCAGCATCAATAGCATATCTCCTGTCATGACCCGGCCTGTCAGTTACATGCTTGATTAAAGATTTCGGTCTGCCCAAACGATTCAGTATTACATCAATAACTTCAAGATTAGTTTTTTCGTTACAACCTCCAATATTATATATTTCACCAGGGACAGCCTTTTCCATTACCTGCCATACAGCCTGACAATGATCATATACATAAAGCCAGTCTCTAACATATAGGCCATCACCATAAACGGGTAATTCCTCATCGTTCATTGCATTATTTATCATCAAAGGAATCATTTTTTCAGGGAACTGATACTCACCATAATTATTTGAACATCTTGTGATATTATATTTCACTCCCCAGGTATGCCCAAATGCCCTGACAAGATGATCCGCAGCCGCTTTACTGGCTGAATAAGGTGAATTAGGACTAAGCGGAGTATGTTCAGTAAATTGCCCTTCAGACCCCAGTGCACCATAGACCTCATCAGTAGAAATCTGGATAAATCTTTGGATATTTTTTTCACGAGCTGCTTCAAGTAGTGTCAGTGTGCCGGTAATGTTAGTTTCGATAAAAACTTTCGGCTCTGTAATTGAACGGTCTACATGACTCTCTGCTGCAAAATTTATTATTATCTGAATTTGATATTCATCGATTATTTTCTCTATTAAAGCACCATCGCATATATCACCCTTTATGAATTTATGGTTTTGATGCTCTAAAAAACCTGAAAGATTTTCAAGATTGCCGGCATAGGTTAATTTATCAAGATTGACAATAAAACAATCATGGTGCTCAGAAAGAACCATTCTTATAAAGTTGCTTCCAATGAAACCTGCACCACCTGTAACAAGAATATTTTTCATAGTTGTTTTAAATATTTCTCCAAAGGACTTTCCCAGCGTTCAATTTCAATACCAAGCATATCTGCGATTTTACTGCAATTAAAACGACTATTTAACGGCCTTTCTGCCGGTGTTTGAAATTCTTTCGTCTTACAGGGCATAAGATTAACATCCATTGAGAGCTTGTCAAACACAAATTCTGCCATTTTATATCGGCTGACATAACCAGAACTCGCAAAGTGAAATATTCCTTCGGGTCTATTCTCCAATGCTTTGCATATTGCAGCGGCCACTTCTACAGTAGCAGTAGGCGAACCAACTTGGTCATCAACTACTTTTAACATCTTATTATTTCCGGCATATTGAACTATCTTAGAGATAAAATTATTCCCTGCTTCCCCATACGTCCACTCTATACGAATTATACAATATTTACAGCCGCTCTGTATAAGAAGTTGTTCACCAGCCAATTTTGTTTTACCATATGTATTTACAGGATTAGTCTCATCAGTTTCAATATATGGACGATCGAGAGAGCCATCAAAAACGAAATCTGTGCTTATATGCAGAATCCATTTATTCATCTCTTTTGCAATATTCCCAAGCTGCCCTACCGCTTCCGCATTGATCTTATATGCTAATTCACTTTCATTCTCTGCGCCATCAACATTTGTATACGCAGCACAGTTAATAACTATTTGTGAATCTTTAATCGCTTCTCTCAATTGGACATGATTTGTTATATCTAATTCCGGCAAATCAAGTACTTTAATATTAAAGTTTTTTTGCCTGCATACTTTTTGAATATCCGTACCCAACATTCCTTTGCCACCGAGAATAATGATGTTTGTATCATCTATCGACATCATATTCCCTCGAAGCGCGGCAATTCATCATGTGACAATTCTTTTAATCTTGGATATTTGGCATCCTTGGATGAGAGAGTAGGTTCATTTATATGCCAATCGATATTAAGTTCTGGATCGTTCCAGATTATGCCATGTTCTGTGGCTGGATTATAAAAATCGGTGCACTTATACAAAAAAACTGCTGATTCACTCATTACACAATATCCATGTGCAAAACCCGGAGGTACAAACATTTGCTTAAGGTTCGTATCAGAAATAATCTCACTGTGCCACTGCCCGTAAGTCGGTGAACCAATACGAATATCCACAGCAATATCGATAACCTGACCAGATAAAACATGAATTAATTTACCCTGTGGCTGTGGATATTGGAAATGCAGACCACGTAAAATCCCCTTTTTAGAAAACGAAATATTATCCTGAACAAATGAATACCGGATTCCATTTTTTTCATAACGCTCTTTATTCCATGTCTCTAAAAAGAAGCCCCGCTCATCTTTAAAAACATCCGGTTCTATTATAAGAATA
>Ga0272443_10003594_pt1 | contig 18072 bp, 17 predicted proteins | sample SSMAcet12_FD_193581 | JGI IMG/M metagenome (GOLD analysis project Ga0272443, IMG submission 193581) | Marine sediment archaeal communities from Little Sippewissett salt marsh, Falmouth, MA, United States - SSM-Acet-12 | ecosystem: Environmental > Aquatic > Marine > Wetlands > Sediment ... | reverse complement strand
GACGACACGAGCAAGATCATCAGGACCATTGACGAAATTGCTTTCAAGACGAACCTACTGGCACTGAACGCGGCGGTGGAAGCGGCCCGCGCCGGGGAAGCTGGTGCGGGGTTTGCCGTCGTGGCCGGAGAGGTGCGCAATCTCGCTGCCAACGCGGCGGACGCGGCGAAAAGCACATCGCACCTTATTGAAAATACCATCAATGCCGTCAAGGAAGGCATCGAACTGACGGGAAAAACCGAAACGGCCTTCGAAAAGAACGTGGAAATTTCCAGAAAAGTCATGTCCATTATCGATGAAATAGCCCAGGCGAGCAAAGAACAGTCTGACGGCATTACACAGATCAATACGGCCGTGTCACAGATGGACAAGGTCGTCCAGGAAAGCGCGTCCAGTGCGGAAGGTCTCGCGGAATCAGCCGGCCATGCCAACGAACAGGCAACCAAAATGAAAGAATACGTTACGGAGCTGGCGAAACTGTTCGGGACGGGAACAAAGGGCTCTCCGTCCGATGCGCGGAAGTTGCTGAAACGGGCTGTGCGATATATGAAAAAGCACGGCGCCAGTGAATCACTGGCCGAGTTCAGCAACAAATCGGGGTCCTTCGTCGACCGCGACATCTATGTTTCGGTCTATGACGGGACGGGGCTCGTCGTCGCCCACGGGTGGGATGCGAATCTCATCGGCAGAGACGTCTCCGACCTGACGGACACGGAAGGAAAACCGTTCATGCAGGAAATCCTCCGCCTTTCCCACGAGAACGGTGGCGGAAACGTCGATTACTTCTACAGGAATCCTGTCACCGATCAGGTGCAGGAAAAGGTGGCTTTCTTTCAGAGATGCGGTGATTACATCATTTCCATCGGGGCGTATAAATAAGGGTGTGTAATCTTCATATCGGTTTTCTACATCATGTCCTGCTGGCTCAACTCGACGGCGCGATCGATTTCCGCCTTCAGCATCGGAGGCAGGCCGGGGATATCCACATTCAGAAATCCGCGGACGATGGTCGCCGTTGCTTCGTCTTCCGTGAGGCCCCGCGACATGAGATAGAGGATCTCGTCCTGGGCAATCTTGCCCACGGCAGCTTCGTGCGAGAGTTCGACGCCATCGGCCTTCCCCACGAGTTCGGGTACGGCGTGAATTATCCCCTCGTTCATGATAAGACCTCGGCATTCCAGGTGGCCGCGGACACCGGGAACCTCACCGATGATTTCACCGCGGGCAATCAGATTGCCGCCGTTTGTTATCGCCCGCGAAATGATCTCGGCACGCGTTTCCGGCTCGTGTAGATAAATGCGCCCGCCCACGTCGAGTTCCGACCCCGGGCTGCCTACCAGGAGATTATAAAATCGCGCGACGGCCCCCGTCCCCGCAAGGTGGGTGGTGGGATACATCTGAAGTGATCGCACCGGTTTCATGGAGATATAGTTGTTGAGGAACTGGCCACCCTCCTCGACGAGGGCCACGGATCGCGGCCGGACAAGAATGTCCTGCGCCCAGTGATGAATCATGGTAAAGCTGAGCCGAGCATTTTTCTTGATGAAGTACTCCGTAATACCCACGTGAAGTCCCTTGTTGACGTGAGCCGCCGTGGCGCATCCCGTAATAATATCGAGTTCCGAGCCTTCCTCGGCGATAATAATATTGTGCACGTTCTGGCTGAGTCCCTCTTTTTCCAGATACATGCACGCCTGCACGGGAAAAGCAACCTTGCTCCCCGGGAGTGCCCTGATGACATAACCGTTATGAAGTTCACGATAGGCACGGGAAGTGTACTTGTCCGTATCGACGGATGCAAGTTTCCAGTAATAATCATTCACCCAGTCGAGGTTTCCCAAGGCCTCCTTGATAGGATAGATCTCCAGCCCATCCACATAACTCCGTGAGAAGATGGCCGATGCATCCTTCTGGATAAATGTGCCGGCGCGTTCCTCTTCATCTGTATCGATGCCGGCGAGGATCATCCGGTCCCTGTCCGTGGCGGATATACCGTGAAGCTCCCCCACCATCGAATGGTCAGGCGACGATGAATCATATTCCGCAAGGTCTATATCGGGACCGATATCCGCCTTCTTCTGCTCAGCCTGTAATGCTTGCTCGTCTAGGTCGCGCATCGCACGCACTCCTCGTATCCGTCATCTTTGATCTGTTTAAAGATTTCCACTGGATTGGCACGACAGGCAAGGACACCTTCATACAATACCTGCCCCTTGTCCGCAGAGATATAGTCCAGGATAAATCCGGTATGGGTAATGATCAATCCCATCCTCGTCCGTTCCTGCTGGAGTTCTTTCTTTGTTTTCTCAGGCGGTGGTTTGACATTCCGTTCGAGGAGTTCATTGATCGTATTACCGATAAGGGCGATATTTTCGAGGTCCACGCCGGATTCCGGTTCGTCGAACAGAAGCAGGTCCGGTTCCTGTGCCATCAACTGCAGGAGTTCGGAACGTTTTATCTCACCGCCGGAAAAACCGACGTTGATGTCGCGATCGAGAAAATCGGTGAAATTGACTCTGTTCGCAAGTTCGTCCACGCTTGCCCCATTATGTGTGCACAGTTCGATCATGTGGCGGGTTTTCAGCCCGTGAATACTCGGCGGACGCTGATAGGACATGCCGATCCCCATCTCAGCCCTTTCGTTCAGCGGCATGTTCGTAATATCGTCACCTTTGAAGTAGATTTTCCCCGCTGTGATCCGGTACTGGGGGTATCCCATAATGGCCATCAAAAGAGATGTTTTACCCGAGCCATTAGGCCCGAAAAGAATGTGGATCTCTCCCGGATGGATCGCGAGATCGATGTGTCGTAAAATTTCCTTGTCGCCGAGTTTAACCTGCAGGTCTTCGACAATCAGCATGTCTGTGTCCCCTGACTCCTTCTTTTCCGTGGCAACCGTCCACGGACTATGACCGGTATCCTTGCATTTCATGATCACTATCACCGCCCGTGTTTCCTTATGTATTGTCACGAGAAAACAAAACCGATCAGCGATATTCATCCTGTGATCGCACGAATGCTAAATCGCTGTTCCATGACATATATCATAAAATAATGCAACTATGTTTCAAACATAATGATGAACTCAGCGCTGGATATACGTATAACTAATACCACGATATCTTGTCTGTATTCCACGAAACGGTCTCGATGGATGGATTGTCCGTCACACGGGCGGCACCGTCGATTCCGATGAGGCATCCTTCACGACGGCAACAACGCGGGGCCGGAAACGGGGTCTCTTTTCCATGCGTCCTGCTATACGCCGCATGACCACTATCGCGCCGGCCAGTCCCAGAAAACCGCAGATTGCAGGTATGATGACGGTATCGAGATCCATGGCGTGTGCCGCCATGTCCCCCGCAAAAGCGGTTATCAGCATCGTAAGCACGGGGAAAAAATAGAGGAAGAAAGACAGCATGGCCACCGCCCCCGGCGTCATGCTGACGGAAACCCTATCACCGACGTGCGCACCGGCACTATTAACCGCTTCCACGTTAACACTCTTCCCTTGTTCCAGGAGGGACATCCCACAGGAATCCCGCTCCGGGCATGAGTGACAGGCATCGTCGCGTTCAACCGTCACCCAGGCCTTTTCAGCAATCACTCGCGTTACCACACCGTCTTTGACGGGCATCTCTCACCTCTTATCGGGAATGTCATATTCGCACAGGCATTTATACCTTCCTGCACGGAACGGGCTTATCGTCGTAATAATCGACAGTGAATTTCCTCCGGCGAAACCGATGTTTTACGAAAGTCCGGTAATATAGTATCGTGTATGAGAAATCGTTTCAAGTGCAAGAAGGAAGGCAAAACGGAAAACAGGAAAACGGGAAGATCAGCATGCGGCACACCGAATCCCGACGAATGACCATTCCTCTCGGCGACGCATTTCTCGCCGCCAAGACACTTGTACCGCAGTGCGTTTCAGGAAACACGTGGCTCGTCTTTCTGCACGAAGGGCTGGGAAGCATCGAACAATGGGGAACCATCCCTCAGAGACTCAGCAACACCTTGAATTGTCCCGCTCTCGTTTATGACAGGCTCGGATACGGGACCTCCGCACCGTCGACGCGGCCGTGGACCGCCAATTACCTCCATCACGAAGCGTGTGATATACTCCCACATGTTCTCCGTTATGTGGGTATCGATAAAAGCATCCTTATCGGACACAGCGACGGCGGTTCCATCGCACTGCTTTACGCTTCTTCGTATCCCGACTGTGTCGCCGCGCTCGTTACCGAAGCGGCACATGTCTTCGTTGAAGATGTCACCCTCCAGGGCATCACGGAGGCCATCGATCTTTTTGAATCAACGGCCCTTGCCGCACGTCTCGCTCGATACCATGGAGAAAAAACGGGATCCATGTTTTACCGCTGGGCGAATGCCTGGCACGATCCGTCCTTCCGGTCCTGGAATATTGAAGAGGAACTCCATGGCATCACCGCCCCCACTCTCGTCATACAGGGTGAAAATGACCAGTACGGGACAGAACATCAGGTAAAATCCATCGCCCGTCACGTATCGGGACCCGTGGAAACGGCCATCGTCCCCCGGTGCGGCCATGTTCCGCATCGCGAGGCACCGGCGGCCGTACTGTCTCTCATACACCGATTCATCGCCGGCATCAATTGACGCAGAACCAACCATTATGTACAGTAATAACAAAGATTTGAGTTCAACCATAACGGCCCGTCGTCAGGTAAAGGGCGCGACGGGATAATGTCGCGTCGCGAGATGTCCCGAGAATGGAATGTTTATAGCGTTGGCATTCCGGAAAATAGTGTTGAAGATTTTCACGATTTTCGTTAAAGAAAGGTGCGAATATTGCAGAAAGTCAGCGTGACGGGTCTTATCACGTAAAGGACGAAACCATGCACAAACCGTATACGGCCATGACACTTTTCATCACGGTTTTCATCGTGATCATGGTGTGCGGCACTCCTGCCGTTGCGGATATCTACATGTGCCTCGACAAACAGGGCGTGTATCATTTCACCAATGTACCTCCCTCTGATGGGTATACTCTTTTTATCAGGGAACCGAAGAGGAACACGGCACCGGACGAAAAGGTTTCCCGTTACGATGACTATCTGAGAGAGGCCGCGCGTGAACAGAAGCTTCCGTTCCACCTGCTCAAGGCAATGACGAAAGTGGAATCGAACTTCGACCCCACGGCGGTATCGCACAAAGGGGCCGTCGGTCTCATGCAGATCATGCCGGATAATTTCACGGCCCTTAACCTGAAAGATCCCTATGACCCGCGCGAGAACATCTTTGCTGGTGCCCGTTATTTCAAGAACTTGCTCACGCGTTACAAGGGAGAGGAAAAACTTGCCCTCGCCGCCTACAACGCCGGTCCCGATGCTGTCGATCGCTATCAGGGGATCCCTCCCATCAAGGAGACCAGGGAGTACGTGGATCGCGTTTTTAAGTTCTACCACATTTTTAAAGAATAAAGACATCACCGCTCATGCGGTGGCCACGTGGTAAAGGGACGGCGATAGAGATTAAAACTCAGGTACCGCGTGTCATCGCTGACCTCTCGACCCATCCAAGGGGGGCGTGAAAAGTGTTCTTCTTCATGGGCGAGTTCGATTTCGGCCAGCACGAGACCATCGTTCTTCTCGAGAAATTCATCCACTTCCCACAATGAACCGTCGTAAGTTAGGCGATGCCGACGCTTGACGACGGGGGGATAATCGCAGCATTCCTTCATAATTTCTCCGGCATCGGCAGGGGGTATTTCATATTCGTATTCAAGGCGTCGCAGCATCGTCTTGCCGATCTTGAGACATAAGACGGCACGGTCACCGGCAATCCGGACGCGGAGAACGCCTCCGGCAGTCTGGAGAAAAATATATGCCTGGCGGTACACAAGACCGGTGTCACACTGGGTGCGCCAGTTATCGTTGCATACCAGAAATTTACGTTCCACTTCAACGGCCATCGTCTACTGTCCTCCTCATCGTTCATACCCCTTGTCACAACGGGATCCGCTGTTTTTTTATACTACCATCATTCAAGCAGGTCAAAACTCCTCTGCCCTGTCCGATCCTTTCATGTTCGGTCATGTTCGCGGACAGACACAGATATATCGCCGTCGATGCACTCTTTTCGTACGATATTACACGGAGATTTGTTGACACGGATGATTGGGTTGGATAGTATGTTTCGGTACAGTGAATGAACATGGCAAATAGCAAAAAAAGGATATACCTCTCTCACGAGAGCATCGAACAGCGTGTTGCGCAACTGGCGCACGATATCGAACGGAACTTTGCGGGGGAAGACGTGGTTCTTGTTGGTGTCCTGAAGGGTGCCTATGTTTTTCTCGCTGATCTGTCCCGGCGGATTTGCATTCCCCACATCATCGATTTTGTGCGTCTCGCCAGTTACGGTGAAGGGACGGTCAGTTCCGGAACCGTAAAGATTACAAAAGACATCGAGACACCGCTGAAAAACAAATGCGTCATTATTGTCGAAGACATCGTCGATGCGGGGCACAGTCTGGAGTTTCTCAAAGACCACTTGGCAAAGAAACATCCGCGCTCTATTTCTATTTGCGTCCTTCTGGACAAGAAAGCGCGGAGAGAAGTCGATATAGAAGTGGATTATACGGGCTTTATCATCGACGACCTCTTTGTCGTCGGATACGGTCTGGACTGGAACGAGCAGTACCGGTATCTGCCGGATATTTATGCTGTCGAACAGTGATGGCGTGTTAGCGTTTCGCAACAGTTTCGGAGATCAAGATCACCGGAACGCATACCTGCTGAATGTCTGACAGCAGTGCTGATGCGTATCCAAAAAATAACATTTTTCATCAACGAGCGGAGGACGAATCGTGATCGTTCAATGTGAAAATTGCAAGACGAGATACCAGTTTAGTGATGCCCTTGTGGAGGGAGAAGGCGTCTGGGTCAGGTGCATGAGCTGCATGCATGTTTTCTTTCTTGAAAATCCTGACATCATCCCGCTGACGGACAAGGTGGAGGAAGAAACGACACCAGAGGTATCCGATGGAGAATCTCCCGAGGCGGCACTTGGAGCATGGGACACTCCCATTGCCACAGTCGAGAAACCGTCAGCAGAAGACCTTGAGATCGAGAAGGAACCGGTGTACATCAGCGATGAGGCCGTGGAAGAAAGCTACGGTACGGGTGAACGGGAAATCAGCATAGATGACGTGCCTGTCACCCCGGATGAGACGTCACAGGAAGGAATCCATGAAGAGGACAGCACCTTTGAGATCGAGATCGATCGCGATGAGAGCGACGGTTTTCAAACGGTGAGCCTCGACAAGGAAGAGCCGGAAGAGGCGTCACCGGAATCCATCGACGAGGTATTCGGCGAAAGCGGAGGGACTGAAATCAGCGAACAACCGCCGGAGGAGGCACCGGAAGAGATGGAGACTTTCGGTGAAACCGGTGAGGATGAATGGGAACGGTTCCCTGATGAAACACAAATGGAAGAACCGGAAGAGCATCGTCGTTCCTTTTCACTGAAAAAGCTCATCGTTTATCTCATCATCAGCCTCCTCATTGTGAGCGGTGTCTATCTGTGGTTGTTCCCCGACACGGTAAAAAGACTCGTGAGTCGGCTGCCTGACATCGCCGGTATTGAAATGATCAAGGCAAAGATGGGCATTTCGCAGCCCGACATGGGTACGATTGCGGAGGCTATTACCTTCAGGGATGTTAAGGAACGGTTCACGCAACACTGGATCTACGGCAATATCCTTGTCGTTGAAGGATCGGTGGTCAACGGAAACAACTTCGGCGTTCAGAAAATCCGGGTGCGGGGCAACCTCCTCGACGCGTCAGGTAATCTGCTTGTAAAGGAAGAAGCATTCTGCGGAAACATTCTGACCGACGAGGAACTCGGCAACCTGACGGAGAAGGAAATACGTAAAAAACTGTTTGAACCGCTGGGGAGGGATGTGTCCAACGTGGATGTGCCGTCACAGGCCGATATTCCGTTCATGCTCGTTTTCACCAATCCTCCCAAAAAAGCCGGCGAATTCACTGTTGAACTGGCGTCCGTAGAACCGGCCTCGTAACGGTCAGGCATTCCTGTCTCCGCCATCGTGTCCCATGTCGCTTAGGGGAATGGAGGGAAGTATATACCACTTCCTGTTTCCAGGAGATGTTGGTGCAACAAAACAAAAAAATCAAAACCGCCTTTCTGATCCTCGTTGCCATATTTCTCACCGGCATGATCGGCTACCGTTTCCTGGAGGAATGGACCTTCCTTGAGTCCCTGTACGCAACCGTCATTACACTGGCCACCGTCGGGTACGGTGATTACGTCCCGAGAAACCCGGCAAGCCGCATTTTTACCATCGTCTTGATCATCTTCGGCGTGGGGGCGACGGCCTATTTTGTCACACTATTTATCGAAAATCTCGTCGAGGGACGACTGAGAAAAGTGCTCGGGAGGGATAAGGTGGAAAAGCATATACGTTCGTTGAAAAATCACTATATTATCTGTGGCTACGGAAAGGTCGGTCGCCTTATCGCCCGAGAATTATCGCAAGAAGGCGTCGATTTCGTCATTGTCGAAAAGGAACCGGAAACATTATCGGACATGGAAGACAGCGGCTATCTCTTCGTGAGGGGAAACGCCACGGAAGAACAGACCCTCAAAAACGCCGGGGTGGAGCACGCCAGGGCCCTTGCAAGCGTGCTCCCCACCGATGCGGAAAATCTCTACGTCGTCCTGACTGCTAAAGAGCTGAACCCGTCCATTTATATTATTTCCCGCTTCAGCGAGGGTGAATCGTCCCAAAGACGTTTGTTAAAGGCGGGAGCAGACCGTGTCATGTCTCCCTATGAGGAGGGCGGCATGAGGATGGCCTTGGCCATTTTGAAGCCCGCTATGCTGGATTTTATCGAACTCACTACCTCCCGTCAGAGCCTCGCCCTTCGTATGGAGGAAATCGCCATCTGTGAATCATCATCAATCATCGGCCGGTCTCTTGAGGAATCGGGCATGCGTCGAGATTTCGGCCTCATCGTCGTCGCCGTTGAGAAGGCATCGGGAACAATGATCTTCAATCCGGAGGCATCGTACATTATCGAGGAAGAAGACAATCTCATCGCCCTGGGGAAGGAACAGGATCTGGTGCGTTTCTCCGCTACCTGCGTATGATATCTTCTGCGGGAATGATACCCGCCCGAATGACGGAGGGAACGTCTCTCGTCACATCGACCACCGTTGAGGGCAGACCACCGGGCACGGTTCCTCCATCGAGGACCAAATCAATTTTCCCTTCCAGGTCGTGACGGACCATGGCACCAGTCGTACAGGGAGGGCGACCTGAAGGATTGGCACTGGTCGCCGTAATCACCCCTGAAAGACCCTCTGCAAGCAGACACGCCAGCAGGCTGCCCGAGTGGCGGACACCCACAGTACCCGATCCCGCTGTAATAAGCAAGGAAACGGATGAAAGCGCCCTGAGCACCAGTGTCAGCGGTCCCGGCCAGAAACGGTCCATCAAGCGAATGGCCGCATCGGGAATTTCCGCCACCAGTTCCGCGAGGACGGTGCGGTCGGAAATAATCAATGGAATGGGATTCCGAAAATCCCGCCCCTTGACGTCAAAGAGGCGGTGAAGCGCCGCATCCTGAGCAGGATCAACGCCCAGTCCGTAAAAGGTCTCCGTGGGAAAGGCTATGACTCCGCCGTCTCGGATAATATCCACCGCTTGTCGGACGGTCGTAGGGTCAGGATGCGTGACATCAATGGGTACATATTCAGGCAGAGATGACATGATTTAACCGGTCATGAATTCCCGCTTTTTTCGTCAATTGTCTTCTGCTTTTCCTCGATGTTATCCGCCAGTGACGTGATGTAATCGTCCAGTCGCTCGTGAAGGTCATCATCGGTCAGCGCGAGTATGCGGACCGCCATGAGGGCGGCGTTTTTTGCGCCCGCTTTTCCCACGCTCATTGCGGCCACGGGGACTCCTCCCGGCATCTGAACGGTGGAAAGGAGGGCATCGAGGCCAAAAAAACTCGATGAATCGATGGGAACTCCGAAGACTGGCAGCGATGTCTGTGCAGCGATGACACCGGCGAGATGTGCCGCCATGCCGGCACCGACAATAATCACCTTGATCCCACGCCCCGCCGCCTTTTGCGCGAAAGTCGCTGTCCGGTCCGGTGAGCGGTGTGCGGATGTTAGGATAACCTCACAGGGAATGGAAAAATCCCGGAGTGTTGTCACAGCGTTTTCCATGACGGGGTAATCCGAATCGCTCCCCATGACGACGCTGACAACGGCTTTCGTCTCCTCTGTCATAATTTGCTCCACTTTGTACTGTGCTTTCATGTATGCCGTGACTCGTCACGGAATCGTTAGTGCCGGAAGTGCCTCTTGCCTGTGAATATCATGGCAATACCGTGTTCGTCCGCCGCCTGGATGGATTCCTCATCACGAATGGACCCGCCCGGCTGTACAATGGCGGTGACACCCGCCCTGGCAGCCATGTCGACGTTGTCACGGAAGGGAAAGAATGCGTCCGACGCGAGCACGGTCCCTTCCGTGGGGAGTTGCGCCTTCATCTGAGTAATCTTGACCGAATCAACGCGGCTCATCTGGCCGGCCCCAACCCCGACGAGCTGGTCCCTTGTCGCCAGGACAATGCCGTTCGACTTGACGTATTTGACCACGTTCCAGGCAAAAGACAGGGCCTGATACTCCTCATCCGTGGGTTTCCGTTTTGTAACGACTTTCGCCTCGCGGATGTGATCCCGTTCCGCATCGCGTTCCTGAACGAGCAGCCCTCCCACGACACGGCGGAAGTCCCAATCCTGTGGAGAGACCTTTAGCATACCGGGCATCTCAAGGAGACGGAGGTTCTTCTTAGCGCTGAGAACCTCCCGTGCGTCGTCATCGAACCGCGGCGCGATAATGACCTCCAGAAAGATCTTCGCCATCTCCTCCGCCGTCTCCCTGTCAACGGTTTTGTTGAAAGCGACAATGCCGCCGAAAGCGGAAATGGGATCCGTGGCGAGGGCCTTGACATAGGCGTCTTTCAGGCTCACGGCTGAGGTCGCCGCACCACAGGGGTTTGAATGCTTCATTATGATGGCGGCCGTTTCCTCGAAATCACTGACCATTGACCACGCGGCATCGCTGTCCATAATGTTGTTATATGAAAGTTCTTTCCCCTGAAGTTGTTTCGCATCGGGGATCGAGGATTGTTTCATTATGCTGTCCCGGTAGAAAACGGCCTTCTGATGGGGATTCTCACCATACCGCAGGTCCTGTGCTTTATCGAACTGAACGGTATATCTCTCCGGGAAATCCGACCGCGTCCCGTCGGAAGTGACTGTACCAAGATAATTTGAAATGGCCGCATCATACCGTGCGGTCAACTGAAACGTCTTGACAGCCAGACGATAATTCGTCTCTTCTGATATGGTTCCCTCTGTTTTTTTCATTTCCTCGATGATAGAGGCATAATCACCGGGATCTGTCACAACGGTGACAAATCGCCAGTTTTTCGCGGCAGCGCGGAGCATGGTGGGACCGCCGATATCGACATTCTCGATCGCCGTTTCGAGGGTGCATTGTTCATCCGCCACGGTTTCTTCAAACCGGTAAAGATTGATGACAACCATGTCAATCGGTTCAATACCGTGTTCCCTCAGAGCCGCCATGTGGTTTTCATTGTCCCGGAGCGCGAGAAGACCGCCGTGAATCTTCGGATGGAGCGTTTTCAAGCGCCCGTCCATCATTTCCGGGAACCCCGTGTATTCAGCCACATCCCGTACGGGGATACCCTGTTCCTTGATCTTCGCCGCTGTTCCGCCCGTTGACAGGATTTCCACACCGAATTGTGACAGCTCCCGGGCGAACTCAACAACACCCGCCTTATCGGTCACACTCATCAATACCCGCTTGATCGCATTACTCATAAACTTGACTCCCTTGATAATCTTTTATTACCGGCTTCACCACCAACGCGGTGATCCCGGCACATGATAAACATAAGAAAACAGATGTATCGGCCTTATGCCCGCAACCGCTTTATATGGTCGAGTCGTTTCTGTATGAGCGGTGCCGTCCCGATGTCGGATCGATGGTCCACAGGACCGTGTATCGCCGTGACCGCCCTCTCCGCCAGCAACTCAGCGGTGGGAAGGTCCTCTGCAATACCCACGATACCCACCGCCCTCGATGTGGACATATAGAGGCCGTCGTCACGTTTATCCACCGAAGCATAGTACAGATTGACGTCCTGGACGCCGTCCACTTCGATTTTCGCCGCCGTGGACTGCGCATCGGGATGATCCGTGGGAAGACCGTACCCTTTGGGAACGACATACTTGCAGACTGTCGCCTTGTTCTCGAAGACACCGTCAAGCGTGTGCAACGTTCCGTCGATAACGGCTCGGCAGAGATCGACAAAATCGGTTTTCAGAAGGGGGAGGACATTCATCGCTTCCGGATCGCCGAAACGGGCGTTATACTCGAGCAGCTTCACCCCGTCAGCGGTGATGATAAAACCGCCGTACATCACCCCTTTATAGGGGCAACCCGTTTCCCGGTAAATCGCCGCGGCGACCTGTTCTGTGATGGCCCGTCCCCGTTCCACATCCTCCTGTGTCATAAAGGGCAGCAAATGATTCTCCTGGGAATAGGATCCCATCCCGCCTGTATTCGGTCCGGTATCGTCGGCGAACCGTCTCTTATGATCCTGTACCGGCGGCATGGGGAACACCGTCGTCCCGTCGCACAGGCACTGCAGCGAGAATTCCTCACCATCGAAGCGTTCCTCCACGATGATACGGCCGTATTCGGCAAGCATTGCGTCACACTGGGCAAGCGCCTCCTCGGGCGTCTGAAAGTGATCGCCCTGTACGAGAACACCTTTGCCGCCGCTCAGGCCGTCCGGTTTCAGCACCACGCCATCCAGATCATTGATAAAGTCGCGAACGCCGTTCATGGATGAGAAAGTTTCGAACCGGGGATTGCCCGCAATGCCGTACTTTCGCAAAAGATCGCGTGTAAAAATCTTGGATGTCTCAAGTCGTGCACAATCTTTGTTCGGCCCGACCGACGGAATGCCGGCAGTTTCCAGCGCATCGACGACACCATTGTTCAGGGGGTCCTCAGGACCGATGATGGCGAAAGCAGCGTCCGCTTTTTTTGCAAAACGCACGATTGCATGGAGATCGTCATATCCCGCCACACAAATCTCCGTTGAAAGATCGACGATGCCGGGATTATTCGATTTCATATAGGAAAAGACTCGCGGTGCGTGCCGGGAACGTAGCAATGTCTCAGCGATAACGTGTTCACGGGCACCATTTCCGATAAGCAGTATATTCATTATCCCCTTGTCCTCCTTCGACGGATTCACCACGATTTCTAACCAAGCTGTACCGTATGATATTAGGAAAAAGGGAAATATAACGGAAATGGACCTGGAGGTCAAATATCTTTCACCCGCGGACTAATATGAGGGAGTATTCCCGGGACATATTTTCCTTGACAGGTGCCGGCAATTATGTTTCTATTCGTAGAAACAAGAGGTGGAGTATGCGACGCTATATAATCAGCGAGACACTATGGTGGTGGTGGAGAGATGTCATTCCGCCCGGTCCGTGCCGGATACCCTAAAACCTCACGGAACCATGGGCGGGAATACAGACTCTCCATGGTCTCCGAATCGACGCACACAAAAAGGCCATGGGACATGTTCCATGGCTTTTTAATTTGTCTTGCAGATACTGCAAGACCGATACGAAAGGAGAGTAGTCAATGAGACAGGTGAAAGTTCTTCTGGAAGAGCATGAAATTCCTCGACAATGGTACAACATCCTGGCGGATCTGCCGACACCGATGACACCGCCCCTCCACCCGGGCACGGGCCAACCGTTGAGTGCCGAGGATATGGCGGCGATCTTCCCCATGAATCTCATCGAACAGGAAATGAGTCCGGACCGATGGATCGATATTCCGGAAGAGGTCCTCGAGAAACTCGTTCTCTGGCGACCGAGTCCCCTCTTCAGGGCACACAACCTCGAGAAGCTTCTCGACGCGCCGGTCCGTATCTACTATAAACACGAGGGCTACAGCCCCGCGGGATCACACAAACCGAACACGGCCGTCGCCCAGGCATACTACAACAAGGTCTTCGGTATTAAGCGTATTTCCACGGAGACCGGTGCGGGTCAGTGGGGAAGTGCCCTCAGCATGGCCTGTCAGATGTTCGGTCTCGAGTGCCGCGTGTTCATGGTCCGTGTCAGCTTTGACCAGAAACCGTACCGCCGGATCATGATGCAGACCTGGGGTGCCCGGTGTTTCCCCAGCCCCAGTGAAGAAACGGAGACAGGACGCAAAATACTCGCCGAGACGCCCGATTCACCGGGGAGCCTCGGCATCGCCATCAGCGAAGCCATCGAAGACGTGATAAATGATAAAGGGGGACGGTATTCGCTGGGAAGCGTCCTGAATCACGTACTTCTCCATCAGACTATCATCGGTCTGGAAGCGCAGAAACAGCTGGCTAAAATCAACGAATCCCCCGACGTGGTCATCGGTTGTGCCGGTGGGGGCAGCAATTTCGCCGGTCTCGCCCTTCCCTTCGTGCGGGACAAAATCTATGGTAAGGACATTTCCATCGTTGCCGCGGAACCCACATCCTGTCCGACATTGACACGAGGACCCTTCGCCTATGACTTCGGCGATCTTGCCATGACCACGCCCCTGCTTCCCATGCATACGCTGGGGCACGACTTCGTTCCCGCACCGATCCACGCAGGCGGGCTCCGATACCATGGCATGGCACCGATTGTCAGCCATTGCGTCAGGGAAAATATCATCGAAGCCCGTTCTTTCAATCAACTGGAGACATTCGATGCGGGCATCCGGTGGGCGAGATCGGAAGGATTCATCCCCGCACCGGAAACGGATCACGCCATCGCGGCCGTCATTCAGGAGGCACTTCGCGCGAAAGAAGAGGGGAAAGAAAAAGTCATACTCTTTAACTGGAGCGGGCACGGACTTGTCGATCTCGTATCGTATGAAGCTTATCTCGCCGGAAAGCTCACCGATTATGAATTGCCCTCCGATGAGATCGACCGGGCGAAAAAAACGGTAAGCGCCTATCCGAAGCCATAGGCAAGAGAAGGGACACGAAACGATGACCATGTATGACGACCGTGAAATTCATTGCCCGAAGCTCGGAGGTCAGGTCACCTTCGGCTACTGCAGGCGGGAGGGCGGGGATATTCCCTGCCCTCGCATCATCTACTGTTGGCACCCTTTCCTGCCCGTTGAAGAGTATCTGAAAGAACGGTTATCATCTGATCAATGGGACCGCTGCTTCGGCAGACAACCGCAGGGACGTATCGAAAGGATTTTTGAAACGGTGGAGCGTCTGAAAAAATCTCCCTAGCGTACATTCCGCCACTGAAAAGGGGCTTTTCGCATTGCACTCACGCGCTTTTTCGCGCATGATATACAGAATAACGGATCACCTTTGCACTGTACCGGGAACTATTATGGACCTTTTCGACTATACCGCCGACAAAGAATCTTTTCAATCACGGCCCTTGGCGGACCGTATGAGACCGGAGCAGTTCGATGATTTTATCGGACAGGAACGCCTGATCGGACCGGACAGTCTCCTCCGCCGTGCCATAGAAGAGGACCGGCTTTTTTCCGTCATCTTCTGGGGCCCCCCGGGGTCCGGGAAAACAACGCTTGCACATATCATCGCGGGTGAAACCAGATCCCATTATGAAACCTTCTCCGCTGTTCTCTCCGGCGTGAAGGAACTCCGCGCCGTCATCGAAAGGGCGAAGAACGAAAGAAAATACCACCATCGACGGACGATTCTCTTCGTCGATGAAATACACCGTTTCAACAAGGCCCAGCAGGATGCCTTTCTCCCCCATGTGGAAAGCGGTCTTATCACACTTATCGGGGCCACAACGGAAAACCCTTCCTTCGAAGTCATAGCACCGCTCCTCTCACGGACGCGTGTGTTCGTTCTCGAACCTCATTCTCACGAATCGCTGGTGGCCATACTGAAAAGGGCGCTTGCCGATCGCGACAGGGGACTCGGCGCATTCTCGCTTGCTGTGGACGACGAGACCCTCTCCTGCCTGGTGGATGCGGCCGACGGAGACGCCCGGACGGCCCTCAGCAATCTCGAGGCCGTTGTCTCATTCGTCACCTCATCACATCCCGGGCGGGAAACGATTACACGCGATATCGTTGAAACGGCAATAGAGAAGAAGTCGCTCCGGCACGACAAAAGCGGCGAGGAACACTACAATCTTATCTCCGCCTTCCACAAAAGCCTCCGTGGCAGCGACCCCGACGCGGCGCTCTATTGGCTGGGACGAATGCTCGCCGCCGGCGAGGCGCCCTTGTATATCGCCCGCCGCATGGTCCGTTTCGCATCGGAGGATGTAGGAAACGCCGACCCGCAGGCGCTTTCCCTGGCCGTTTCCGCCATGCAGGCATTTCATTTCATCGGCCTTCCCGAAGGCGAACTTGCCCTCGCCCAAGCCGCCGTCTACCTGGCAACGGCCCCGAAAAGCAACGCCCTCTACACGGGATATGCAACAGTAAAGAGAACCATTCACGGAACGGGGACGCTCCCTGTCCCTCTCCATATTCGGAATGCCCCGACGAGCCTTATGAAAGATCTCGGCTACGGAAAAGACTACCAGTACGCCCATGATTACACCGATGCCTACGCACCCCAGCATTATCTTCCGGAGACGCTGAAAGACACCCTATTTTACCGTCCCACCGGCCGCGGATACGAGAAGATCATCGCCGAGCGCCTGGACACATGGCGGAGACTGAAGAAACAGGGGGCTGCGAAAAAGGAATACAAAAAAACCACGGGAGTCACGCACAATGACAGTTGATTTCTCGCTCGCCGGAAAGGTCGCCCTCGTGACGGGTGCCAGCCGCGGGATCGGTGAGGCGATTGCCCGCACCCTCGCTGATTACGGCGCCGAGGTTATCCTCGTCGGTCGCAAAATCGACGGCCTGACGGCCGTCCATGACAGGATTGCCACATCGGGAGGGAGCTCCGCCCCACTTGCCTGTCACATGGGAAATCTCGATGACATCGACCGTCTTTTCGAAACCGTGGCAAACACCTACGGCAGGTTGGACATTCTCGTGAACAACGCAGGGACGAACCCATATTTCGGTCCCGTTATTAACGCTGAGGAACGAGCCTGGGACAAAACACACGACGTCAATCTCAAGGGTCCCTTCTTCGCAACGAAGAAGGCGGCCGCTCTCATGATGACGGGCGCGGGCGGCGGCGCCATCGTCAACGTCGCTTCCATCAACGGAATCCGGCCCGCGCCACTTCAAGGCATCTATTCCATCACGAAGGCGGGAGTGATTATGATGACAAAGGTCTTTGCCCTCGAACTGGCAGAGCACAATATCCGGGTGAATGCGATCCTTCCCGGGGTAGTGAAAACGCGATTTGCCTCCGCCCTGTTTGAGAATGACGATATCTACAACAATATCATCGACCGAACACCAATGAAACGGCATGCAGAGCCGATGGAAATGGCGGCGGCCGTTTTATATTTTGTTTCCGATTCGTCTTCTTTTACGACAGGGACCTGTCTCGTATGTGACGGGGGCATGACCCTATAAGGGCACGTAACAGCCACGTCAGGGCATCTATCGCCCGAATAAAAGATCCCGCAATAATTGAAGGATCTTCCGCTTGTTACAAAAAGAGTAACCGCAACGGCTTTTTTTCTCTCCTCGCACAGTGAATAATAGGGAAGAATACTGAAAGCCTCCGAAGATTAGGCGGCACGCAACCGGAGAATGATTACCGTTCCGTGGGGGCTGTTATCTTCGATGGCCACTTCTCCTCCGTAATGCTCAATCGCCTTTTTGACGATATAGAGCCCCAGTCCGGATTGCGCCCTTTTCCCGTAAACGAACCCTTCCTCAAAGATTTTGTCCTTGATATTGTCAGGAACGCCCGTACCGTTATCGGCAAAACGAACCTCGTAGAAAGCCCCATCCCGCTGTACCGTCACCGTCAGCGTTTCC
>Ga0272443_10003592_pt1 | contig 18073 bp, 11 predicted proteins | sample SSMAcet12_FD_193581 | JGI IMG/M metagenome (GOLD analysis project Ga0272443, IMG submission 193581) | Marine sediment archaeal communities from Little Sippewissett salt marsh, Falmouth, MA, United States - SSM-Acet-12 | ecosystem: Environmental > Aquatic > Marine > Wetlands > Sediment ... | reverse complement strand
AATGTCCCCCACCGTTCCCCCGATCTCGGTGATGATGATATCGTAGTCTCCTTTTTTTCCCAGCAGCGTGATCCTCCTTTTGATCTCATCGGTAATATGTGGGATCACCTGTACGGTTTTACCCAGGTAATCGCCCCTTCGCTCCTTGTTGATCACCGACTGGTAAATCCGCCCCGTGGTCACATTGTTCGCCTGGGAGGTCCGGATATCAAGGAATCTTTCGTAATGCCCCAGGTCCAGATCCGTTTCGGCACCGTCGTCCGTGACATAACATTCGCCGTGTTCGTAAGGATTGAGCGTTCCCGGATCCACATTGATATACGGGTCCAGCTTCTGGATGGTGACCCTGTAGCCCCTGCCCTGCAGCAGCCTGCCAAGGGAAGCCGAAATAATGCCTTTACCCAGGGAGGAGGTCACACCACCCGTTACAAATACATATTTAGTCAATCGCAGCTGAAATTTTCTGGGGGCAAAAATAAAGATTTAATTTTCATTTTCCGCATCATCCAGGATGCGGATCTTTGTTTCCAGGATTTTGATCCGCTGATGGGCAGATTCAATCCTTTCATTGTAGCCCTGGATGGTATCTTCGGAACTTTCCGACTGTTTGATGAATCCGATGTTGTTTTCCCACAATCCGATATCATTACGCAGCTGCTGCAACTTATCCACCAGTTTATCACGTTCGTAGCCGAGTTTGGTCCTGGCGCGGGGTGAATTCAGCATGCCCTTCACCCGGTTGCGGAACCGGAAGATGCTTCGTTCCAATTCATCCATACCCGCCTTCTTCATCACCCTGTCCAGCGCGATGCGGTACTGGTCCCTGATGGCATCCTTTTTTCCGGCGGGGACATAGCCGATCTCGTTGAACCTGGATTGGAACGACTCCACTGCCTCCAGGTTTTTCCCGTGATCCTCCACGGGGGTGTACGCCTCCATCTCAGCGATCAGCTCCTGCTTTGCCTTCAGGTTTTCCGCAAATGTGGAGTCGATGTTCTCGAAATAACTGGATTTCCTGTCAAAGAACCTGTCACAGGCAGCCCGGAAACGTTTCCACAACCTGTCCGCATCCTTCCTTGGCACCTTCCCGATCTCCTTCCAGCGTCTTTGAAGGCTGATCAGCTCATTGGTGGTTTCTTTCCAGTTTTCGGAATCAGCGAGCTGTTCTGCCTTTTCAACGATCTCCATTTTCAGTTTCAGGTTGTCTTTCTGTTCCTCCAGGACCGAGGAATAAAACACGGCTTTCTTTTCAAAGAAACGGTCGCATGCCCGGCGAAAACGGGCATAGATGGCATTGTTCTCTTTCTTGGGGGCATAGCCGATCTCTTTCCACGATTTCTGTATCTCCAGGATCTTGTTGGTCTGGTCCGCCCATGCCCCGTGCGAATGATATTCTTTCTCCGCGATCGCCTCCACTTTTTCGCAGAGATCTTTTTTTCTCTCCAGATTCTCCATAAGCGATTCCCTGAGCCGGGAATGAAAATCCTGGTGTTTCCTGTTAATGGCCTGGCTCGCTTTCTTGAACCGATCCCATAATTCCTCCCTGTTTTCACGCGGCACGGGACCGATCTCACGCCATCGGGTGTGGTATTTCTGCAGTGTTTTGAATGCCTGGAGGATGTTGGATTCATTTTCCAGCGCTTCGGTCTTTTCGCAAAGCTGGATCTTGAGTTCAAGATTCTTCTTCAGATCCAGGGCGCGCAGTTCCCTGTTAATCCGCACATAATCATTGAACTTGTCCACAAAATAATTGTAGGAATCCCAGAGGTCCTTCAGGTTCTGCTGCGGGACGACCCCGATGGAAAACCACTTTTTCTGGAGATCCTTGAATTTCCTGAAGGTGGTCTCAAACCGCTCCTGTCCTTCCATCAGCACCCTGAATTCTTCCAGGACCTCCTGCTTTTTCTGAAGGTTCTCCAGCTTTGTTTTTTCCAGCTTCTTTGTATGCTCGGCCTTCAGGCTGCGGTAATCCTTCAGCAACTCTTTCAGCTCGGTCTCCAGGGGATCATCCATGGGCCTGAAGTCCTCCTCGTTCCCGCCTTCCTCCAGGAATTTTTTCTTCTTCTCCTCCAGGGAGGCATTATGATGCAGGTAAAAAGCATCCCTGATCTCCTGGACTTCCCGCCTGAGGTTGAACTTCCCTGGATTATCCAGCTTTTCACGCAACAGTTTCACAAGGTCCTCTTTGCTCAGCAGCGTGTAATTGGCCCTCTCTTCCTCCTCCTGGTCTTCCCGTTCGTCATGTTTTTCGTGATCACCACCATCCTCCCGGCCTTCCTGATTCTCATCGCCGTCCCCTTCCAGTTCGTCGTAGGAATCATTTCTCATGCGCTCCTCCTGGTCGTCTATCAGGCGGATCGTGATGCGGGACCGGGTTTTTTTGGGTGCGGAGGCAGCGGCGGAAGCAGGTCCGTCTGAGGATTCGTCTGCGGGTTCGGATTCCGGCTCAGCTGAGGATGCGGACTCGGATGCAGAGTCAGATGTGGATTCTGATGCGGGCTTAGATGCGGATGTGGACTCGGATGCGGGCTCCTCCACGGATCCGGATTCGTCTTTGGATGCGGGTTCGTCTGCGGTTGCGGATTCGTCTGCGGTTGCGGATTCGTCTGCGGTTGCGGATTCGTCTGCGGTTGCGGATTCGTCTGCGGACCCGTCCGCGGATTCTTCGCCGGGATCGGGCGCTACGGGCCTACCGGAAGACTGGTCTTTCTCTTCTTTCTGCTGTTCGAGTTTCTTTTCTTCAAGAGGATCACGTTCATCATCGTGCTTCATGACGGGTAGAGGGTTATTGAGCTCGCAAAACGACACAAATTACTCAAATTTCACTTAACTGGTCACATTTCAACCGTAAAACTCCGTTTGCCTCTATGGATAACAAACGAACAATGCGAAAGTTTTATTTCCCGGAACTCTTCAGGATCAAATTATTAACTTAGCAAAAAATCAGACCAGATGCGGATCGATATCATCACCGTGCTCCCGGGACTCCTTCAGGGACCCATGGAACACAGCATTGTCAGGCGCGCGAGGGAAAAGGGACTGGTGGACATCCAGATCCACGACCTGCGTGATTTCTCGCAGGATAAGCACAGAAGGGTGGACGATTATGCTTTCGGGGGTGAAGCCGGCATGGTGATCCGGATCGAGCCCATCGACAGGGCGATCGCGCACCTGACAGGACAGCGCGCCTACGACGAAATCATCTACACCAGTCCCGACGGCATGAAATTCAACCAGCAGGAAGCGAACAGGCTTGCGCTTGCGGAAAACATGATCATTCTCTGCGGACATTACAAGGGGATCGACCAGCGGGCCAGGGATCAGCTGGTCACCCGCGAATATTCCATCGGCGATTTCGTAATGACGGGCGGAGAACTGGCAGCCGCAGCCATCACCGATGCGGTGGTGCGTATCCTTCCGGGCGCCATCTCGGACGAAACTTCGGCCCTGACCGACTCGTTCCAGGACGGACTGCTTGCCCCCCCGGTCTACACAAGACCCGCCGAATACAAAGGATGGCGCGTCCCGGATGTCCTGCTGTCAGGCCACGAGGCAAAGATCGCCGAATGGAAACATGAACAGTCGCTGGAGCGCACAAGGAAATTAAGGCCGGATTTGCTGGACGAATAACACGGTCAGAGCCCTTCGGCTCCCTGAACCGGAAACCGGCTGCACAGCCTGGAAAAATCACAATTCCTGCAATGGGCCTCATTGTCCGTCTGGTGGAATGGTATACCGGGTGAGAAGATCCTTTCGAGCACCGTCGTCAGCCGGGCGACAAATTCCTCCTCAAGCGCGCCGAAGTCGTCCACGGGAGCGGCAGCAGAATGGCTGCCCAGGATCAGGCGGGGATCGAAATCATCCCCATATAGTTCACGCATCACGTAGATCCCCGGGGTGATTTTTTCTGGGGGATGTTCCCCGGACACCATCCATGCGTAGAACAGGACCTGGAGCGCAGCACTGTTCCGGGAAGGAGATTCCGGATCGAACAGTCCCTCCATATGCGGGAAATTCTGCTTCGTCAGTCCGGTCTTGTAATCGATCACCCGGAGCGCATCCCCCACCCTGTCCACCCTGTCTATCTTTCCCCCCAGCAGGACACGCAGGTTGTTCCCTCCGGCCCGGATGGCCAGGGTTCGATGGTATTTTTTCTCCGAGGATACAAGTTGCAGGGGAGCGATCGCCCGGTCCGTTTCCAGGATCTTCCCCAGGTACTTGAGCATCACCCGGAATGTGATGATGTTCCTGCCCTCGATCCGAGCCTGCCGGTCGCCCCTGAAATGATGCGCAATGAACGCTTCTTCCAGGATCCTGGCGGGTTTATCAGAGCTCAGCAGTGAAATCAGCTCCCCGGCACCGATCGTCCCTTTACCCTCCCCGGAGAGCTCCTGGTACAGGCGGTGGATGCTGTCATGGACCACGGTCCCGAATCCGGCTGCATCCACCTCCTCCTGCACCTCCTCCGGCTCACCGATGCCCCTGAGATAGCGGAGATAGAATTTCAGGGGACAGTCAAGATAGGTGTTGACGGCCGACGGGGACAGGTACTTTCCCTGTTCCGATCCTTCCAGGTACCCGGCCAGCAATTTGTTCACCGAATCGGAATGGTCAATCGTCAGGGGCCTGGTTACCTGCGCCCTCACCTCCAGTCCCGGCCGGGTCACGGGGATCCCTCTCTCGTACTTCAGCTGGGTCAGGTACCGGCTCATTTCTCCGCTGCGCACTCCTTCCGTTTTGCTGTTGAAAAGAAGGTCCACCTTCCCGGCCCGCTGGATCAGCCTGTAGAAATAATATGCATAGATGGCATCCATCTCTTCCCTGACCGGCATCCCGTAGGCAGCCCTCAGTGCATACGGGATGAAGGAATGGCCGTACCGGGTGCGCGGCATGACCTCCTCATTCATGGAAAGCAGGATCACATGCCGGAAGTCAAGCAGCCTGGTCTCCAGGATCCCCATGACCTGCAATCCTGCCAGGGGCTCCCCTTCGAACGGCACACGCATGGAGGAAAGGACCTTCCGGAAAAGCCGGATCAGGGTTTTGACGCTCAGCTCCTGCCTGGTGAGCATCAGCATCTCCAGTTTGTTCAGGTGGACCAGCACCTGGAAAATAAACTCCCGGTCCAGATCCCGATGCATCCGGTCTACCCGGTCCGTCTGCTGATCCAGCAAATGCTGGTAGATCTGCCGGAAATAATCGATGAACCCCGGTCCCTCCCCCATCCGGCGGAATATTTTGCGTTCCAGTTCTCCCGTAAAGCGCGTCTCACTGACATACATCATGTTCCGCCGGGCAATCTCACCGAGCATTCCGGGAATGGCTTCATCGTTTGCCATCCGCATGCATGGATGCGCCAGGATGGAGGTGACATCCCTGTGGTAAAACAGGTCCCCTCCCTCCTTTCCCTTCCTGATGTTGTTCTGGAGGGTGATCAGCTGGTCTGTGAAACTGAAGACCGGCGCATGGGACATGGGATATCCCATGGTCACGTTGATCTCCTCGAACGCTGGAGGAAGGGACATGATCACGGGGATCAGCAGTTCCTCGTCGCAGAGGACCACGGCTGTATCGGTGCAGTCGCCTCTCCCCCCGTTCCCTTCCGTCTCCAGGATCTGATGCACCGTCTTGGCCTGCAGGACATCTGTGGGAAGCTCCAGGATCCGGATCTTCTTCTCTTTATCCAGGCTGCGGAATTCCTCCAGCACAGCCTGCGGGGGAAATTGCTTCAGGTTTTCCCGCAAGAACCTCCCCGCCTCCCAGGAAGCATCCTTCACATACCGCTCATCGTAATCCCAGAAAAAGGAGGCTCCCCTTTCCCTGAGCCAGGAAAAAATGCGTTTCTCACAACTGTTCAGTGCATTGAACCCGGCCACGATCACACGCTCCCCTTCCGGCCATTCCAGTCCCCCGCCGTCGATCCGTTCCGCGATCTCCCTGTACTGCATCCCTGGCGTTCCCAGTCCCCGGGCCTTCAGGGTTTCCCTCAATCCATGGTAGAGGCGCGGAAGCAGTTCCCACAAACGGATAAATTTTTCTTTTTCCGGGGTATGGCTGCCCTCATGGAATCCGCTCCAGAACCGGCGGATCAGTTCCACCTGTTCCTTCTCAAGTCCGGCCGCGGGCGCTTCCAGCTCTTTCAGATCGGCGATATTCCTGAAGATCATGTCCGCATCCACCCTGTACTTGTCCAGTTCATCAAAATCCCCGGTCATCATCTCCCCCCAGTAGTAAAAATCCTCAAAACTGTCGGGCTGCTCCACCATCCCGGCATAGAGATCATAGAGGATGAACTGGAGTTCGACGGGATCCGGCTGCTCCAGGGTGCTGACCCGGTCGATGAAATCGCTCACAGGATACATGCGGAGGACCCACATCGCCTGGTCTGCGTGTGCGGCCAGGTGGTGCCTGAGAAAAAGTCCGGAGCGGCGGTTGGGCAAAATCAGCACGCAGTCGCCCAGGTCCCTGCCGAAGGATCTGATCAGATGGATGGCCAGTGTCTCCAGGAATGGCTGCATTTGCTTAATTCATTGGTCGATAATTTTTCCCCTGCCAGGTGTCTGTTTCCTCCAGCAGTGTTTCGAAGGCGCGGAGGACCGCATCGTACCGCACGCCCCATCCCTCCTTCAGAGTCATCGCCGGTGCCGCCTCCCCGGCAATGCGCTCGATCACGAAGGAAGGGTTCAGCAATCCGACCAGCTCCACCATCAGGCGCAGGTATCCATCCATGGTGAAATCATGGAACGCTTCCGGATGATGGAGGTACTCTTCCGCCATGGGTGTCCCCCGAATCAACTGCAGCTGGTGGAACTTGATGTTGTTCAGCGGCCAGGAGGAGATGTTCCTTGCCATCTCCAGAAAGTCCTCCCTGGTCTCCCCGGGCAGCCCGATGATCAGATGTCCCCCGGTCCGGATCCCCCTTTTCGCCGTTTCTTCCACCGCCCGGCGGGCCGTCTCCACATCATGTCCCCGGTTCACCCGGACCAGGGTGCGGTCCAGCAGCGACTCGATCCCGTATTCCAGCACCAGGCTGGTTCTCCGGGACAGCTCCGCGAAATAATCCAGCTTTTCGGTATCCACGCAATCCGGCCTTGTTCCCACCACGATCCCCACGATCCCCGGGAAACGGATGGCCTGTTCGTACAGCTCTTTCAGGTTTTCCAGCTCCCCGTAGGTGTTGGAATAGGCCTGGAAATAAGCCAGGAACCGGTCCGCCTTCCGGTAACGTTTCCTGTGAAATTCCATCCCTTCCCGCAGCTGCTGTGCAACCGGCTTGTCCGGATCGTTGTAGGAAGGATTGAAGGCCCTGTTGTCGCAGAAGGTGCATCCCCCGGTCCCGCATGTTCCGTCCCTGTTCGGACAGGTAAACCCGGCATCCAGGGTGATCTTCTGCACCCGTCCCCCGAACCGCTTTCTGTAATCGTCGGCGCCGGCATTGAACCTCCTTTCCGTTTCCCATGGATGGCTCATGATTCCGCAACTTTGATGATCTTGTCCATCATGGCATACCACAGGTACCCTTCCACTCGCGGGTAACCCATGGCTTTGAGCTGGTCTGTATACATATGCACCTGCCGGCTGTAGGCGGGCCTCTCTTCGAAGCCGAACTTGAAATCCACCACCCTGATCCGGTCCCCGTCCACAATCACCCGGTCGGGCCTGATCACCCTGCCATCCCCGCAGAGGATGCTCCTTTCGTTGTAGATCCGTCTTCCCTCCTCCTCCGCGAACCATTCCCTGGTCCCCCGGGCGGAAATCATCCCGGAGATCTGTTCATGGAGCCTGATCCGCTCCCGTTCCGGGATCAGTCCGTCGCGCTGCATGGCTTCCAGTGCGGGCCCCAGGTCTTTCCCGGTCACGATCCCCGAGAAGATCCGGTGCATGATGGTCCCGTATGCCACCTTGCTGCTGAAATTGCCCTCCTCATCCACAAAATATTCATCGCTCCGCAGCCGGACTCTCAGAGACCGGGTCCGCCTGACGACCGGATAGGTTGAGAATTTCCATGCGTCGGGACGACCGCTCCCTTCTTCTTTCTTCTCAGCAAGTCCGCCGCTCCGGAAGCAGGAACCGGAAAACAGCTCATTCCAGGATTCCAGGAAGGGAGGCCGGCCGGGCGCTTCACTGAAAGAAGCCAGCACCAGTTCTCCTGAACTACGGATCTTTTGCACCGGTCTGCCTTCCTCGCCGGTTGGATCACCGTTTCCGGCATCTGTCCCCGGGATCCCCGCGTAAAGCACATCCTTTGCCCTGGTGAAGGCCACATACAATAAATTCAGGTTATCCATGTACCCTTTCATGCGCTCGGTGTAATAATCGGCACGGAACAGGGTATCCTTCATGGAGGCGGAATACCTGACCGGAACGACCGGGACCCGGCTGAATGGGGTCTCCCCGGTGCTGCACCAGAGATAGCTCTGTTTCCTGTGATCGGTTGTGATTTCCCAGTTGCAGAACGGGACCAGCACACATTTGAACTCCAGTCCCTTTGCCTTGTGGATGGTCAGGATCCGGGTGGCATTCAGCTCCTCCGAGACAGAGATGCTGTGTTTGGAACCATGCTGTTCCCAGTAGTTCAGGAACTGTGTAATACTCTGCGGTTCCCTCCGCTGAAGATCGATCACCAGGTCCTGGAGCGCCTGGATGTAAGGCAGGTCCTCTTCCCTCTCCCCCAGCCCGAACAGCTGGATCAACGTCTCAATGAGTTCGTAGAGGGGAAGCTGGCGGAGGGAAGCAGTAAGCTCCGTGAATGTCCCCGGCAGCAGCTCCCCTGCGCCAACGGAGGGATCAAAGAGGTTGTCGGGAACGGTTTCTTCCGCCGCCTGCGTAAGCATGCACCTGTATTTCAGCTCCGCTTCGTTCAGGAGATCGCCGGGACGGACCAGGTACCGGAGGGCGGAAATCAGCAACGCGACGGACTGATTCTGCATCAGAAGCAGGGATTCATTGGAAATGAGCCTGTAATAATAGCTGTCGCCCGTTTCGCGGGCATGTCGCAGGAGCCTCTGGGCGATCATGACCCCCTCCTTCCTGGTCCTCACCAGGATGGCAATATCCCCCGGCTCGGTCCCCGCGGCCCTGATCTCCCCGATCCAGTCCGGGATCCTGTCCAGGACCAGGTCGTAAAAAGGAACCCCATCATCTGTGCCGAACCGCTCCACATGCACCAGTCCCCCCGTACCCGCCCTGTCATCAGGGATCTCCTGGACCGCATCCTCATATGCTTTTTCGAAAAGTTCAATCCGGGAGCGGACCAGACCGGCATCCAGTCCCCCCTGTCCCAGCTCCTCCCCCATCTGCCGGGCCAGGATCCCCGGAACGATCTGGAACAAAGAATTATTGAACCGGATGATCTGCTCGCTGCTTCTGTGGTTCTGTTTCAGGGGTACAACGCTGAGGCGCTGGTGACCGAAGTCCTTTTCCAGCTGCGATGCCAGGATCTTCCAGTCCGAATTCCTCCACCGGTAGATGGACTGCTTCACATCCCCCACCACCAGGTTCTCATGGCCCGAGGCCAGGCTGTTTTCCAGAAGTGGCCTGAAATTATCATACTGGAATACAGAGGTGTCCTGAAATTCATCCAGCATGATATGGTGGAAGCGCGTGCCCGTCCTTTCATAGATAAAGGGAACCTGGTTGCCGGCAATGATCCCCCTTAAGAAACGGCTGGAATCGGCCATCAGGAAAATATTCCCTTCCCGGGTGTAGGCATTGATCCTTTCCATCAGATCGCCCAGGATGCCCAGCGTGTAAAAATTCTGCCTGATCATCCTGACCGTGTTCAGGATCACCTGCCGGTCATACAACTCCGCAAGCATGGGCATGAGCACTTCACCGGTGAACCGGGCCAGTCCGGGTGGGGATGTCTTGCCCAGCCATTTGTCCGGATCGGTGACCGCCTCAATCCTTGCCCGGGTAAAATTGGGCTCCAGTCCGCCTGCCGCGTCCCTGAAAAGGGAGGCAACCGATCTCTCCTTCCTCAGGAAATCGGCAATCCCCACCCCCCGCTGCCGCATCTGCTCCAGGGCCGCGGTTCCCGTTTCCGTGATCTCCCGGAGAGTGGAAGCCTCCAGGCTGACCAGTTCCTCCAGGTACCCCTCCAGGTTTGCCTTTTCCAGCAATGTGAGATCCATCTGCAGGGAGAGATGCTGAAATGATTCCCGGAAGAGCTGCATCCCCAGCTGGATGATGTCGGCCCTGAAATTCCAGGACCTGGACTCCTCGATCCGCTCCTCGGCAAACCTGATCAGCCATTCCTGCAGTTCCTCGTGATCCGATATATCCTGGAACAGCTGGTCCACAGCCAGCGAAAGGATCCGGTTGTGATCCAGCTCCAGGTTGTAACCCGGCTGTATCCCGATCTCACGGGTGAAGGAGCGGATGACGGACTGGAAGAATTTGTCGATGGTCTCCACCGAAAAGCCGGAATAATCATTCAGGATCACATCCAGCAGCTGGGCCGCCCTGGTGCGGACCCACCCCTCATCCTTTCCCGTGTCGCTCATCAGCCGGAGAAGTTCCTTCTCCGCTTTTTCTCGGGAACGGCCCGATAGGGCATGCAACGTGCCCAGGATGCGGTGTTTCATCTCTCCCGCAGCCTTGTTGGTGAAGGTCACCGCGAGAATGTGCCTGTGCATGCCCGGGAAGCGGAACAGCAGGCGCAGGTATTCCAGCGTGAGGGTGTAGGTTTTCCCTGAACCTGCGGAGGCTTTGTATATGCTCAGGGGAGACATCATGTAAATATAGAATTCATTTTCCTTATTTTTGTCCCAAAATCGGGGATCTTGGCAAAACGTGTCGTCATCGGATTATCCGGAGGAGTGGATTCAAGCGTCGCAGCCTGGCTGCTCAGGGAGCAGGGCTACGAGGTGATCGGTCTGTTCATGGTCAACTGGCATGACCGGACCGGTGTCATCGAAGCGGATTGCCCCTGGGAGGAGGATGTTGTATTTGCCGAACTGGTGGCAAAGAAACTGAACATCCCGTTCCACGTGGTTGATCTCAGCGTGCCCTACCGCAAAAGGGTCATGGATTACATGTTCTCGGAATATGAAAAAGGACGGACACCCAATCCGGATGTCCTGTGCAACCGGGAAATCAAATTCGATGAATTCTTCAAAGCCGCCGGACCTTACAGGCCGGACTTCGTGGCCACGGGGCATTACTGCCGGAAGGAGGTCACAAAGGCCGGAGACCGGGTGTTATACCATTTACTGGCCGGGACAGATCCGGACAAGGAGCAGAGCTATTTTCTCTGCCAGCTGTCACAGCAGCAGCTTGCCGGCACCCTTTTCCCCATCGGACATCTCCGGAAGCCGGAGGTGAGGGAAATCGCGGCCAGGGAGGGACTCCCCACCGCCAGGAGGAAGGATTCACAGGGGATCTGTTTTGTGGGGAAAGTGCATCTGCCGGAATTCCTCCAGCAAAAGCTCGCCGTAAAAGAGGGGAATATTTTTGAGATCCCGCCGGATCACCCCATGTACGACCGGCAGAAAAAGGATCCGGAGGAGCTGGAGGCGCTCTGCGCTCCCTGGACCTACGGCAAAGAGGACGGTACCTGGGTAGGCAAACACAGGGGCGCGCATTTTTTCACGGTGGGACAGCGAAAAGGGCTCAACGTGGGCGGGAAGGAGGACCCCCTGTTCGTTCTGGCCACCGATGTGAAGCAGAACAGGGTATACACCGGACAGGGCCAGTCACATCCCGGCCTCTACAGGCCCGGCCTGAAGATCATCCCGGAAGAGATCCACTGGATCAGGGACGATCAGGTGATGGAACCCGGGGAAAAAAGAAGCTACCGGGTGCGGATCCGCTACCGCCAGCCGCTCCAGCAGGCCACGCTGCAGATGACCCCGACGGGCATGTACATCCTCTTTGATAAAAAGCAGCGTGGAATTGCCGCGGGCCAGTTCGCAGCATGGTATGATGGGGATGAACTGATCGGATCAGGGGTCATCCACCGGTAGCTCCTGGTCTTCTCACCGCTTGTGGAGCCCGCATTCCTTGGGCCCCTCATTTTCCCACCACCAGCGGCCCGCCCTGGGGTCCTCACCCGGTTCCACGGCCCTGGTGCAGGGCTCACAGCCGATGCTCGGGAATCCGCTGTCATGGAGCATGTTGTAGGGAATGTGATGTTTTTTCACATAATCCCACACCTGTTTTTCGGACCAGCTGATCAGGGGATTGATCCTGATCAGGCCGTTGTTGGCGTCCCATTCCACCAGCCTGTTGAAGAACCTGTTGACCGACTGGTCCTTCCGCAGTCCGCAGATCCACGCCTCCTTTCCCTCAAACGCCCTGGGCAGCTGCGCCACCTTCCGGATGCCGCAGCACATTTTCCGGTTCTCCACGCTTTCGTAAAAAAGATTGATGCCGTGCCTGGCGACCATCTCCTCCACTTTGCGGTAATCCGGAAAGTAGGTTTTGATCCGGATGCCGAAATGCTTGTTCGTACGGGCGATGAGATCATATGTTTCCGGGAAGAGCCTGCCGGTGTCCAGGGTGAATATCTCCGTCCCCCGATCCTGCCGCACCACCATTTCCGTGAGCACCTGGTCCTCCACGCCGAGACTGGTGCTCAGGACGACCCTTTCACCGAAGTGATTCAGGAAGAAAGCGACCACCCCCAGGGCATCCGTCTCCTTCAGCTCATCGTTCCATTGCTTGATCCTGTCTTTCAGTGCTGCTGTCAGCTCCATATCCCTCCTGTTTCGTAGGATTCCTTTCTTCCCATGTCCATCCACTGGTCCCCGTCGTGCCGGTACAGCCAGATCGGGTGTTTTTCTGCCAGTTCCAGGTAAAAGGGAATGACGGAAAACCTGTCCTCCGGCGGAAAAAAACCGGTCAGGGCCGGCTCAATCACCTGGATCCCGCTGAAGGCAACAGGAATCAGCGGCTCCCCGCTTTTACCTGCCAGCAGGGTTTCACCGGAAAGGTTGTCCCGCCATCCCCGCAGCAATCCCCCCTCACCCATGAGCAGACTGCGGGATGTGGGACGGTCCGTCACGGCCATGGTGACCAGTGCCCCTCGTTCCCTGTGTGCGCGTACCATTTTTTTCAGATCAATGTCGCTGCGTATGTCAACATTGTATACAGGGAAAGGTTCATTTCCGAAAAACCAGTAGGCTTTTTTCAGCGCTCCACCCGTATCCAGAAGCGCTTCGCGCTCATCGGAAAACCCGATCCGGATCCCGAACCGGTTCTTCGACGCCACGTATTCCATGATCTGATCGGCGAAATGATGCACGTTGACCAGCAGGTGATCGTACCCGTCCTTTTTGAGCATGCCGATCACATGCTCCAAAAGGGTTTCTCCCCCGAATTCCATCAGGGCCTTCGGCCTGGTGTCGGTCCACGGCCCCAGCCTGGTCCCCTTTCCGGCAGCAAGAATGAGCGCCCGGTTCCCGGTTTGTTTCTCCATGGTGTGCTTCGTTTCGGGAGATCCATGAAATCCCTGCGCAAACTTACATATTCTCCGGTTATTTCCGGCCGATGGACCTGGCGTAAAGCAGGGCAGCGGTCCGGTAGACCAGGTGTCCCAGCTTGGTGAAAGGCAGGAAGATGATCACGAACCATACGGCCACCAGGTGAAAAAAGTAAAGGATGTATGCTATGGAATGATTGCCGTCAATGGCCCAGTTGCCCAGCCGCGCCCATTCCACAAGGGTACCCGAAAGGGTCAGCAGGGCGATGGAGACAAGCAGCAGCCAGTCCGTATAGCTGCTTTTACCGAATATTTTCTTATTGAAGATCCGCTGGTGGACCATCATGGCCAGTCCACCGTAGATCATCAGGGAAGCTACATTTCCCGCAATTTTGAAGGGATTCCAGAATGTCATGGGATAGTTGTCGGTGAAGGTGGCCACAATGGCGTATAGGGTCACCAGCAGCAGCAGTCCGAAACCGAAGAAAACCAGCATGTGGGCGATTTTTCTGAGGCGGGTGGAGGCACAGCCGGAAAAACCGGAGTGTGCGAAGATCTCGCGCAGGACCGGTAACAGTTTCGAAAGGGGCTTTTTGGCAGGTCCCGCTGCGGGGACCAACCGTTTCATGTCGCCCCAGAAACGAATGAGTCCGGTGAAAGCGATGCCGTAAAATGCCAGCGTGATCAGCGTGAAGGTGGAATTCAGCCAGAGGTGCGGAAAAAACGCGGAATAATCCACCGGTCCCTCCGGGATCCTGAAGGTCCCCGCCGCGCTCAGGATGATGATGATGACCGCCACCGGGATCAGGAGGGCCACCGGAAGCAGGGCGGGCCGGCTGAGTAGTTTTCCCATGAATCGGGGCCTGGCATAGTGCAGGTAGTTCTTCATCCGCAGGGTTGCGATCACATCCGCAGGCCGCACGTCGCGGGGACAGTGCCTGCTGCAGTCGCCGCACTGGTAGCAGAGCCAGACATCCACGTTCCCCAGGAGCTTTTCCTTCAGTCCCCATCCCGCCCAGATCATCTCCTTGCTCGGGAAAGGCCTTCCGGCCGGCGCCAGGGAACAGACCGCGGAACAATTCCCGCACTGCATGCACTGGTTCAGCTGCGAACCGCTCATGCGGCCCACCTCTCTCTTGAATTCAATATCAGGCTTTACCTCCAGCATATTAATTACCTAACCCCCTAACCTCCTAACTCCCTAACGTTCGCGCAGCGAACATACTTCATATCCCTTTATACGGATTCGGTCCCACCGAAACCAGCTCTTTCTCATATTCATTGATCATCCTGCAGATCTCATGATGACCGGTGATCTCCACAAACCGCGTCCTGATCCTTTCCGGTTCCAGCATCATGGTTGCCAGCGCGTCCGCGAGGTTTTCGCCCCGTTGTTCCGTCAGTTCACTCCCCTGCATGAAATGACACTGGTAATTGTCCCCCGGCATGCAGCCGATCATCAGGACCCCGTCATATCCCCCGGAGAGTGCATCCTTGATCCAGACAACATTCACCGATCCCAGGCAGCGCACCGGGATGATGCGGGTATACGGGGTCAGCCTCAGCCTGTTCATTCCCGCCACGTCCAGGGCGGGATAGGCATCGTTTTCACACACAAAGACAAGGATCCTCGGTTTTTCCTCAAACGCATCGGGCATGGGGACGGACCTGATCATCGCCGACACCGAATTGATGGAGAAATCGGAAAACCCGATCACCCGCTCCGGACAGGAGCCCACGCAGATCCCGCACCTGCGGCACCGGGCGGGATTCGGCAGGGGTGTTCCCTTTTCGTTCTCATCGTAGCTTCCAAAGGGGCACTCTTCGGTGCACCGCTTGCAGTCGGTGCAGCGCTCCATATACAGTTCCGGGAAGGTGCGGTCGCCCGCCCGGGGATGCACGCTCTCGCCCCGGGCAACGCATTCGATGCACTGGATGGCTTTGAGCATGGCTCCCGCCCCGTCCTCCCTGCTTGCCTGGATCTCCATGGGCGCCCTCACGGTCCCCGCCGCGTAGATCCCCGTCCGCCTGGTCTCATAGGGAAAACAGATGAAGTGGGAATCCGGGAAGGCATACTTCAGATCGGGAAGTCCCTCTCCCGCCCTGTACTGGAGGTGAAGATCGGTGGTGGTGGAAGGGACCATCCCGGTGGCCAGGACCACCATATCCGTTTCCAGCATGATCCTTTCGTCCAGCGAGGAATCCCCGACGGTCACCCGCAGGGTGTCGTCGCGGCTGGTTACGGATTCCACCATCCCCCTGGTCATGAAGATGGCATCGTCGGCCTGCACAAACCTGTAAAAGTCCTCCTGGAACCCGGTGGTGCGGATGTCCCTGTAGACGATATACACCCGGGATCCGGGATTCCTTTCCCTGACATACAGCGCCTGCTTCAGGGCAGCGGAGCAGCAATAGGCGGAGCAGTAAGGAAGATGATCCCTGTCCCTCGAACCGGCGCACAGGATGAACAGCACCCTGTCCGGGACCGGCTGCTCTGTGGCAAAATGTTCGAACTCCTCCAGGGTCTTTACCCGGGGGGTTGTCCCGTATCCGAGGGCATGCAGCCGGGAAGGATCGTAAGGTTTCCAGCCGGTGGCCACCAACAGGGATCCGGCCCTGAGCAGGGTGCCGTTCCCGTCCTCCAGCGCAACCTCAAAATTGCCCGGCTCGCCCGATACGGAGACGATGGTGCTGTCGAGGTGGACTTCCACCAGCGGGTCGGCCTCCACCCCTGCAATCAAATCCTGCACATCGGGTTCCCGGAGTGCTGTCTCTCCGGCGATCACGGGGGACAACCTCCGGATGCGGTTCGCATATCCTCCCAGGCGGCCTGATTTTTCCACAAGGTGGACCCGGTACCCGGCCGCAGCACCTTCCACCGCAGCGGTGAGTCCGGCCACGCCTCCTCCCACTACCACGATCTCCCTGTGGACCTGGGGGGGAATGTACGGTGCGGGAAGGGATATTTGTTCCAGCTTCGCCAGTCCCATCCGGATATAGTCTTCCGCACAGATGCGGGTGTCTTCATGGCCCGCCTCCATCACCCAGGCCACCTGCTCGCGCAGGTTGATCCGTTCCACCAGCACCCCGTCCATTTGAAACAGCGGGGCCTTCACCCGGGGTGAACAGGCTGCAATGGCAATCCGGTCCAGTCCCCTCTTACGGATCATTCCGTGGAGCTTCCCCAGTCCCTCTTCCGAGCAGAGCGCCGGATGATGCATGCAGGCGATCCCTTCTGCGTGATCGGATGCCACTCCGCACAGCCTTTCTGCATCCAGGCTCCTCCCGATGTCGCAGCCCGTGCAGACTGCCAGGCCCGTATGGATCCCCTTTCCCGTCATCTGTATTGCTTCATTGCTTTCAGGGCTGCAGCGGTGGCATCTTTCACCGTGGAGGAGACATCCATCGGTCTCCCGCAGCAGGCAGCCACATGGATGCCGGGAGCCTGTTCCTCCGTGTAAAATCCGTAGGTTCCGGTGTTAAGCTCCGGAATGATATGGTTGGGGACCAGGCCCGCGGCCAGCACCACCAGATCGAAGTTATCCCTGCGGCGCACGGCTGCCTGCATGTCCTCCACCTCCAGGAGCAGTCCGCCGTTATCCCCCCGGCTGATGCGGCCCACCTTCCCCCGGGTCAGGGTCACGGAAGGTGTGCTTGCAGCCTGTACCAGCAGGTCTTCGTTCCGTCCTGTAAGCCTCAGGTCGATGTAAAAAATCTCAGTGTGAACCTCCGGGCAATGGTCGGCCAGGGTCAGGGCATGCTTGATGGATGCGGAACAGCATACCCCCGAGCAGTAAGGCAGGTGGTTCAGGTCCCGGCTCCCCGCACACTGGACGAAAGCGATCCTGGAAGGCATTTTCCCGTCGGACGGACGGGCCAGTACCCTGTCCCCCGTCGAGATCCCCGACAGCAGTTGTTCGAACTCAAGGTTCGTGACCACATCCGGCTCCTCCGCGTAGCGGTAGTTTTCCAGCGCGGATGCATCGTACAGGTGCCAGCCCGTGGCTACGATGATGCTGTGGACCCGGTACTCTTTCCGTTCCGGTTGCGCATCCAGGTGAATGGCGGCGCAGGGACAGATATCCACACATTCGGCGCAGGCTTCCCCCCTGCACAGCTCCGCATCAATGGTGTATTTTGCGGGAAAGACCACTCCACCGGGAATATAAACCGCCCTGCCCCGGGGTCCCCCCACCGGGCACACCTCGGCACATTTTCCGCAGCAGGTGCAGCGGTCCGACACCCGAGCGGGTCCGGTTTCCACCTGTACCGTGAAATCTCCCGGACCTCCCCCGATCGCTTTCACCTGCGAGCCCGTCAGGCAAGTAATGCGCGGATTGGACCGGATCCTCCTGTAATTGATCTCCAGTCCGCAGGTGGGGGGACAGAACTTGGGAAAATAGTTGTTGAACCTGGCCACGTTCCCACCCAGATAGGGCTCTTTTTCCACCAGGACCACCTCCCGTCCGGTCTCCGCAACCTCCACGGCCGCGGTGATCCCGCCGATCCCGCCTCCGATGACCAATATGGGTAGGTGGCTGTTCAACCTTCGATGGCTCTCCGGATCATTTCCCACCGGTCCGTTTCCGGATCCCAGCGGCAGTTTGCGAATACCTCCCACTCCTTTTTCATGGCAGGATGGTCCGTCCG
>Ga0272443_10003589_pt1 | contig 18080 bp, 27 predicted proteins | sample SSMAcet12_FD_193581 | JGI IMG/M metagenome (GOLD analysis project Ga0272443, IMG submission 193581) | Marine sediment archaeal communities from Little Sippewissett salt marsh, Falmouth, MA, United States - SSM-Acet-12 | ecosystem: Environmental > Aquatic > Marine > Wetlands > Sediment ... | reverse complement strand
TATCAGTATAAATTTATTGATGGCTTAATCACCAATTTTCATTTACCTGAATCGACTCTACTGATGTTGGTGTCTAGCCTCTGCACTGAGCCTAATACTGAACAAAAATTTAATAATTTTGAAAACTCTTTAATTGGACAGGCTTATCAAAAAGCCATGGAAAATAATTTTCGCTTTTACAGCTTTGGTGATGCAATGCTCATTCTGTAATCAATTAAAAAATATCTATGGGAATAAACAATCTCAACCATCTAAAAATCATCTCATATATGGCTTTATTTTTAGCCGGAGGACTAATAATTAGTGGCTTAATTTTTTTAAAATATCCGATTCTCTTTGCATCCAGAAAAGAAAAAGAGTTCATCAAGAGATGTAACTCTCTTAATGGCAAAAATTTTACTTTGGAAAATTTTTTATCACTAGGTGGCTATTGCAGAATATGCAATGCAAGTAATAACTCAGTTACTAAAAAAGAATTTTGTCGCGAGTCCCATTTTGAGGAAATCCAATTAATTAATCAACTCTGTAGGAATCAGTTTCAATCTAATCAAAATAGTTCAATCGATTGTTATAAAAAAATTTTAGAACAATATGAAAATTTTATTTTTTATCCAGGAACACTGCAGATCGATTTTGATGATGCTGATCATTCTTCAACCTGGAGTTGTGTAATCAAAAAAATTGATCCCAAAATTGAAACTGCAGCTATTTTCTTTGATTAGTCTTAAAAAGACTTGATGTCATTGAGTATCGATCTCAAATTAAATAATTCTTGCTCAGAAAGTTTATACCATTGATAAGCAAAGCTCCATCTACTTTTTTTATAAGTTTGAATAACAAAAAATCTTTTCTTATCTTTTTCACACAAAAGAAGTTTTAAAATTTGCTTTTTGTTTTCATCACTCTGTAATTCAGAAAATACGCCGTAGTCATGAATAATAGTGCCTAAACTACTTTTGATAAAAAACCTTTTAAGCCAATTAAGCATATCCCTCTATGATAATTTATTAGTGCTATTTTTTTTATTTTGTAACTCTACTCTTGCCCCAGCTCATATCTCACAAATCGGCTAACCTTCATATTTTCACCAATCTTACCGCTAACTGACTTAACATAAGTCTCAATTTTAGTGCTGGGATCTTTGACATAATCTTGCTCTAAAAGCTCCTCAACATTTTCTGGGCTCATGGCAACCACATGCATGGCAATATTGCGTGCCATTTCTTGAAAAGTTTCATTTTTAGCCACGAAATCTGTTTCACACAAAACTTCAACCATAGCTGCCACTTTACCAGTGTTATGCACATAAGAAGCAATGTAGCCTTCTTGAGTGACGCGATCAGCTTTTTTCTCAGCGCGAGCTAAATCTTTAGCTGCGACAATTTCTTTAGCTTTTTCATAATCACCTTGAGCCTCGTCCATAGCTTTTTTACAGTCAAGCACGCGAGCGCCGGTCTCTTCTCTTAATTTTTTAACATCGGACATGGAATAATCTGCCATTTTTTTGTTCCTTTAAATTTAATTTTCCGCTTAATAAGCTAATAATATTAATAACAAATGCTTATTTTCCCTGCTGGCCAGCTAAATAGGCTTCACCCATTTGCTTGACAACCAACTCAATGCTTTTTACAGCATCATCATTAGCAGGAATAGGAATTGCCACATCATCAGGATGACCATCAGAATCCATTAAAGCTATAACTGGTATATCCATCTTATTAGCCTCAGTTACGGCAATATCTTCTCTTTCAGAGTCAACTACAAAAATTGCATCTGGTAGTTCTTTTAATTCTCTTAAACCATCAAAAAAGCGACGCAAACGAGTAATTTGCTTACTCATCTGAGCTTGCTCAAACTTAGTGAAATTATCATAAGCACCAGCTTCCATTTTGCTTTCCATAGACAGCATTTTTCTTAAAGACTTACCGATTTGTGGCCAGTTGGTAAACAACACACCCAACCATCTTGAAGTAATGTAGTGAACACCACACTCTTTAGCAGTTTCCTGAATAACTTTACGGGCTTGTCTCTTAGTACCGACAAAAATAACAGATTTATTATCTTTTCCCAGCTTATACATATAATTGTAAGCTGCGGTCAGCTGCTTAGCAGTAATAGCTAAATCAAAAATATGGACCCCATTTTTTTCAGTATAAATGTACTCTTCCATGTCTGGATTCCATTTACTTTTCTGGTGGCCAAAGTGACAACCTGCTTCAAGCAGATCACGCAGATCATACCCTGGAGCTTTACTTGGTAACTTTGACAAATCAATTTGCTGATTCATATTTGTCCTTGTTCTCTTCTTTTTTCTAATTTTCATAATGAGAAAAAGAAGAAGCCCGCTTAGTTAAAAATCAGGACCTCAGAGTAAAACTAAATCAGGCTTTTATTTAATAAAAAATTTCTCTGAGCTCAGAACAGGTAGTATAGCAAAAAAGGTGAAAAGGGACAAGCAGACGTGCAAAGTTTAATATTTTTTGATATATTAATAAAATATTTTATTAATAAAATATTTACTTACTAATTATTATTCCGTTATGGAAATACTTTATTTAACTTGCGGATTAAAACCAGGAGTTACAGAACAAGAAGTAGAAAATGCTATCCGATATCTACTTTTGCAACCTGGAATAACTGGCGCAATTGGAGAACAAACAGATCAGGATCTAAAGTTAACAGTAGAAATAGACGGAGATAAAAAAGCAATTCAACAAATGATCATTACTTATTTAAAAACAGGAAATTTTTGATTTTCTCCACGTTTTCTTTATCCGGACCTTTACCAACAAAACCAGGCACTTCAGTAATTAAGGGCACACTTTTTATCATTTTATCTTGCAAAAATTCTTTTAGCATTTTTTCTGGAATCTCCCCTGCACCAATATTCTCATGTTGATCTGTACCAGAATTAAACTTAACTTTACTATCATTAACATGAATACATTTTAACGTTTCTGCCAGATTTAATTCTTGAATTTCTTTTAACACCTCTCCTCTAGCCTGCTGCTGCCATGCTTTATCTTTAGTCGGTGCTAACAAATAGCCAGCAGCAAAAGCATGACAAGTATCCAAACACCAGCCTAGCCTTGGCGAATCAACTTCATCCAAGAGCCAACGAATTTCTGCTAGATCACTAGCAATTTTACCTCTCTGCCCTGCTGAATTTTCGATTAACAACTGACTATCAGCTGGCGTCTGCTGCAAAATATATTTGATCTTTTCTGCCAGTTGCTCTTTAACTGCTTCCCAGCCCCGTCCTTGGTGACTACCTAAATGCACCACCACACCCGAACCTTGCACTAAGCTGTCAAACTGCAAATCATAAATCAAAGCCCGAACAGATTTCTCCATTAGTTCTTCATTATCACTAGCTAAATTGATCAAATATAAAGCATGGGTAAAAACTGATTTAACGCCTAATTTTTCCATTTTTGCAAACATTTTTTTAGGCTGCCATTTAGACAAATCTTTTCTTTTCCAACTCCGAGGAGAACCCGAAAAAATCTGCGTCGTATTTCCGCCAATCTCAGCCGCCCGCTCCACCGCTTTAGCTAAACCACCACTCATGGATACATGACCACCAACTTGAACTCGCATATTTTTTGACATATTGAAAATTATTTTACCAAGCTATAAAAAAGAAGCTGTAAAATTAGTTACTGACTACTGAAGTAAAGAAATCGCTTGTCTCAGCTCTTTTGCCAACGGGGCCGTCGCCTGAACCCTTTTACCTGTTCGCGGATGAATAAAACTCAGCCAGCGCGCATATAAAAACTGGCGCGGACACCATAATCTATCAGTTCTAGCTCGTCTCCTTCCACCATAGACTGAGTCAGCTACTAAAGGATGGCCTAAATGCTTCATATGCACCCTAATCTGATGCGTCCGACCTGTAATCAACTCACACTCCACTAAAGAAAAACCCTGTGCATAAGAATCTCTCTGTTCCAGAATTTGTTCAGCGTCTTTTTGCCCCAGAACACTGGTTAACTCATCTTGATTAAAACCTTGAAAAACTTTCAACACTTGATAATTAGTCACTGCCCTTCGTCCCTCAATCTCTACTCTGAACTGGTGGCGATTAGTAGGAGAACGAGAAATCGGTGCATCCACTTTTGCTGAATCTACCTGCAACTGGCCATGAACTAAAGACCAATATTTTTTATGAGTTAGCCTTTTTTTAAACTGAGCTAACAAATTCACTAAGCTGCCTGGATTTTTTGCTAGCAACAATACTCCACTAGTTTCTTTATCAATTCGATGGACCAACCCCTGTCTCTGCTGCCAAATTTCTTCTGCAGAGCCATATTGAGCCTGAAAATCATCAGGAATCATTTTTTGCCAGTCCTCTTTTTCAACTTTTTCATCTTTTGCAACCTTAGCTTTCTGCCCAGCTTTAGCTAAAAACTCAGCAAACCAATCTTGAATTGTCTGACTTTTAACTGACTGCGCCCGATTCACCACTACCCCACTGGGCTTATTAATTATGGCCAGATCTTGATCTTGATATAAAATTTGAATTTGGGGAAATTCGTCCACCATAAGAATCCTTATTTATCCACGGCAAAAAATCTTTTCTCTTTAAAAGAAAAAAACTTTCTCCTAGCCCGCGATAACAACAGCCTTAACATTAACAAAATAATAATCAAATAAAGATAAGAATCTAGCACTAACTCGCCAATAAGAATTTGACTATGCCCTAGCCAAGTCATTAGCCAAGAAAAAATCATATAAAACAACACATAAGCAATAAAGACAAAACCAGTTTGAGCAGTTTTTTTACCCGCTCGATACCACTCAAAGGTGCGGTAGTTGTACTCAAACCACCACAACAGCTTATACATAACTAAATGAAAAAGAGCAAAATACAATTGCAAAGGATGACGTTTTTCAAATACTCCTGGGAAAATAATGCCCCAAGGCATATTAGTAGCAGTGCCAAAACGAACACCAGCGAAAAAATAGCCAATATTCAGCCAAAAAAGAGCGATACTTAAAGCCTGGGCGAAAAAATCTAAAACCTCAAAAGAGTCCCATTTATTTTTTCGCGCATACAAAAATAAATATACACAAGCTCCAATCAAACCAATTAGCATCTGCATCCCAGGGAACTGGACTAAGTTTAGCCAATCTAAGACACGCCATTCAAATTGGGCAAAGTTTAAAGCTACAAAACCAATTCTGCCAGCAATCCCTCCCACTAAAAAAGTAAGGAGAAAAGCATCCATAATCTGGGCTTCGGAATAATGTTCCTGCCGACCGCGGCGCCAAAAAACAAAAGCGGCGCTGAAAAACGCCAAAACTTGAAAAATACTAAGTGTTCTCAGTTGAAAAGAACCAATGGTCAATAAAGTGTCAAACATATGTTAAGTATACAGTCTTGTTGAGCTCTAGAAAATGCTCAACAATAGAGTTGTTTCGAAATTTGCCAAAAATTTAAAAATTTTGTGCCGCGGGTGAGAATCGAACTCACACGAGGGGTTGCCTCATGGGTTTTTGAGACCCACGCGTCTGCCAGTTCCGCCACCGCGGCAAATTACAAATAAATTAAAGTTCAGCCTAGGGAAGTTTATTACACTCTTGAGAGTTTTACAACCTGCAGCCCCACAAGCCTGACTATATTTTATCAGCAGGTCTTGTTTTTTACCAGCTAATCATGCATATTATTTATATGATTAATTTTGCTGATTTTTTTCAAATGCTGTTTGCTGCAGACTCGATTTGGTCTGTGGTTTTTCGCGGCCTACTCTGGTTTGTAGTAGCTGTAGTAATTTTAATCAGTTTAGACAATCCAGATACAGATCGTTCCATGAGTAACTTAAAAGCCAATCTTGGCTTTTTGCTCATGTTCTTAGTTTTAAGCGGAGGGTTGATTTACCTAATCTTCGGCTTTGATACAGTGTAAAATTTGATAGGGTGTAAAAAATCTAATTCGAAATTTATCCTTACTTTTACTCTTCTTCTACTGCCTCGTTTCCATTCCATAAAACTTAATTCTATCGCCTCTGAAGAACAACTCAATCTCACCTAAAGCACCATTACGATGTTTTGCAATCTTCAAAGTCACTTGTTCACGAATATCATCATCCTTACGATACAAAAACATCACTACATCAGCATCCTGCTCAATTGAGCCAGATTCTCTCAAATCTGATAGCTGAGGTCTCTTCTCTCCTCGACTCTCAATCGCACGAGACAGCTGAGCTAATGACAGCACTGGTACTCGTAACTCACGAGCAATATTTTTTAAACCCTGAGAAATCTCTCCCACTTCCTGCACCCGATTATCTCGATTACGTCCATGAGCTAACTGCAAATAGTCAACCATAATCAAATCAACATCATGCTCAGCTTTTAAACGTCGTGCCTTAGTCCGCATCTCAAAAATACTTAAACCCGGAGTATCATCAATAAACAACTGAGCTTCAGCTAAAACGCCCATGGCGTCAGAAAGTTTCAAAAAATCTTGCTGATTTAAACGCCCAGTTTTTAATTTCCAGGCATCAATGTCAGCCTGCGACACCAGTAACCGATCTACTAGCTCTTCTTTACTCATTTCTAAAGAAAAGAACCCCACTTTCATCTTATGATTGACTGTCACATTTTGCGCAATATTTAAAGCCAAAGTGGTCTTACCTACACCAGGACGGGCAGCTAAAATCAATAAGTTAGATTTTTGCATTCCTGCCAGAATGTCGTTTAAGTCTTTGAAGCCTGTTGGCACACCGCGCAGCTCATCACCATTTTTTTGTAACTCATCTAAACGTTCAAAACTTTGAACTAAAGTTTCTTTTAAAAGAATGAAATCTTGATCAGTACTTTTTTGTGAAACTTTAAAAACCTTAGCCTCAGCTTCATCCAGCACATCTTGGGCTGACTTAGCTCCATCAAAAGCTTTTTCACTAATCACTCCAGCCATGGAAATTAACTGCCGCTTAATATGATACTCACGCACTAGCTTGGCATAACTTTCCACATTGGCTGCAGTGGTAACACTATTAGATAATTTTGCTAAATAACTTGAACCTCCAGTTTGCTTTAAAGCTTTTTTCTTTTTTAACTGGTTGCTAACAGTCACTACATCAATAGCTTCACGCTGCTCATACAAATCACGCATGGATTCATAAATCGTTTGATGAGATTTTTCGTAAAAACTCTCAGGTGACAAAAAATCAGAGACTTTAATAATCGCATCCTGATCAATTAAAATTGAGCCTAAAACTGATTTTTCAGCATCATGATCATGTGGGGGAACTTTAGGATCCATAAAAATTTCTTTACTTCACTAGTAATTAGTTGTTTTAATTTAATTCCGTTCCAAAACTACAATTTCCATTTCTTCTGGCAAATTGGACCGACTCACATTCAGCTTATCTAAAGTATCAGGTTCAGCCTCATACTCTTTTAAAAACTCCTCTAAAGTGGCAAAATCAGCAAACACATCTTGATTGTGTTCTGGTGTTTTATACTGCATCGGAATTAAAATATTAGGCTCTAAAGAACGAGCGACTTTAACAGCCGTTTTGGCATCTAAACCCCTTACCCCACCTACCGGTGCAAACAAAATATCAACCAGACCTATTTCTGCAATTTGCTTATCAGTCAGTTCATGCCCCAAAGATCCTAAGTGGCAGGCGCGCAAATCATCCATTAAAAAAGTAAAAACATGATTTTCTCCATGTTGAGCTCCTTGTTCTCCATCACAGTAAGTACGCACACCAAATACGGAAATTCCGCCCACTTCGTATTCTCCTGGAAAATCAATAATAAATGGTCTTTTACGACGCGAAGTGCTGCCCACAGCTGAATAATTGTTATGCGCAGGGTTATCATGAGAAACTGTCACAATATCAGCAGTCAAGTTTGGAAACTCAAACCCGACAAAATCAGAAAAAGGATCTGTGGCCACAGTTCCCTCAGTCGAACGAAGTTTAAAACACGAATGGCCGTAATAAGTAATAATCATATAAACCTTTCTGTAAATGTTAATTAGTGCTGCGAATTCATATTCTTATTCATAATCTAACAGCTTCACTATTATAAATGAATTATAAACAAACTCTACTCTTTTTATTAGGCAGGCAATTTAAAAAAATGAAGTTGTAAAATAAATGCGCAGTACTTCCATCTTACCGATTATCTTAAATTTTTCAAGCAAAAAAAATGGTCAAGACAAAAACACTCAATCATCAAGCTAAAATTTATTTTATGAATAAAAATATGTAAAAAAACATCAAACTCCGTGTTAATTAAAAAATAAATTCCGTTATAATTAAGATTATTATCAAGTAAATAAGTAGTTAAACAAAAATAATTAACTTTTACTTGAAATAAATTCACGAATAAAAAATATGAAAAAAGAAGTTTTATTAGCCATTATCATTGGCGCCGTCATGGGCTTATTTATCACTTTTGGCATTTACCAAGCCCAACAAGCAGATCAAGAGTCAGCCGCTGTTGATGTAGCCCAACTTGAACTCACCCCTACTCCTAATCTTGAAATCGAACAAGCAGGTAAACTAACTATTCATCATCCTGAAGATGGTTTAATCACCGAAGCTAGTTCCGTTAAAGTGGCAGGTCAAACCGTAGCTAATGCCTACGTGGTGATTTTTGTTAATGATGAACCAATCATTGTGACTGCAGATGAAACTGGTAATTTTTCAAAAGAAGTGGAACTAGACGATTTAAACAATATTATTACTGTGCACAGTGTTGATTCAGACGGCAATACTAATAAAATTGAAAGAACAGTCATTGTTTATGAAGATGACTTAAAAGTAAAAACAGCAACTGATTCGGCTGAAACGGAAACAGAAGCAGATGCAAACAATGAAGAAACCGCAGAGGACTAAAAAACTGATAACTAACTTATGCAAAAAAACCATTTAAAAACACTAGCCTTTTTTATTTTGCTTAGCAGTTTGCTTTGCCTACCTTTAGCTAACTCAAAATTAACTAGAGCTTTAGCTCAAGAAGAAAGTGAAGAAACCTCAGAGGAAACAACCGAAGCTAGCCCCTCAGCCACCGAATCTTTAAAAGAACGCATTGAAAAAGTAGTCGAAGAAAAAAAAGAAGCTGTTCAAGAACAAATTCAAGAACTCAGTTTTGTTAAAAAAGGCATGATTGGACAGATCGAACGGGTCTCTGAAGAAGCCATTACCATTAGCAATAAAAGTGGCACTCAAGTTATTCCTCTAACTGATAATCTAGATTTGGTTATGGATGATGAAACTGCCAGCGTAGATGATCTGGCTGTTGATAGCTGGGTAACCATTTTAGGCTTACAACAAGAAAATAAAGATGATTTTGAACCGATTCGGGTTCTAATTAGTGAAAAAACTCTCCGCCCCCGCCCTCAATTAGTATCGATTGGGGCTATCACAGAATTTGATGATGACGAGGTTACTATTTTAGCCCGCGGTTCTGAAGAAGAGCTGACTTTTGAGATTGATAAAAATACAGTTATTACCGATCCTGAAGCTGCAAAACTAACTACAGATGATTTATTTGAGCAAATGCAATGCTTAGTTGTAGGTTATAAAGAGGTTGACGAAGATGAAAGTGATGAAGCTAATGAAGCTGAAAATTCAAGCTCAACCAAACATGCTTTGATTATCCGAGCTTTGGTGACTGCTGAAGAGTAAAAATTAACTGTTGCTTCTCTCCCCTTTTTAATTTTTTAAGCTCTGCTTCTCTTTTCTGTGCTGCCGAGCGATCAGCAGCTTCCTCCTGATAGACCAATTTCACTGGCAATCTAGCCCGAGTATACTTTGCGCCTTTACCAGAATTATGGACTTCAATTCTTTGAGCTAAATCATTAGTACAACCAGTGTATAAACTGCCGTCAGCACATTGAACCATATAGACCCACCAGTGTAGATCTTCTTTTTCTGACTTATCCATGCAAATCTCTTTCTATCGTGCCATCTGCTCCATCTGTTGCATTCCTTTTAAACATTCTTCCTTAGCCGCACCAGATAGTTTGTCACACATGCCCTGCATCTGCTGTTGAACTTGCTGCATTTGCTCTTGAGTTTGCTCCATAAATTGAGCCATATCCTGGAATTGAATATTACTTGGAACCTCAAACTTGGAGTCATCAACTTTCCAATCCTAACATTGAAATTGGAATTGAGTATTCATCATCTGGGCTTCTTCTGGGACATCAACATCCTCTTCCATCTCAACGTCAACATCTTCATTCTGATATTGCTCGAAATCTTTCTCACGGTACTTCTGGCCCATATCTGAACCAGAACGCCAGACATAAACTGTATCATTATCATAAACCATGTAAGAACTTTGCTCTTGTTCTTGCATCTTAAAAGTCATTTCTGTTCTCACTTTTTTGCCATTGGTATACATCACCCCTTTGTTCCCTTGTTCATCAGACCATTCACATTTTTGCTTTTTGCCATGGGACATCATTTCCTGAATACTAGCTTGAACCGCCTCATTGCTATCACCTTGCTTCTGTTGTTGAATTTGAGCCCCATTTTCACCTTGAAGTTGATTCTGAGGAGAGCGAAGCTTTTTAGCCGCCACTATCCCAACACCTAGAATTAATAAAACTGCGATAGGAAGAATAATTTTCTTCATAAAAATAAATAATTTATATTAATGATAGTATAAAGGCTCTTAGTGAAAAAAAACACTAATAAATCTATTTCCTCACTTTGATACCTCCTTTTTCAAAGAAAAAGGAGCAGTAGCGAAGAGTGCAAAGCCACTTTATAACCTGATTTTTAAAATTTAAGATTAAAAATCAGCAGTTAGAAAGAGTGCAAAGCTATTTTGCAGAAACTCTTTTAAATCTAATTTCATACAACACAAATCGCAAATTCCCAGATTGAGTGGTGTCTCTTTTCCCAGCTAAGTCCTCAATATACTCCGTTATTGAAAAATCCTTGATCCCAGCTTTTTGTAAAATCTCCTGAAGCTGTCTATAAATCATTGTTTCTTTTTTTTCATTGCAAAAAATTAATAAAGTTTCATAAAAAAATTAGATTATGTTATCAGCGGTAAATAAAGGAAAAAGGAAATAATTCCCAATATAAAAACCTCGATTATAAAAAAAATTAAAATACCTATTATAAACTTTGTCTTATCGAATTTTTCGAATATAGAACTTAGTAAAAATGATATCCCAAAAATAAAGACTAATAATACAGGAACAACTAAAAACCAGTATTGAGCATATAAATCGAATATAGACAGTAATAGCCTACTACTACCAGGACAATCACGAACTTCTGAATAAAGTTGAGTTAATTTCGGAATAAATAAAAATCCTAATATTAAAGGTATAAAAAATGCAATAATCAATGAAATATTAAGAATAAATAATATCTTGAATTTTTTTTCCATTTCAAAAAAAATTAATTTTTAATATATTTAACCTATGGGTGAATATCAGTAGATTCTAAAAAAATATATATAAAAGCTATTAACAAAGATATTGGGTTTAATAATAAAAAAGTCACCAAACATAACCATGGGAAATATAAAAAATGTGAGATAGCACTAATTTTTTCCAGAATAGAATAAATTAAACCTTGTTGCCGGTAACAATACAAGCTAATAAGTACAGCTCCTTCTTCGAAGGTGCAGCCAAAAAGCTTACCAATTTTTTCTTCGATAAAAATAAAAAAAATAAATTGGGGTAATAACAATAAAAAACATACAATAAAATACCTAATCCAATTATTTAAAGCTACTTTAAATTTCTTTTTCATTAAAATTAAAATATATTATTTTTGTGGACCTGAGGGGAGTCGAACCCCTGACCTCTGCCGTGCGATGACAGCGCTCTAGCCATCTGAGCTACAGGCCCATTTTTGTCAAAACTATTTTACTTAATTTTAGGCGAAGGCTTTTTTTTATTCTTCACCGGATACTTAGCACAATTCTTTTTCAGCTTACGATAAAAAGCTTTTTCAATATCTTCCTCTAAACAATATTCAAATAAAGTTAACAAAATAAATAAAATATCAACCCCCTCATTAGCCACTTCATGTAAATTTTTTTCATCTTTTAAATAAGCTTTAATTTCTTCGTCAGTTTTCCATTCAAAATGCTCAACTAACTCCCCTACTTCCTCCATCAACTTCAAACTTAAATTTTTCGGCGTATGATACTTACCCCAGTCTCGATCTTGAGTAAATTGACGAATAGTCGCCAACATTTTATCTAGTTTATCTGAATTATTAGTTGGAGTTTGATTAGACATAAGTAAAGCAGATTTTAACATGAATCTTGAGAAATTAAATTTGCTCTTTGCTCTTGAATAGCCTATAATTCAAATCACGATGAAAAACAGAAGTCAAAATACCAGCCATCATCACCACTCCCAGTAAACGGGATTGAGTGCGGCTGTGGCTTTAAAGCAACAACAAAGATCAATCCCCGAACCGGGGATTTTTTTATTTATAATAGAACAAATACAAAAAAGGAAACTATGAGCAATCCAACAATGCAAACATTAAAAGGCTTTCGCGACATCATGCCCGAGGAAAAACGGCAACGAGATTATGTGTTAAGCAAAATTTTAGAAATTTTTAAACTCTATGCTTTTGAACCTCTAGAAACACCAACCCTGGAATATGCTGATTTACTATTAGGTAAATATGGCGAAGAAGCAGACAAACTGGTTTATACATTTGAGGACCGTGGTGGTCGAAAAGTTGGACTGCGCTACGACCAAACCGTACCAGTCTCTCGAGTCTTGGCTCAATATCGCAATAATTTGCCAAAATTTTTCCGCCGTTATCAAGTGCAAAATGTTTTCCGGGCTGATAAACCACAAAAAGGTCGCTATCGCGAATTTACTCAATGCGATATTGATATTTTTGCTACTAAATCTTCAGTCGCTGACGCTGAAATCTTGGCTTGCACCTATCAAGCCTACAAAAATATTGGTTTCACTGATATTCAACTGAAGATTAATGATCGCCAAACTATTTTTAATACTTTAGAAGAATATACCAATGAGAACGTTAATGTTTTTTCTATTATTCAAAGCATTGATAAATTAGACAAAATGAGCCAAGAAAAAGTAGTTGCAGAGTTAGTGAAAAAAGGTTTACAGCCGGAACAAGCTCAAGCTGCTCTGACTGCCGTGGCTGAGGCTCAGCCCTCCCCTGCTCTGCAGAAAATTATGGAGTTGGCTATTAATCTTGGTGTGGATGAACAAGCTTTAGTTTTCACTCCTACTTTAACCCGCGGCTTAGACTACTACACCGGCATGATTTTTGAAGTTATTATTCCTCAATTCCGCCAGTCTTCATGTGGGGGCGGCGGCCGCTATGATAAGTTGATTGAGAAGTTAGGCGGGGTGGACATCCCAGCCGTCGGCTTTGCTTTCGGCTTTGCCCGCACAGTCGAGGCCGCCGCCCAACTCAACCTCATTCCTGAACAAAACCAAACCGCTCAAGTTTTAGTCGCAATTTTCAATGAAGAGTCTCTAACTCAAAGCTTAAAAATTGCCCAACAATTTCGCCAAGCTGGTATTACCACTGAAGTTTATCCAGAACCAGACCGTTTAGGCAAACAGTTTAAATTAGCTAACCAAAAAAATATTAATTGGGTGGTAGTGGCCGGACCAGATGAAATTAAACAAGAAAAAATTGCGTTAAAAAATATGGAAACTGGGGAACAACAAATAATTAGCCTACAATCTGCACTAAATAAAATAATTAACTATAACGAGAATCTTCATCTACCAACTCTTTACAAGCAGTAGAGGCGTTATTTAATCTGTCTGCTTTACTTTGTTTAAGAGCCTCCATTTTCTCTTGTAATTTATTAGGAAGCAATTCTGAATATGTCAGTTGTTTTGTCCCGAAAAATATTTGTGAATTAACAAAGCTAATAAAGAGAAGAGGAGGAATATTATGGTCTTTAACAGCCATTTCATACAAAGATCTCAAAGAATTATCATTATATTCTGAATTATACAAATCTTGATTCTTTTCAGACCCTAAGTCTGCTAAAAATGCTTTGAACTTTTCTAATACCTCTTCTTTTTTTTCAGCAAGAATTCGTTCTTGCTCTAATTCAGGTTTTGCATAAAAATCTTCAGATTCCCCTTCGCGATATTTAGGTATACTTGCAACATAAACCTGTAAATACTTGTCATTAATAAGCCACCCCTCTTCGATACCACAAGCCATGCCAATGGCAAATGAGCCGACATCTGGCGCAAAAGCTGCGTAAGCAACATCTAAAGTAGCTAACAAAACTCCATATTTATTTTCCCCGATCGCTTGCTTAATCCTACCATCTTTTTCTATCGAAACTTCAGTTGAAGAAATAATTATCTCAATTATTTCTAATAGTGCCACCATTTCTTTAGAAGAAAAACTTTCACGAGGAATCCTTTTTAACAACTGCTGCCTTAACATCATTGCACTCTTAAACTCATCCGTAAAATCTGCACCTTTTTTATGCCCAATTTCTAAAACCAAATCATGATACCACACTAAAACTTCTAGAATTTTTTTAACTCTTCTTAATTCATTCTCTACTTCTCCGCTGACTTTTGAAAAATCATCACCCATTTCTTCTCTAATATCTTCCTGCCATAAATCAATTAACTGCTCTAAATCAGACAACATTCTTGTAATATGAACTTCTTTATTGTGGTAAAATTTACCTTGATCAATTCTTGAATCCCAAATAGGATGTTCTTTTGCATATTTAATCAAATCATCAGTCACCTTATAAATTGACTCAACCGCCCTTTGACCTAATTCTGAATCTTCAGGACTAAATAAAGCCCCTTCGTTAATCGGTTTAGATGATTCTGTATTATCTTGTGATGACATATGTTTTTTTCTCTAACAATTTATGCTCTATTTCATCTTATACTCTTCACAACCCTCTGAAAAGCTATCTTTTTGCTTCAACAATTTCCATTTCCCCTTCTCCTTCTTTCACTAAAATTTAATTTTCTCTTCACACTTCACTAGATTCTGTGTTATAATCAGCCTTCGTTATGCAGAAAAATATACATCCAAAATGGTACAACGATTGTAAAGTAACATGCAGCTGCGGTAATACTTTTACCACTGGTTCTACTCTGCCTGAAATTAAGGTAGATATTTGTAGTGCTTGTCATCCTTTTTTCACTGGTGAAATGAAGTTTGTCGACCGCCAAGGCCGAGTTGATAAATTTAAGAAAAAGATGCAACTTGCTCAGCAAAAAAGAAAGCAAGCTGAAGATCGCCTTAAGAAAAAACAGGCCCAACAGCAAACTGTTTCTGCTGATGATCAGGCTAGCTATCAAGATATTTTGCGCCAAGCTAAAGCTGGCATGCAGTCTTCAACAGCTAAAGCTGATGATAGTGATGATCAGCAAGATGACACTAAGCAAAAAAAGCAGAAAAAAACAGACAATAAAAAGTCTGAAAAGAAAACTGAAAAATAGTTTTTTCTTACTGCTATTTCATTTTAACTCATCATTTTTTACTCAACCCTATATAATATAGGTACTTATGACTGATTTTGCTAATCCCTACCAAGCTCAAATCGAGCAATTAGAAGCTAAAATTCAAGAAAACAATGCTTTGTTAGCTGACGAAGAATTAAAAACTCTAGCTGAAGCCGAACTTGAAAAACTTGAAAAACAAAAAAAAACCTTACAAAAAGCTGCTGATGACTATGAAAAATCTTTAGAAGAACAAGAGCAAGCCGCTACTGATCCCACTACTCAATCTGCAGCTATTTTGGAAATTCGCGCTGGTGCTGGCGGTGATGAGGCTAAAATTTGGGCTGCTGATTTACTGCGTATGTACATGCGCTATGCGCAAAATTGCGGTCTAAAGATCAAAATTATTGATGATCTGGTCATAAAAATCTCTGGTAAACATAGTCTTGCCCTTCCTCAGATTAAAGACAACGAAATTGATAAAAAAGCTGAAGCACAAACTAAATCTTTTTTTGCTTATCAACTTTTAAAACAAGAGGCCGGAGTCCACCGCGTCCAACGCATCCCTACCACAGAGACTCAGGGACGAATTCACACATCAACCGCCTCAGTGGCTGTATTACCAGAAATTAAAAATAATCCCATTAAGGTTAAAGACGAAGATCTAGAATGGGAATTTATGCGTTCTGGCGGGGCTGGAGGCCAATCTGTTAACAAGACTAGCAGTGCTGTCCGCCTCACTCATAAACCTAGCGGTATTAGCGTTCGTGTCAGCCAGGAACGCAAACAATTACAAAATCGACAAATTGCTTTAGAGCTTTTACAAGCTCAACTTTGGGAAATTGAAGAACAAAAAAAACTCGCCAAGCTTGACAACGCCAGAGCTGCCATCGGCCGCAATATGCGCGCAGAAAAAATCCGCACCTACAACTACCCACAAAACCGGGTGACAGATCACCGGATTAACACTAGCTGGTATCAGCTGGAAAATATTTTAGAGGGTGATTTAGATGACGTGCTGGGTGAGACAAAGGGATTGCTAAATGTAGAATAATTAAAATCTGAATTGAAGATTAAAAGCATTTATCAACGATCTTACTTTATATAATAAAGCAGCTTTTCTATTTCACAACAGCTCTATTGTCTTTAAAATTAGTGTTGAAACTCTGAATTAGATCCAATAAACTCTTCAGGATCAAAATAACCACATCTATCATAAAAACCCGTAGCTTTTGCTATCATCATAGAAATTTTATCTAAGTTCAAACCTGGAAATGATCTCATAAGTCCAATAATTAATACTCCAAGAGTATTTTGCTGTAAACTAGAATGATTTTTGACAATATACTGAAAGTCATTATGATTAAGAATTCTTAACAATGCTGCCTCTCTACGATTCATAATAAAATCCTCACTAGCTATTGATAATTAATGATAAAAATCTGGATTCTCAACAACTAGATCTAAAAAATCATCACAATCGAAACCACCTATTTGATTAATGTAATCTGACATAGCCATAAACAAAGAGGTAATTATACTTCTTCCAAAACCATAACGAGATAGCATTCTGACATAAAATTCATTATCTTCTAAGTCAGATCTCCTGAAATAAAAATCTAGAAAATCTTCATCGTAAATAATTTTTCTCCAAGCCACCTTCCGATCTTTCATACTCTAAATATATCACAATCCATCAATCTTATCTACTCCTCATCACAATCGTCATCATCATCTATCTCTAAAGCTATATCATCAGCAGCTTCATCTAAGGGCAAGCTTTCTACTGCCTGCACTTTTAAAATCCTTGCTAATAAATCCTTAGCTTCTTCGATCTCAATCCCTTTAACTAAAGCAATTTCTTCCTGCAAGCGTTTCATAGCTTGGCGGAAAATTCTTTTTTTAGTGTAAGTAAAATTTGTATCAGGATCACGGCGCACTACAGCCAAACGCTTTAAAATTAAAGCAATTTTCTCTGGATCATTAGACTTCAAGACTTCTTTAGCCTGACGAGTGTTAAACCTTTTAGTTGGATCATCAACCATCCCCTTCATCATCTTGAGCAAAGCTTCGACCTCTTCATCTGACATAGGTAAACGAATATTGGTTTTCACAATATTTTTAATTGGAATAGCACAAACTAAAGTCTGATTAGCCTGGGTGGCATAAACAGGTTTAAAATGAACTATCTCCTCTTCTTCTCCAGAACAAGGGTTTTTTTCTTTAGTCACATCAAACACCTCAAATACCCTTCCAAAACGAACAATCTTATCCCCTACTTCTAATTTTTCAATTGGCTGTGTCTGTTCTTCTGTCATAAATCCATTTCTATTTTTTATTTTTGCGTGATAATCCCTGCGGAGTAAAATCCGCGGGAGTTGCCTCACTCTTAATCTTGATTACTTTTTAATTTTATTGTTGTATTCTGCCGTTTTTCTCCGTCCCAATACTCAACCTCAACTTCATCTCCAACTTTCTGCTGATTAATCAGCGTAGCTAAATCCTGCTCTTGATTAATCTCTTGTCCATCAAACTTTGTTATTATATCACCTTTTTCTAAACCTGCGTCTGCAGCACTACTATTCTCCACTACTTCTACCAAATAAGCTCCTTGTGGCACCTCATTCATCAAAGCAGCCTCTTCACT
>Ga0272443_10003587_pt1 | contig 18085 bp, 13 predicted proteins | sample SSMAcet12_FD_193581 | JGI IMG/M metagenome (GOLD analysis project Ga0272443, IMG submission 193581) | Marine sediment archaeal communities from Little Sippewissett salt marsh, Falmouth, MA, United States - SSM-Acet-12 | ecosystem: Environmental > Aquatic > Marine > Wetlands > Sediment ... | reverse complement strand
GGTTTCGGTGATGCGGTTGGAGGCCCAGACCCGGCTTCCGCTTTGATCGTTGACCACCACCCGGAAAAACAACGAACGATCGAGGCCGGCTGGCACCCCCCAACTTAGGACCGGTGTGGGCCATGTGCCGGCCACCCGCATGGATGCCGGATCGACCCTGGGCACGTCCTGGACATGGACATAGTCATAAGTCGTCTTGGAGCGGCCCTCGGTATCGGTGATGGTAAACTCGTAAACGCCCTCTTCGGGCCGGCCGGCAATCTTTCGGTAGTATTCCTCAAAGCCGGCATCCCAATAGGGGTCACCCGGGGCAACCAGATCGTAGCTTGTGCCGCCGGGGGCGGTGACCGTCAAAGAAGCAATGCTACCCGGCATGGTCCCGTTCGGATCGATCGGGATCACCTCCAGGGCGGTGTAAAAACTTCCGTCGCTATCCTGGCGGTTATAGACCATGGCCGACTGGAAAAATGGCGTCTGGTTGTCGAAGGTCAGGTCGACCCGGTCGCTGACGGCCCGCTTGTTGGATACCGCAAAGTCGAAGTTGTCAAAGGCTTCCACCCGCCATTGGTAGGTTTTTCCGCTTTCAATGACCCAATCCGGCACCCCGACAGAGGTTTCCTGTGTAAACCATGAAGTCCACCTGGTGCTCAAACTGCCCGCGTTGTCTTCGAATACGCGTGCCCTGTAAAACAGGTTGCCCGCGTATCCGTCGATCCCACCCCAGCTCAACACTGCACTTGCAGAATTTCCGGACGCCTGGAAGGTTGATGTATCGGGCACGGGCAAATCGGGGCCGGTGGTGTGGTAAACATGGGTGACGGTCTGGTTTCCGTCGGCATCGATCGCCGTAAACGTATATTGCCCTTCGGCAGGCTTGGTCGTGTTGGCAGAGGCCCAGAAGTCACCGCCCCCGAAATAGTCCGTGGGCGCAAAGGTGTATGAAAATCCGCCGGGACCGGTCACCGTTAAGCTGACAAGGGAGTCCGGGGTGTCCGGAAGGGTGCCGTTGGGGTCGTGAATGGTGGCATAAACCACCGTTTCCATCTGACCTGAACTGCTGTGCGCGTGAACAGCGGCTTGGATAAAAAACGGATCGCTATCCTCTGATGAATCTGAAAAGGTGGGCATATCCTCGACATATCCCAGGGGGATATTGACGCCCGTGTCGCTTCCGGTGATGGTGTATGCTGCGCCGTTGTTGTAAGCGCCGGTGTAGTCCCCGTAATCCGGGCCATCCATGGCGCCGTTTCCATTGACGTCCCAGAAAGCGAACAAATAGACATCGAGGCCGATGCCGCCAAAAAGGCTCTCCAGGGTGTAATCGGCCGGAAGCGGACCGGAAACGATGGTGTATCCCAAATCGTTGGCCATGTCCGGATTGGGCCCATCCATGGCCACCACCACGATATCGCCGACCTCTCCGCCGGTGGGAAACCCGTCCGGAAGCAGGTCGGTAACCTGCCCGGAGATGATAAAGCCTGTTCCGGCCGCGGCCTCCAGGACAAAATCGATGCCCGAAACGTTGCTCGTCAGAAAAACCGGATTGTCTTCATAACCTCCGACCTTGTCTCCCGCGTTCGGGCCGGTGGGACCGGATCCATCTACATCCCAAAACCCATAGACATAAACCGGATCTCCTTGATTTCCGGCAGGGTTGGCGATGGTGTAGCTTCCAGGCGCCCCCAGCACAGCGGTTCCCAGTACGGTGGCGGTGCTGGAAAACGGTTCATCCGTGGCCATCACGTAAATGGTGCCGCTGGTATAGTCAGGACAGGAGACCGTACCGGAAATTGTGCCGGTAATGGCAAAGGCAGCAGTGGAAAACAGGAAGACAAAGGAAAGAATCAGACAGGAAAGAAACGTTGCCCTGCGCATGGATTTTCCCTCCAGAATCAGCGGCCGTTTACGGCCAGGTTAAAAGGGAACTTCTCCCTATTTGCTCGATGAAATCTTTATCCAAACGTATCAAACCCCTGAGGCTGACTTCTCCGCTAGTGGCGTTTTATAGAGGATGGTTTTTGCGCTTGCAAGAAAAAGATGCGTGAAAAAGTAAATTTCATGAATAGGTATTACTTCATTTTTACCATTCAAACACTTTCGGATGTTTTCATGAAAACAATTTATTATAGCGATACCAAAATCTTATCCGATTTCAGACAGATCGAACTATCCATGTAATGAAAAGAGTGAAATCCGCGCGCCGCTGCCGAAGCAGACGGTTTCCAGCGGCAAAGTCCGGTGAAACACCGAAGACATGCAAGGGCAAAAGATCACTCTTTGCCGCCGGAATTCAGGGCTTCTGCGTCCTTGACGACTTCAAGAAAAGAGATGGTGATCCGGTGGTCGAGGTCTTTGAGCTTGTCGCTCATGAGCTGGCTTTCGGTGATGCGAAAGAAAATCGATGTTCCGGGAGAGGCGCTCGGAGAGACCTTGAAGGTAAAGGTGAGAATGGCAAGGTTTTCCGCCTTGATCCCAACTGCCCCGGCCATCACCGCGATGAGAAGCCCCGGCCGCTTGTCGTTGACGATATGAATCAGCGATGCCGCTTCCTCGGCCTTGACGCTGGACTGATAGGTAAGGGCCTTTGGGTCGTACCCAAAAACGATCTTCATGCCGGCCAGGTTGTCGACGCCGTCGATGATCACCGGTACCTCGATCTGGTGTCCGGGGGCCGCCTTCAGGGGGGGGATCCGAATCTCTGCGGCGGTTGCTTGGTTTGCAATGGCTGCGGACAGAAGTATAAAAAGGGTTATGACCACAGCAATTTTAGAGATAAGCGGTTTATTTTTTCGATCCATAGATCATCTCGTCGTTCCGCTGTTAGGCGTTTTCCGATCCAACAAAGATCCGTCGTCGCTCTTTACCTGGTAGGAAACAGCCTCCGTGCCATTCCGATAAATCCGCTGGATTGCCACACGGCACGGCAGGGACGCCGCGCCCGACAAAGATCAGCCGTTGTCCTTTTCTGGTAGGGAACGGCCTTCGCCTGCCGCCGCGCAGTAGCAAAGCAACGAAGACTGGTGCCGTTCCGCGAATAAAAACAATCTCACGTCACCACGGCACGGCACTCGGCTTCGCCCAGGCAAGAGGCAGCCGTGCCCTATAAAAAGGGCATTATTTTGATATCCCGCAAATTCCAAGGAAAAATCCCTATCAAAAATGGGAAAAATCCAAAAGAAATTTTTTAAAAAGATCCCCGATGGTTATTGCGATGAAGGAAGAATTGCGGTCAACTCCTCGAGCACCTGCTTCGGGGTCGCCTCCGGTCGGCGGGTGAGAATGCCGGCAATCAGGTGCGATACGAAAGCGGTGGAAACGGAGGTGCCGGCGAAGGCCTCGTCGGAGATGCCGTCGTCATTACTGTCATAGGCGGCAAAACCAGGTGCGTACAGGGAGACGTGTTCTCCGAAATTTGATGAATCCCACCGCTTACCGGACGGAGCCAGCGCTCCGACGCCGATCACGGTGTCGTATGCGGCCGGATACATCGCGGCGCCGGTGGGTTCGTTTCCGGCCGCGGCGACCACGATCATGCCGAGCCGGTCGGCATAATTTAGGGCATCTTTTAAAAAGCGGCTGTCCTGTGAGCTTCCCCAACTCAAGCTCATGACTTTTGCTTTTTCAGCCGCGGCAAACTGGATGCTCCGGGCAAAATCAAATGCAGAAACAAACCCCTCGTCATCGAAGGCTTTGACGGCAACAACCGGGTGCTGCTCCCCCTGCCTGATGCGGACACCCGACGGCAGGATCGCGCCAGATGCGATCAGGGCCATCCGCGTTCCATGGCCGAGATCGTCGGTGGCGGGCATTTCCGGGTCAACTGCATTGAAAGCGGATGCCACCACTTCAGCCAACCGCGCGTCTAAAGAGACCCCCGAATCGAGCACTGCGATCCGCACTCCTTCGCCGGACAGATAATCTTCCGGCGCATGAGAGGCAGGCATCCGGTTTTGACCGATCGATGCGGAAGCGATCAGGGGGTAGGCATAATTCGGTTCGACGACGTCCAAGGAAGAATCTTTTGCCAATCGGGCAGAAAGCGCCGGTAGATCCTTTTCTTCCGGGACGCGGATCCGATAGATTCCCAATGCCGGCTGAGAGTCGACCAGCCGGGCATTGAGCGATTCGATCAAGCTTTGAAAGTCCTGCAGGGTTGCCCCGTCTGCCAGGCGAATCAGCAGTTCTCCGGCCACGTAATGGCTCCCGCTCTCCGGATCGGCAAGGATTCGCCGTGTTTCCGGGACCAGCGGCTGTATCCGCTCTTTTTGCCCGGCCTGGAATAGCTGCACCTCGGCCAGCCGAATGATGGGCCCCACCGGCCCGTCGAGTCTTTCCCAGACAAGGATGTGGTCGGCGGGCTTGAGAATCGCCTCCAAGGCGGACTGCAGCTCCCGGTGCCGAAAATCGGCCGTCACGGCAAAATCGATCGCCGGGTCGATCTTCACCCGGAGCCCGGCAGCGGCCATCTGCTCGAGGATCTTTCGAACCGGAACCTCCTCGGCCTGAAGCGACATCCAACTCTCGTGAAGATCCATGTTCAGCTCGGCGGCTGACACGGGAAACGTCGCCGGAAGAATTGCCGCAATCAAAAACAGCCACCGGAAAAAAGATCGGGTGCATACGTCAAAATGAATTTTCAGCCCAATTTTTTTCGCCATAATCATGAAGATTTTCTCGCAGAGACCAGTCACAGCGGGAAGGGTCATCGGACCGGCAGTGAACCATTCAGACGCCATGAGATCTTCAAGCTCACGATCCGCTCAAGGGCCTTTCCGTCCTAAATAAGCCATATTGCCTTCAGCTGCCCGGCAAGCGCTGCATAGCAGGCATCGGCTCGGTTTAAGCCTCTCGCAATGAACACCGAAGCCGCATTGGCTAACTGTAGACGTCAAGCGAAGATAAAAGCAAGGTGAAATCATTCATGCGGTAGATTATCTGAGCCAATTTGCGGGCGGTGCCGAAAACCGAAAAACGTGAGACGGCCGGTGGGACAAAAACAACACCAAGGACAGCGCCAACATCGCCGATTTGGTCTCGCAGTGGAAATGCCTGTTTTCAAAGAGCCGGGCGAAACCTTGTCGAACTGCGCAATTTTCTATTGCTATTGGCGGGCTATTGGGGTCGCCCTTTCAACTTTATGAAAAAGTGCCGATGGTCATCGGCCAGTCGCTGTTGTGCAGGCCGTCGTCGTCCTGCAGACCGTCCTTCCACCAGGACAAATCGCCGTCGATCCCGATGGCCGCCCAATCGTTGACGTTGTCGAACATGACCACCACATGGTGCCATCCATTGGCCAGGGGCTTATATTGGTACAGCTTGACACTGCGGTCACCGAACCATATTTGAAATTGGATGCAGCTGGCACCGTCCTGGGTAATATAGCCGACATCGTAGGCATCGTCGGCCAGGAAACATCCATAACCGGTGGGATAAATCCAGGCCTCCGCAGTGAAACTCTTTTCTCCGGTGACCGCGACGTCTACGGTGCCTTCCCTGGACAATTCGGCATAATCATTTGAGCCGTCGGCAACAAGGTAATTGCCACCGTCCCAACCCGCCGCGCTGCCCGCCCACAGAAAAACGACAAAGGATTGGAACAATAAAATCCGGACAAAAATCGATTGCCTGCACAATACGGCTGTTTTTGACCCTCTCGACATCCTCCATCCCCCAATGCCGGGTCACGGAAATAAGATATTACTTTTTCAAATACAGACACATTTCAAAGGCAGTACTTACGGAATGTGCCGGTTTTTCCAAATCGCCCAGCGATTGGAAAAAAGAAAGCCGGGTTGCCTGCCTGCGGCACTGACGAGGCCGCATCCGGCAACCCGGCTGTCTTTTTGCTACTGGTACCCGAACCGTTCAAAACCGCTGCAGAAGGAGGAGAAAGATCCGTGGCTTTCCGCCCCCCGGTCGCCCGGGGTTTGGCTTTACTCCATGCGCATGTATTTATCCCTACCATCTGGCGCCAGTTTGTCAATCGCATCAATTACAGGTGACAGTGCCGCCCATATCGTGCTGGGATGAATTCGAATCTGGCGAGACAGTCAAATACCCGCTTACGCTTCCGCCATCAATCGTCAGAGAAACATTTACGCCTTCCGGAAAATCTCCCCATTCTTCAGTATAGTATGTGGATTCTGTCAAAAACGTGACGCCGTCCTGGGATATGATCGGTATGGGGTCGAGGCTAACCCCTTCTGTTAATTTCGTTATTTTCAAAGATGTTTTCACCGGAAGCGACGGGGTGGCAAAATAAAATTCGAACAGGGTATCCACTGGCTGACCTATATCAATCGTCCCCGAGGCCCTGCATATCACGCTGCCGGCGGGATAGGAGGTGCCGCCGATGTTGGCTGCTGCAAGCTCCCACTTGTATCCGCTGCCTCCGCCGGCACCTAAATGCTTTACCAATCCGACACCGGGGGCCAGATAAGAGAGCCGATAAATGCCGTTTTCCCTTCGCTGGAGCATTTTCAGGCATCCGGGAAAAGATCCGGCCGGCACCACTACATCTTCGATGCCTAAAAATTCGTGTTGGCGAAAAATAACGCCGCCTCCGGGAGTCTGCTCGACAAAGTTGATATACTTGTTGCCTGGCTGCATGGCCCTGGCGCCGAGCACCCGATACGGAGAATAGACGAAAGAATATGGCTCCCCCTGGGTACTCTCGTAACCGAGCATGTATACATATTGCGTGTCCTGAAAGATATACTCGATGATTCCATCCCAGCCAGACAAACCGTGATAGTGAATCTCCACACGATTATGTTATCCTCGTAGGGGGACCCGTTGTCTGCCAATCCATACTGGCCGATATGACCCGTGAGTACGGTGAGACCCAGTGCCCCGGTTTCCTGGTTGTAATTGTAGGTGCCGTATTCCTCTTCCTGCGGGCAGTATACATAGAGGTTATCTCAGCCCGGCCAGGTCCTGAAGCAGATAAAGCACATCCAGCAACGTCACCGTATCGTCGGCCACCGGATCGGTGCCGGTCGAAAGACAACATCGGCAAACGTATGAGCTTTTTCCGGTAATGATCTGGGCACCATATACCGCATCGTCCAACCCCACCTGGCCGTCGCAATTCAAATCGCCCTTCAACGGGTTGATGCTGCATAGGGCGCCCTGGGCGTTGATCCGTCCGCCGGAGGCGATCTTTCCACTCAAAGCCGGGATTTTGTCTACCGTTTCCATGATGGCGGTTTTGACTTGATCAGGGGAAAGCGTCGCCTCCTTGGACCAAAGCAGTCCGGCCAGACCGGACACAAAAGGGGCGGCCATGGAGGTGCCCTGGTTGTAAGCATAGGCGGTTTCCGGCACCTGGTTGATCACGGTGGCGGGCTGATCCAGAAAGCTTTTCAGGGCCAGCCCGTCTGCCCGGGTGACGGACACCGCCGGTATCCAACTGTCCGGCGAGCCGAGCGTGCCGCCGTTCTGGTCCAGGCTGTCCACGGTATTGTTGTAAATGATCACGGCCGCCGCCCCCTTTGTCTGTGCGTTGGCCACTTTTTCCGAAAAATAAAAGTCGACCCCGTCGCGGTTTCCCCGTTCGATCAGGGCAATGTCGCCAGTTGAAAATTCTTCGGGAAATTCGTCTTCGTACCCCCCGCCGCAGTCGAGCAAAACGCCGGTCACCCCTCCTTCTCCGGTGGTGCCGGCATAGAGCATTCCATTGGCGGCATAAGAGCTGCCGCCGGCCGCCACCGACGCCTCGGTGACCGCCTCTGTTGGGACCGTCGATTTGATCGAGACGCCGGGGGCGGCAACGTCCACGGCGGTCAGGCCATAATTGGAAAAATAGGCCAGGGAATCGCTCTGGGTTGCTGCGGTCACGGTAAGGATGTTGCTAAAATCGTATTCAGCCGGATACAGGTCGTTTCCGGCTGCGTCGAGGTCCTCGCCGCCGTTTCCCGCAGCGCAGACAGCCAGGATGCCGGCCGCCTCCAGATCCTGAAACGCGTTTCTTTCTTCGTCGGAGTTGGTCTCGCCGCCAAAGCTGCAGTTGACGACCTTTGCCCCTTTTTGCCGGGCATAGTCGAGCGCTTCGATCACGGAAAACAGTTCGAAAAATTCGCTGTCATCGGGCTTGACCTTCAACGCCATGATTTTGAGCTGCCAGGCAGTGCCGGAAACGCCCTCGTTGTTGTCTCCCCGGGCGGCAACAATGCCGGCCACGTGGGTTCCGTGGCCGCTGACCGCGCTGTCGGCGGGATCCGGATCCCCGCTGGAAGGAAACGTGGTGCCCGCGAAATCCCATCCGAAAATGTCGTCTATGTAACCGTTTCCGTCATCGTCTACCCCGGCCGTTTTTCCAAACTCAGCGGTATTGATCCATATGTTCTGCGACAGATCCGGATGGCTATAGTCCACTCCGGAATCGACGACGGCCACGATCACCTCACCATCTCCGGTGGTAAATTTCCAGCCGGCCGGGGCCGAAATCCGCTCCAGCCCCCACTGCTGATCGAAGAGCGGGTCACTGGGGATCTCCAGGGGGTAGCGCAAAGCATGCCGCTCGGTGTTTTCCACCAAATTCGAGGTCATATACCGGGCAACGGCCTCGGCTTCGTTCATCCCTTCGGCGACGGCGATTTTTTCCAGGCGCCGAGAATTGAGCCGGGCCAGCATGCGGCTTCCCAGGCGCCGGTGAAGGGCTGCAATATCACCGGGTGGCGCATCGGATTTGAAGCGAACCAGAATTTCCCCGGCCTTGTATAGCGGGCGGCCCTGGCTGTCGGTTTCTTTGGATGTCAGCGGTTGCGTTCGTGTTCCGAATTTCTTTTCATCGGCTTCCAACCTTCTGGAACCATGATGCGCTAACTTGTCTCCGGTTTTTTCCGCCACCCGAAGAGGATTGGGCTCTTCTTTCTGGGAGTTGTATGCCCCCAGGCCGATCACGCGAAACGTATCGGTTTCCGGAATGCGCTCGTAGACCAAGGCCCGATTTTCAAAAAGAAGGGCAAGAAACTCCTCCAATGGAATTTTCGAAACCGACAGGCTAACGATCTCGTCCAGGCCGCCTGCATCCGTCACCTGAACACCGGTCTTTTCCTCAACTGCCGCCAGCACACGCAACAGCGGTGCCTTCAGGATTTTGGCCGAAACGCTGCCGCTTTCAAAGTCAATCTGGATCGATCCGGCCTCCTTATTGGCCGGGGCTTCCGAAAAGGCAGGGCCAACGAAAAAGCCGTAAACCAGCAAAAGAGCCATCCCAATGGAAAGCGTCTGCTGGACCCGGCGATTCAGACAAATATTTGAGTTGTCTTTCATATGAACCCGAAAAGAATTTCTCGCGTCAAGCTTGTTATGATAAAAAACAAGTGCTACAGTTGTTTTAAATAAAAACATTTCAACCATATTTTGCAGGTGAAATCATGAGTGGTTCAACTGTCACGACGAGACTGGATCCAGAGACAAACGCCAAGTTGGAACAGCTGGCCAAGGCCACCGTGCGATCCAAATCATTTTTGGTCGCCGAGGCTGTCCGATCTTATCTTGAGGAACAAAACTGGCAAATCCAGGCCATCGAAAAAGGTATCCGGGAAGCGGACGCCGGCAATTTTGCCTCCGACGAAGAAGTCCGATCGGTATTTTCCAAATGGGGCGCCGGCAGTGAAAAAGATTAAATGGCTCCAGTTGGCACTGACCGATCTGGAAGAAATTCTCGCTTTCATCGCCGACGACGACCCAAGCGCCGCCGTTAAAATTGCCGCAAGAATTCATCAATGCGTCGCCCTTCTTTCCGATCAGCCCGGAATGGGCAGACCGGGCCGGGTTCCGGAAACGCGGGAACTTGTGATATCCGGAACTCCCTTCATAGTCCCCTATCGCGTTGTTGCAGATGAGATCCAAATCCTGCGCGTCATTCACGGCAGCCGAAAATTCCCAGGCAAAATCACATAGCGCGAAAACCTGATCCTAAATTCATCTCGATTCATCTCTGATTGACATTATTTCACGTAATGATATAATATGAATCATTTCGCCGCAAGCAGCGGGGAATGAACCCTCGTCCGCCTCTGGCGGATTCAATCAAATCTTGATATTCTCTAAAGCCGTTCATAATGAATTGAGCCCCTATGCCCTGGACCTACAAAACAAGATGGATAACGCCGCAACTTGTCGATGCCGTTGAGTTCTCCCCAATCATCGTTCTAACCGGCGCACGCCAGACCGGAAAAAGCACCCTGCTGCGAAACGAAGCCCCCTTCAAGGATTGGCCCTATTATACCCTGGACGATCTGGATGTCCTCGAAATGGCTGAAAAAGCCCCTAAAGAGCTGGCCGCGCTCCATGACCGCATGGTCATCGACGAAGTGCAAAAAGCACCCCAGCTCCTTCCAGCAATCAAACTTCGGATCGACGAGAACCGGGATCGCCGCTACGTACTGTCCGGCTCCGCCCATCTGCTGTTGATGAAGGCCGTTTCAGAGACCCTTGCCGGACGCGCCCTCTATTTCGAACTGCTTCCATTTACCTTAGGCGAAGAGACGGGGCGGCCCCTGCCGGGCTGGCTCATCGAAGGGCGTTTCGATAAAATCCCTTCGCCGTCAGGTAGTACCGCCGATGCCGTGACAGCCGAAAATCTTTTCCGGGGCAGCCTTCCACCGGTAACTTTTTTAAGCAAACCCCACCAGGCAGCCGCATGGTGGGAAGGATATGTTCGAACCTATCTTGAAAGAGATCTGCGGGACCTTTCCAATGTTTCCAACCTGCCGGATTTTCGCAAAGTCATGACTCTCCTGGCTGCACGGACAGCTCAGATACTAAACGCTGCGGACATCGCACGCTCGGTCAAAATTTCACAGGCAACCGCCGGGCGCTACATCAGTCTGCTGGAAACGAGCGGCCTCTTTGCAAAGCTTCAACCTTTCAGCCGAAACGTGGCAAAGCGCGTAGTCAAATCACCGAAAATATTCTCCCTGGACACCGGTCTTGCGTGCAGCTTGAGTCGGATCGGCGCGCCGAAGAACATCGAACCGTCGTATCGAGGGCAATTGTTTGAAACGCTTGTGTTTCAAAATTTATCTGCCGCAACAGGCGCCGGAGCCGGCCGACTTTACTATCTTCGGAAACAGGGCGGCTTGGAACGGGAAATCGACTTTATCCTCGAGTCGAGCGGGGGATTGATCGCCGTTGAGATAAAATCTTCGCATACAGCCGGGCTCAAGGATGCCGAAAATATGGTTCATCTTCAGGGCCTGCTTCCCTCCTGGAACGGGGGCCTGGTTATTTACAACGGCGACGAAATCAAGAAGCTTCGCAAAGATATTTGGGCCGTCCCGCTTTCTGCAATTTAGTCGGCACGCCGGAATTAAACCCTTTAATCCAAATAAAACATCTGGATTAACGCTACAAACTCTCGCGGCACCGGTCTTGTGTGTAAAATATTCTTTTAAATTTGAGGCCATTCCAGGTTCCACCGGAATGACTTCAAATTTAAAAGTGGTAGATGACGGACATATAGAGTGTATGCTGCTGCACATTCTGCCTTGAATCGGCATTGCCCACCGTGGTGGAGCGCACGTCCGAGCCGAACCGGAACTGGTAGGCGGCATCGTAGACAATGTTTCCCCATACGATGCCCGAGCCTAAGCTAAACCCGTAAAAATCGTCCGGGTTGCCCTCGGCCGGTTCCGGGTCGTAAAACACGCCCGCCCGCAGCGGTACCACAAATTTTTCCCCAATCCAGAGGTATTCAGCCCCGAACCGGACCTGGGTGGTGGGATCGGAGCTCGATTCGTCCGCCGGTTTCCCGGTAATCGGGTTGGACTGGTTGCCGGTTGCATCGTAAAGGACAAAATCGCCCCACTCGGTGCGGTACAGATCCAAATCGAAGGTCAGGGCATCGCTGACCCGCATCCCTACGCCCACGCCATAGGACATCGGCATGTCGAGCCGCACGGCTTCGGTAAAATCGATCCGGTTTTGCTGGGGGGCTGTCGGGGCCGGAAACTGCACCAGGGAGGAAAAGTGGTAGTCGTGCTTCAGCCGTGCCTGAAACGGCCCCTTGAACACCGCACCCAGGGTCCACCGGCTGTCGATGTTCCACATCAACCCTAAATGATAGTTGACGTTGTGCCATCTCAATGGATCGGCCGGATCGATCCGGGTTCCCTCCATCCGGTAGCGCTCGTCAATGCGGGTCTGCACATCGAAGGGCACACTGGGCGCTGACCCAAGGGTTCCACTTCCTTCGGATCGATAGACGGACTCCCACTGGTTTTCGGCTAGCCCCAGGTTCCAGAAGTTGACCGTCGCGCCGACCGAAAGCGTCGGCGTGACTTGCACGGCAAAAACCGGTGACAATGCCTTCCAGGCGCCGTCCTGTTCGTAGTTCACCTGGTTGTTGAGCACCAGTTGCGGGGCAACCGGATCGACGAAGCCGTAAGCAAATTGAACTTCTTTGTTGAAATCGTAGAGGTGCTGGTAGTTGAGGGAAACGATCATGTTCCTTCCCCAGGCCGAAAACGGGTAGGCGCCGGAGAAATAGTTGATCTCCGTTGTCGACACGCTCTGGGGGCCGGACGCCTCGGGAAAGGCCTGGTAGGTGGTGTCTTCTTTTCTGTGGCTGGTCGCCCCGACAATGGAAATCTCCGGCGTTTCAAGCTGGATGAGCCCCCCGGGGTTCCAGGAGGCGGCGGTGGCATCGTCTGCCACCCCGATGAAGGCTCCCCCCATCCCGATGGCCCGCGCACCCGACCCCACCGGATTCGGAGACGAGGCGATCTCCACGGTCTGCGTGATCTGGCCAAGTGCCGAGGAAGGTATGAAGCTGAGTGCAAACAGCAGAATAGGCAGAATCCGTTTCATGGCTCTCCGGGAAAAGCAGCAGCGGTGTTTTTTCTATCTCATAATTGGCCCGAACTTTTCAAATACCTTACAAAGGGCCTTACATGTAATCCTTGTTCGCCCAGCGCAGCGTACTTTTTTTACCTGCCTGGTATGAAATCGCTTCATATCTTCGGAATGATAACCGTTTTCCTTTTTCCAAAAGTATTATTGCTCTCAACCTCAAGGGTTTCAAAAGTATTATAGACAGATAAGTCTTTAGTATAAGTTTGGCCCTCATAGTTTGCGTTGACTTCTACTCTTCCGTTCTGGGAAGCGGTAAGTATGTTACCAGATATTGTTGCTATGGCTGGATTAGAAGATGTCCAGGATGCATCAAGGGGAACAACACCATCTGTACAAAAACCGTACAGCGTCAAATAGTAAGTGTCCGGAGAACCGGATGATTTTGCATTTATCCCGGCATTGCTAAAGTTACAAATGGAGAATATCATCTGGGTGGTAGACTTGCTCAAATTACTCAACGGTTCAGAGAGTCTGAGGTGGATTTCAATCGGAAGAGGCAATGAGCGCTTATCGGTAGGCGAGCCGAACAATCAGAGCAATTCACCATGAACGGACAGTTGCCCAAAGCCTGAATTCAGCAGATAGGCAAAGGCTTTTTTAACCATGGCAATTCCGCCGGTGTTTCTGGCAGTCGCGACACAAAGGCCCGAAGCGGTACTCAAGGATCTTGCAGATCATGTCAGCCTGCTGAACGAAAGGCATCGTTGGATGTGCGCGTCTCTTCTATCGATGATCGCTCATTTCCTGTCTGCGGAAAAATCTTGCTTGACGGAACCCGGAATTGGATAGAGACTGACACGACCATGGCAAAACCAATCCAACTCACCATCGAGCCACGTGAAATTCAATTCGACGGCTTTCCGGTTGCCCGATTGCTCCCGAGAATCGGACTGAAAAGCGTGGGGCCATGGCTCTTTTTCGATCACATGGGGCCGCATGGATTTGAGGCCGGCCAAGGCCTCGACGTGATCCCCCATCCACACATCAACCTGGCGACCGTCACCTACCTTTTTGAGGGCGAAATCCTGCACCGCGACAGCGCCCACAACGTTCAACGCATCACCCCCGGAGCGATCAACCTGATGATCGCCGGTTCCGGCATTGCCCACTCGGAACGCAGTCCGGATGCCCTGCGTCAGTCCGGTCATACCATACACGGGCTGCAACTGTGGCACGGCCTACCCGAAGACCAGGAGGAAGCCACCGCCAGCTTTCATCATTACCCCGCCGATGCCATACCCGCCAAAACACTGGATGGCGTCTTTATTCGGCTTCTCATTGGAGACGCATTCGGGCTGCGATCACCCGTGCGGACCTTTGCCCAGACGCTTTACGCAGAACTTCACTTGCGAAGCGGGCAGTCGACCGCGGTGCCGGGCGATGTGCAAGAACTGGCGGTCTATGCGTTGGATTCGAAGCTGCGGGTCGATGATGAAGTCCTGCCGCCGCGCCGCCTCGCCGTGCTGGCAGCGGGAAGCCACCAGCTATATGCAGAGGACCAAACCAGAGCCGTATTGATCGGCGGTCAATCGCTTGGCACGCGCTATATGTGGTGGAACTTCGTCTCCTCGAGGAAGAAACGCATTCATCAGGCCATGGAAGACTGGAAGCTGAAGCGATTCGGCACGGTCTATGGTGACAGCGGCACACCGGCGCTCCTGCCCACATCCGATTCATATGCATTGATGTCTGATTAGATCCATCGGCCCGGTGCAGAATTTGAGGGACGGCCTCTTTGGTTCCCGACGCACGGAATCGACCCGGGTCTAGCCGCCGGCGGCGGCCCGAAGCACATACATCACCTCCGGCAGTCCGATCCGCTCCCGCCCACCGACGGCGCTTTCCGCGCAGATCGGCTCGCCGTGGCTTATCCCGGCAAGCGCCTGAAGGGCCAGCATGGCATCGGCAAGATCAATTCCGCCATTTCCGTCCACGTCTCCGGGCATCCCGCATACCGGAAGATCTGAAAAATCGGCAAGCTCGAAATCGATTTTGACGTTCCGGTCGGACAATTCGACCATCTGAAGGGCTGCGCTGCCGTCGCTCAGGGTGGCATGAACGGTGTAGCGCCCCGGGGACAGTGGTATGCCGTATCCTCCGGCCGATGCTGTGGTCGTCAACGCTCTGGCGGCATCCGATGCCCGCACGGCGGCAAGTGTCACCCCGCCTCGCCCCTCGCCGGCCGAGTACCAACCGTTGGTATCCACATCACCGTAGACGACGCCCAGAACGAAAATGCCGGAATCCGTGCGACTCCCGAAGTCGCAGGTCAGGGTCCAGGTATGGCTCCAGTCGACACCGTTGTAATGCATCGCCCCGGTGGCCGCACCAACCCCAACCTCTTTCAGATTGGCCTTGAAAATATTGATCCGGTGCCCTCGGCCGGTGATCCCCTCATCGATGACAAACCCGTCGTGAAACCCGGTGATGGTGTCCACTTCGTCCAGCGGGGAAGTGGACAGGGAGATGGCGATGTTTTCGGCTGCCGTGAACCAGGTCACATATCCGGCCGCCTCCATCCGATCCCACGGCGTCCGGCCATCCTGGGATTCGTGGGCAAAGTAGTCGTTGGCAATCATGTCCGCGGAATGGAGCCGGGCCGCCTCGATCAGCGATGCGTTGAGGGCCAGCGGTGGCTTCGGCTCGGTGGAGATGAGATTTCCAGTATCGGTAATGCCTTCGTTGAGGTCGCCGCCGAGAAGCCGGTCAGCCTCGGCCTGCGGGTCCAGCCGCGCCCGGTTGATGTACTCCAGGTGGGCCTGTTCGGCGGGCGTCGGATCTCCGTAGTTGTAGTCGCCAGTGTCGATCTCGGCGCCGAAGCTGTGGATCGTGTGCCGGGTGTCGCTCCAGGGGTCTCCGAAAACGTGGAGCGAGAGGGGTTCTTCAGGAAAAGCAGGGGTTGCGCCTGCCAGTGTCAGGAGAACAATCGCGGCTGCGATGCGGGGTCCGGTCGTCATCAGCACTCCAGGGTGTGTGGATTCAGGGCAGGCCCCGGCATCGTGTGTTCGGTGAACCGGGCCGACGCATCAACGTATCGCTTTTATATCAAATTCGAGGCGCCTCTACAAAAACCACTCCGCGAGCACCTGATTCAGACCAAAAAAGTGAAAGAATCTATGATCTTGTGGGCGTTTAGGTTTAGGGTACGTCTATTGGTTTATAAGTTTCCTATTCGATTAGCCGCCAGCCCTTTCGATTACACAATTTTTCACCGCGCTGCACCGACTGACTGACCGATGGCTGAGAAATTTTCAACAATTCTGCCAATTCGGTTGTTTTCATCCCCAGTTCCCGGCACGCCCAAAAACATAGCAGGCTCCTGGCCTGAACCGTTATGGGATTCTTTCCCTTTTCCCATATATAATCCGCATCAATGCCGGTAACCTGGCTAACCCGGTCGGCGATCTTCATCAAGTCATATCCTTTTGCCTTGAGCAGATACCGTAATTCGTATTGCTCTTCGGCAGTTTTTAATACGCTTTTGACAAAATCGCCGTCTCCCAAAATCCGCTCGTCGCTTTTCATTCTTACGGAATTTCTTAACATCTTGGCAGCGGCCCACCCGCCCAGGGATCGAATCAACCCGCCTCCGGTCAACTCAGGCTTTCTGCCTTGGTCTATTGCTTTTGCCACATATGCTCGGTATTGCTTGCGCCCAACGGATAAATACTTGCCGAAGAGTTTCAGGACATACTCGCTGTCCTGCCAGGAATTTTTTCTTTTCCCCATTAGCGTGCTGTGGCCGCTGTAGGACCATTTATCCAACGATTTGAGATTGGAAACCAACTTTGCTCGGAGAGGGTTCAGGTGAATGTAGCGCACAAGTTCAAGCAGATAGGTGTCTTCCTGGCAAAGAATGGATTTGTAGCGGTTTTGAAACAGCTTTCCGTGCCTGCGGTGCCTGCGGTTGAAATAGGCCGCATGACCCGTTAATAGCCTTCTCATTACAGTAGAGATGGGAACGTAGCCGGTTTTCAGCAGAAGGTGGACATGGTTGGGAATCAATGCCCATGAATAGCATGGGGTGTGGGTTTCACACAAAACCGTGCCGAGCCGTTCCAGAAAAATTATGCCGGTCCTTGTTGTCCCGAAATATCTTCCGCCGCTCGATCCCTCGAAAAATTACATGATGAAGTGCCCCAGGAGCATCGATTCTGGCTTTGCGTGGCATGAACACTCCATACCACAAATAGGGTAGCATAGAAACTTATAAACCAATAGACGTCCCCTATGCTTCATTTTGCCGACTTCCACACCGCTTATCGATAGATGGCGCACCGCCCAATAGGCGGCAACACTGCGGGCCTGAACTCGAACCGGGTGCTTCCCTGGCTCCGTTATTTCTTCTTCCGCCATCTCGAAGGCCTCTGCAGCCCTTTTAATGACTGTATCCAAATCATATCCTTTTGCCTGGTATTTGTATTTTCGCTCCATGTCCTCTTCGGCCCGGACAAGCACCGACTCGACAAATTCGCTGTCACCCAGTATTCGCTCATCTCCTTTTAGATGCACCTTCAGTTTCCGCATCATTTTGACAACGCCCCAGCCACCAGCGCTTCGAACCATGCCTCCGCCGATCAGATCAGACCGCCTGCCCTGGGAAAGCCCCTTTTCGACAAAACTCAGGTATTTTTTCCGAGAAGCCCCTTTGCCGGACCCAAACTGCCGCAACACCGTGTCGGTATCCTGCCACGGCACAACTCGTTTTCCCATAATCGCACTATGGCCGCTATACGGATATTTGTTCAGCGCCTTCAAATCTTTCACCAGCCTGGCCCTGACGGGATTCAAATGAATATAGCGAACCAACTCCAATAGATACGCGTCTTCCTGGCATAGAATCGATTTGTAGCGGTTTTGGAAAAGACGCCCGCACCGCCGGTGCCGCCGGTTGAACGTAACGGCATACCCGGTCAAAAGCCTTCTCATGACAGCGGCAATCGGAGCATTTCCGGTTTTAAGCAGCAGGTGGAAATGATTCGGAATCAGCGCCCACGCGTAGCATGACGTTTCAGTGCTGGATAGCACCTTGCCCAACCGCTCGACAAAACGATGCCGATCCGTGTCGTCCCGGAATACCTTACGCCTTTCGATGCCCCGGCAAATGATATGGTGAAGGCACCCCGGCGCGTCTATACGTGCTCTTCGCGGCATACCGATTCACTATCATATCCCAATGAAATAAGAAACGCATAAAATCATCCCCGTCCCCATATTTCCC
>Ga0272443_10003586_pt1 | contig 18086 bp, 13 predicted proteins | sample SSMAcet12_FD_193581 | JGI IMG/M metagenome (GOLD analysis project Ga0272443, IMG submission 193581) | Marine sediment archaeal communities from Little Sippewissett salt marsh, Falmouth, MA, United States - SSM-Acet-12 | ecosystem: Environmental > Aquatic > Marine > Wetlands > Sediment ... | reverse complement strand
GTGGTGAGTTTTGGACGAAAGGCTACTTCATATCGACGGTGGGTTATCACGGTGACGATGGAACGCTGAAGAACTATGTGAAGAATCAGGGAACTGGGAAGAATTATAAGCCGCTGCACCAAGAAGACCTGAGTCTCTGAGAATACAAGCCGGTAGGCTTGTAAATGCCTCGCGGCTTGCCGCGGGGTAGTTTACTTCAATTTAAATTTACCAGAGAGAAATGTTCCCACTCAGCCATTCGACGAGGGTGACATCCTCAATTTTCGCCTTACGAGCTGCGTTGACCCATTCGAGAGACTCGTCGTAGCTGCCGGCGGGTGGTTGGAGATGAACCTTGTATTTGGCAATACGCTCAGACTCTTTTGCCGCCTTTTTAAGCAGTTTCGAAGGTACCTCCAACTCAAATCGGGCACCCGCTCCGATGAGTTTATCGAGCGATTCGTCAGAGAGAGTCGAAAAATGTTTCCAATCTCCAATCAGGATCACGTTGCCCGTGATTTTTTCGATAGAATCGAGGGCATACTCCGCAGTGTTCAACGGCAGCGAAAGGACTGCGTCGGATCCGTTCACTATCCTGATAAAAGTGTTGGAAAGCCCGTCATTGTTGACAAAATCCGGCGTCAGATTCACCCACGAGACGCCATGACCCAGCATCTTTGGAAGTGAGGTCGAGTCGATTGTCGCGGCGTCGTTCAGGGTGATTGCTGGGAAAACAGAACCAACCACACTGCGGCTGTTTGAACGCAGGTTCTTGATCGACGTTGCAATAGAAAGTCGTGGGGAATCCTCAATTGCATCGCGGAGTCCATCAATCCGTTTGGCCACTTCGTCAGCCACACTGTGTGTACAACCTTCACCGAGTACCAGTACAGTACCCAGCATGCCTGAATTCACGCGAGTGGTGAGAGTGGTGACCGTCTCCTCGGCAGTGTTTTCTGCCCGAATAATGTTGAATGGAAGGCCCTGATGCCAAACCGTTCTGGCGGAAAGATTCTTTTTGTCAAACGAATCAGGGTAGCTGGCAATCACCTGAATCCATGCGGCAGTTGTTACGAGTGTACTCTTCATTGCGGGTTTTTCGATGGTGAAAAAGAGATCGTCCGACCGATGGTAGAATTGGTGTTCACCGTAGGACCAAAGTGTAAATGCAGGGACACCCACATCACGGAAAGGAGCATGGTCCGAGGCGCTGCCACCCCAGGCACGTGAGGGTCTGATCTGATCTTTCAGGCTGTCAGCGAGGGAGTCGTACCAATCATTCCACACCTCCGCGACCTGATCTCCACCGCCAAAACCCGTAAGGCCCTTACCACGGCCCACCATGTCCAGGTTGACCATGTTGACATAGGTGTAGTCATCCGGGATCTCCGGCGCCAATGCACGGCTGCCCAAGAGCCCCTGTTCCTCGCCGCCGAAAAGGCAGAAGACGAGGGTGCGGGGTTGAGGATTCTGCGCAAACACCCGCGCCATTTCCATCACAGTGCTGGCGCCAGAGCCGTTGTCGTCTGCTCCTGCATAAATCACACCATTGGCGTTGGGGCCGGCGTGGTCCGAATGGCCGCCAATTATTACCGCTTCTTTCGCCAGTTTTTCATCCGTTCCGAGCACCACGCCAACGACATCGTAACCAATCCCGGGTTCCGACTTTTCAACCAGAAAATCAACTTTCATCGAGCGGTCGAGTTCGAGAGCCAAGGGTTTTGTCTTCAGCTTGGTCTTGTAGGAGTCCACCGTTTCGCCGCTGCCGGTGAGCAGGATGCGAACGGCCGATTCAGAGATATATCCCACGGGTACATCCGGGTGATAAGCCTCAACATTAATCGCCGCACCATTGATCGCCCAGGATCCCTGATAAAAAAGGACCGCCACGGCGCCACGTTCAACCGCCTCGTTGAAGAGGTAGGTTCTGCTGTTCTCCACGATCCAGTTATGCTCGTGGTCCGGCTCTCCGCGGAAGATGATCACGATTTTTCCCGTGATGTCGAGGTCGGCGTAATCATCCCAGTTTTTACCCGGTTTGGAAATCCCATGTCCCACGAGAGTGACGGGGGCGGTGAGTGACGCTGATCCGCTGTTTGTGCAGGCGGTGAAATCCTCGCCAAGCCGCAGCTCGAGGTCGCCGTAACGCGGGTCATCCACAAGGCTGATCTCGGTGCGGATGTCGTTTGTCGCCAGCATGGGGAAGGGAAAAAGCAGATTGTCGCCAATCAAAGGCTGCAGGCCCCATCGTTGGAATTGCGCTGCTATCCATTCCTGAGCACGCTGTCCGCCATCCTGACCAGTTTTTCGGCCCTGAAAGGTAGCGGGATCCGCCAGTTTTTCGAGGTAGGCCATCGAGCTGTCAACCGATGTGGAAACCTCTGCGGCTGCTGATGCGTAGAAAAGGAAAAGGACCGCTGTCAACGTGAGAGCAGTGCGCCTGATCGTAGTGAGTTTCATGATGCTTTCCCGATGTGTTTTCTTAAGTAAACCACAAACTAGCATATTGCTCGCGAGGGGACAAGCAATTCTGTTTCGTTGACAAACCGGGACCGTTTCCTTACGTTTAGCGGTCCGGAGGTAGCGGGCGACATTTTATCAGGATGCGGAGGCACCCGTGAGTGCGAAGGAAAACAAGACACAGACGAAAAATCGTGAGAAGAATCCTGTTGTTACACAGATATTCGGGTGGCCTTTCGGGCGGATCAACCTGATCCTTCTGATCGCCGGATTGCTCGTCATCGTACTCGGGTATGTCTTTTTGTCTCAGGGACCTGCGGACAGCGTTCAGTCGCTGACAATCGCGCCGATCCTGCTTCTTTTCGGCTATATGGTGCTGTTGCCGGCATCGATTATGGTTTCAAAGGTTGGGAAGAGGAAGAAGCAGCAGGAAGGTCCGGCTGAATAACCTATCGGGCGATTAACTCAGTTGGTTAGAGTGCCACCCTTACAAGGTGGAAGTCGCTGGTTCGAATCCAGCATCGCCCACGGAAGTAGTGTGTACGGAGGCACGAGGTGGAGGCTGATTTCCCCTCTTGCGCGAGCACCCTTCGGCACCTATTTTAACCGGGCTTGCGAAAAACAGTTCGTGAGTGGTTTTGGGGCAGTAGCTCAGTTTGGTTAGAGTGCCGGCCTGTCACGCCGGAGGTCGCGAGTTCGAGCCTCGTCTGCCCCGCCCAGCGAAGTCGCTGGAGCCAAGGGCCGTGCAAAGCTTCGCGCACGGCAGAAGAAAAGAGCTTCTCCAGCGAATTCAAAAAGTGAATTCCCGATGGCCTGCTGGCTGTCGGGGATTTTTATTTGACTCCCGTCTGGCGGGACAGACGGGCCACACACCAATTCCCACGGGACACGGTGGTCCCGGGTTAAACGACTATGAGTAGGTCCAACATTTTGTCATTGCCCGGCTTGACCGGGCAATCCAGATGGTCCACTCATCAATTTTCCCGGGACACGGTGGTCCCGGGCTACATGCTTTGTGCAGGTCCAACATTTTGTCATTGCCCGGCTTGACCGGGCAATCCAGATGGTCCACTCATCAATTCCCCCGGGACACGGTGGTCCCGGGCTACACGCTTTGGGCAGGTCCAACGTTTTGTCATTGCCCGGCTTGACCGGGCAATCCAGATGGTCCACTCACCAATTTCCCCGGGACACGGTGGTCCCGGGCTACATGCTTTGTGCAGGTCCAACGTTTTGTCATTGCCCGGCTTGACCGGGCAATCCAGATGGTCCACTCATCAATTTCCCCGGGACACGGTGGTCCCGGGCTACAAGCTTGACCGGGCAATCCAGAAACCCGATTCTAAAGAGTCGTGCCAGCCAATACATTTCAGGTTCAGTCAGGTCGTCAACTACCTGTCACAACTATTGGAAATGACACTCGCATGCAGTGATTTAGGGTGTGACAGATATGTGCTGTGATTGTTTGTTATCCCTGACACCCCTTCAAAATCTCGAATTTCCCTTGTACCATCCCTGAAGGAATCGTACTTTCCGATCTTAGCCCCGTGACGTGTATGCTTTTGTCCCTGTTACAGGGCAGAAGTGTACCCAAACCAGCGTACTCAAAAGCACAACTTCAGAGGAAAGAACCATGGCAAAGGCGCAGCAAAAAGCGGGTAAAACTACCCAGGACTACATTGATTTGGAATCGAAGCACGGCGCGCATAACTATCATCCGCTGCCCATCGTGATCGCCAAGGGCAAGGGTGTTTGGGTGACCGATCCGGATGGCAAAAAATACATGGATTGTCTCGCAGCTTACAGCGCTCTGAACCAAGGTTACAACCACCCCCGGATCATGGCCGCAGCCAAAGAGCAGCTCAAAACAGGGGTGACCCTGACCAGCCGCGCATTCTACAACACGAAACTCGGCGAGTTCCTCGAGAAGGTTTGCGAGATCACCGGCCACGATAAAGCCTTGCCAATGAACACAGGCGCCGAGGCTGTTGAGACCGCGGTCAAGATGGCGCGTCGTTGGGGATATCAGGTCAAGAAAGTTCGCAAGGACCAGGCGCAGATCATCGCTTTTAACGGCAATTTCCACGGGCGCACGACGACCATCGTTGGATTTTCCTCGGACGCCGATTACCAGAAGGGTTTCGGTCCCTTTACGGATGGATTCAAACTCGTTGACTTCGGTGACATCAAGGCGCTCGAAAAAGCGATCACAAAAAGCACAGTCGCTATCCTCATCGAGCCGATCCAGGCTGAGGGTGGCATTCTGATTCCGCCGAAGGGATATCTGAAGAAAGTTCAACAGCTTTGTAAGAAGAACAACATCCTCCTGATCGCGGACGAAATTCAGACGGGTCTCGGCCGTACTGGCAAGATGTTCGCTTGCGAGCACGAAAATGTGAAGCCGGATGTCTACCTGTTAGCCAAGGCGATCAGCGGCGGTTTCATGCCGGTCAGCGTTGTCACCGCGAACAAGGCGGTGATGGATGTGTTCGATCCGGGCAGCCACGGCAGCACCTACGGCGGCAACCCACTCGGCGCGGCGGTAGCAGTAGAGGCGCTCAAGATTCTTCAGGAAGAAAAACTGCCGGAGCGCGCACAGGAACTTGGCGCCTATTTCGTGGAGCAGCTCAAAGCGATCAAAAGCCCGCACGTGAAGGCGATTCGCGCCCGCGGAATGCTTATCGGTGTTGAGATTAAAAGGGAATCGGGTGTTGCGCGCCCCTTCTGCGAAAAACTGATGGAGAAGGGTATCCTCGCCAAAGAGACACACGAGAGCGTTATCCGTTTCGCCCCGCCGCTTGTCATCACGAAAGAGGAGATTGACTGGGCGATGAAACGCATTGCGGCTGTGTTGACGACGGAAGCCCCTGTTAAATAGCCTGTAAATTGGTTTAGTGATATTGGGCGTAAAAAGATGAATCGTTTACATACCCTGAGTGTTATACCGACTCTGCCGGAAAAGCTCGAACGGTTGCGGGACGTAGCCATGGATCTCCATTGGACCTGGAATCCGGACGCAACTGAGCTCTTTGAGCGTCTTGATCCTGAATTGTGGGACAAGGTCGAGCATAATCCTCTCTGCCTGCTCGCGGGAATTGGACAAGACAGGCTGGAAGAGGCTGCGGCGGACGAGGGTTTCCTCGATCACCTCGAAACCGTGACGAAAGATTTCAAGGAGTACCGTCACGAAAAAGAGGCGTGGTACCAGCAACAGTACGGCGACAAAAAGGATCTGCTGGTCGCCTACTTTTCCGCTGAATTCGGACTTCACGAGTGTCTGCCGATCTATTCCGGCGGTTTGGGAGTTCTGGCGGGCGATCATCTTAAGGCGGCGTCGGACCTCGGCGTTCCGCTTATTGGTGTGGGGCTGCTTTATCAGCGCGGGTACTTCCGGCAGTATCTGAATGCCGATGGTTGGCAGCAGGAACACTATCCGAGCAACGACCTGTTCTGCCTGACTGTTGAATTGATCAAGAACGAACAGGGTGAACCCATTGCAACGAAAGTGCTGATCGGCACTCGCGAGGTGGAGGTTCACTTCTGGAAGGTGCAGATTGGCCGGGTAACGCTCTACCTGCTCGACACTAATGTCTACAGCAACCATCCAGAGGACCGTCAGATTACAGAGACGCTTTACGGTGGTGACACCGAGATGCGGATCAAGCAGGAGATCGTTCTGGGTATCGGGGGCGTTCGCATGCTCAAGATGCTCGGCTTGAACGCGACTGTTTTCCACATGAACGAGGGACACAGCGCATTTCTTGCCCTCGAGCGTATCCGTCAGCTGATGGCAGAACAGAACCAGACGTTTGCAGAGGCCCGGGAAGCGATTCGGGCCTCCACTGTGTTCACAACTCATACTCCGGTTCCCGCCGGGATCGACAAATTCGGCCAAGACCAGATTTTCAAATATTTCAAGGAATTTTGGCCGAGCATCGGTCTCGACAAGGAATCGTTCCTCGCATTGGGAGGCGTCAAGAAGGGCAAGGCGGATTCCCCCTTCAATATGGCGAACCTCGCGATGGAAACATCCGCCTACGTGAACGGCGTGAGCAAGCTGCATGGCGAAGTGAGCCGGAAGATGTGGGCGGACCGTTGGCCTCTCGTCAGTTCGGAAGAGGTACCGATTTACCACGTCACGAACGGTGTACACGCCCGGAGCTGGGTTGCCCCGGAGATGAGCCACCTCTTTGACAGGTATATCGGAAAACGTTGGCAGGAAGACCCCCGCGATCACGACCTCTGGAAACGGATTGAGCGGATTCCTGAAGAGGAGCTGTGGCGAACACGCGAGAGGATGCGTGAACGTCTGGTGATTTTTGCCCGCGAACGTCTGCGCAAACAGCTTCAACGTCGTGGAGAACCGCTTTCTGAGATCGAGCGTGCCTCGCAGGTTCTTGATATGAAAACGCTTACGATCGGTTTTGCTCGCCGATTCGCAACTTATAAGCGTGGCAACCTGCTGATCCAGGATCCGGCGAGATTGGCGAAGATCCTCTCCGATCCTGAGCGTCCGGTTCAAATTCTTATTGCAGGCAAAGCGCACCCGAAGGATGATCCCGGCAAGGGCGTGATCCGCGAGATTATCCACTATGCCCGTCAGGATGAGGTGCGTGACCGGATCATGTTCCTCGAAGACTACGACATGAACGTTGCCCGTCACCTCGTTCAGGGGTGCGATATCTGGCTGAATAACCCGCGTCCGCCGATGGAGGCCTCCGGCACCAGTGGCATGAAGGCGGCTGTCAACGGTGTTCTCAATTGCAGCACCTTTGACGGCTGGTGGGTTGAAGGATTCGATCCCGGCGTAGGGTGGAAGATCGGCAATGGCGAAGTCTATGAGGATATTGAAGTTCAGGATAAAATTGAGTCCGAACTTCTTTACGATTTGCTGGAAAAAGAGATCGTACCGCTGTTCTACAGCTCCTCACGCGGCAGAATTCCTATGGAATGGACTGCGATGATCAAGCGGATGCTGATGAACCACTGCCCGGTATTCATTACGACTCGCATGGTCAGTGAATACACCCGCGAAGCTTACATCCCTACTCATGAACGGTCAGCTCAACTGATGGAGAATTCAGGAGAGCGTGCCAGGGCTCTAAGTGCTTGGAAGGAAAGAGTTAAGAGTCTCTGGCAGGATGTTCAGATTGTCGAGGTACGTGGAGATGGACAGCAGCAGCTGAATATCGGCGACAACGTTCGGATCGAAGCTTTGGTAAAACTTGGTTCACTCGATCCATCGGAAGTACAGGTTACTGCATGGGTGGGAGATTTGGGTGGTGAGCGGGAGATTACGGATGCTCATAGCGTTCCCCTTTCACACAAATCCACTGATGAGAACGGCAATCTGGTGTACGAAGGAGAGATCGAGTGCTCCAGTGCAGGCCAATTCGGTTATGCGGTCAGAATCCTGCCCTATCACAGGGATTTGGATTCGCCTCTTGAATTGGGGCTTGTAACCTGGGAATAGCCCGAGAGACTGAGCGTGGGAATGAATACTTTTCATTCCCACGTTTTAGTTGCTCCCTAATAAACAGAAGAATACCTTCTCGTTGTCACTGGACAACCAGGGTGGAAGAACATGAGCGCCAAAAAAAGCGCGGAACTATCTTCGGGTGATCTTCCCGACAAAGAGGAAAAATCACCAAAAAAACAGATCACAGAAGCGGCCAAGAGTCTTGCAGTCGAGTGGATCCCGTTTCATCGGAAGTTGGCTGACGAAGAGACTGTGATTAAAAGAACCCTCCGTAGCACACCTCTGTTCGAGAAAGTGAATCGCCGAGACTGGAAACTGGTCAGCGATCTTTTTCACGTGAGGAAATACGATTCTGGTGAGGTGATTTTTGAGGAGGGAACGCCCGGACTCGGCATGTATGTGATTGTCGAAGGCAGGGTGAAAATCGTTACGATCGAAGAGGGAGAAGAGGTCATTCTCGCAGAACTGCGGGAGGGTGACTTTTTTGGAGAAATGTCCCTGATTGATGAAGTAGAACGAAGTGCTGGTGCAGTTGCCGTTGGCACGACAAAACTGGTTGGGCTTTTCCGTCCACAGCTTCGAGAATTGATGAACCATCGGCCGCGTTTGGGAATCATGATTTTTGAAAGGTTGGCGAAAATCGTAGTACAGCGGCTTCGCCAATCGAACGCAATTCTTGCCGAAGAGGTTCATGAGAAACAGCAGGCATCAGAAGCGGTTGCGAAGGAAGAGACGAGCGAGGGAGCCGCAAAGGAATGAGTAGCGCAGCCGCATCAACAACTCAGCGCAACCCGATTTACAGGAGGATTGTGCTGGTCACTCTGACGATCATCGTCCTCTACGCATTCTTCCGAATTCTCCCCTTTATCAGTGACATCATTACCGTAGTCATTATTTCCGGTGTACTTGTATATGCCTTCCGTCCACTCGTTGATTACTTCGAACGTCTCGGTGTAACACGAACGATATCGATTCTCGCCATTTTTGCAATCGTCCTCGGACTGCTTGTCATCTTGCTTACATCACTCATTCCGATGCTCGTAAATGAGATTGGTAATCTTATCGAGAAAATGGATGAACTGGACTTCAGCCAGATTCAGATGAATCTGCTGAAGTGGATGGAAGAGAATCTTCCGGGCATGGTCGAAATCTTGAACCTGAAGGATCTGGAGCCGAATAAGATGGTTACCCAGATTCAGGATTTCACTGCAGGATTCCTGCAACAATCACTCAGCGTTCTTTCCGGTGCGGTAAATGCTCTCAGCCTCGCGATTGTGGTGCCGTTCCTCGTCTTTTTCATGCTGAAAGATGGCACCGCCTTCACAAGTTGGTGGGTGGGCAGGGTTCCTAACCGATTCTTCGAAATGTCGATGTCGCTCTCGCACCGTGTTGACCGCCAGTTGGGAAGCTATATCCTCAGTGTTCTTGTGGAATCTGTGATCATCGGTGTTCTGACGTGGCTCGCGTTTCTGATCGTCGGTGTTCGATTCGCTTTAGTGCTCGGTGTCGTCGGCGGCCTGCTCAACATGATTCCATTCTTCGGGCCTTTGCTGACCTGGATTCCAACGACAATCGTTGTTCTTCTGACATTCCAACCTTTAGGGTTAGGCCTGTTCTGGATGGCGGTCGTGTTGATCGGCGTCCAGATGGTTGACAACATATTACTGAAGCCCCTGTTGATCGGCAGGTCTCAATCAATTCATCCAGTGACAGTTCTGCTCGTTGTGCTCATTGGGGGACGTGTAGCGGGACCGATCGGGATGTTCATTGCGGTGCCCTTCTTCTCGATCATCAAGGTTATCCTGGTGGACTTCTACGAGCACCTGAAGAGCTACCGGATCATCTGAGGTCTCCCGGTTACATGCAGACAGATTCACTTGGTTTGATCATCAGGTCCAGCCTTACTTTTAACCATGAAAACAAACGAACAACCGATGCTGGTCGCTGATCTGCCACTCACACCCGAAGAGGTGAAGAACCTCTTTTATTCACCAAAGGGGTGGGAGAAGCGGTTTCAGTCAGAGTCGAATAAGGAACACCCCCTTCAGCCGGATATAGGCGTAGAAACCGCCGCAGTCCTTCGATTTCTGAAGCCTATGCTTTCCCCTCAACGCGCGCTTGATTTGGGCACATGCCTCGGTTTTTCTGCGAGAGTGCTCGCGGAACTGGTTGGACCCGAAGGGGAGGTGATCACCGTCGAACGTGATGCTCAACTTGCCGACAGGGCAGAGGCGAACCTCGCTGCGGATGATCTCGGTAAACGGGTCAGGGTGCTACGGGGAGACGCAAGAAAAATATTGAAGTCACTTGATGGTACGTTTGATCTGATTTTGCTGGATCTGGATAAACCGCTGTATACCGCTCTGCTTGATGACATTCTTAATCTGCTGCGTCAAGGTGGGTATTTGATCGCGGATGACATCGATTTTCTCTCGATGGACCTACCTTTCAGCGTTAAGCATTATTCAGCAGGAATCGCAGATTTTGTCAACCACTTATTGAAAATGTCCGAACTCGAGACTATCTATTTGCCGCTGGGTGATGGCATCACGATCAGCCGGAAACTGGTATAGGCTTTCTGCACATTTCGATGAGTGAAGAGCGCCGAATGTGTAGTGTACATTTCAACCGCTTGTGAACGACGAGGATGAAGCTGAGATGAGTGATGTGAAGCAGTGGCCTGGTGATCCGGAACCGACCTTTGAGCTGGCACAGGAATTGGGTTTGAACGCCGAGGAGTGGGATCGTATTCACGAAATTCTCGGCCGCGCACCGACCTACACCGAGCTTGGCGTGTTCTCGGTTATGTGGTCGGAGCACGCCAGCTACAAAAACTCGATTCTACAGTTGAAAACCCTTCCGCGGAGTGGTGGTCGCCTTCTTGTTGGTGCAGGTGAGGAGAACGCTGGTCTGGTCGATATTGGTGACGGTCTCGCTGTAGCGTTCAAGATCGAAAGCCATAATCACCCCTCCGCTGTGGAGCCTTACCAGGGTGCTGCAACCGGTGTGGGCGGTATTCTTCGCGACGTTTTCACCATGGGTGCGCGTCCTATCGCACTGCTGGACAGCCTCCGTTTTGGTCCTCCAGAAGATGAACGTGTTCGATTCCTTTTTGACGGCGTTGTGCGCGGCATCGCTGATTACGGCAACTGCATGGGTATTCCCACCGTAGCAGGGGAAATCTACTTCGACGAATCTTATCGGGGAAATCCCCTTGTAAACGCCATGGCAGTAGGAATCGTTGAATCCAAAAAGACAATGAGCGCTGTGGCGCGAGGTCTAGGCAATCCTGTCATTTATATCGGATCGAGAACGGGGCGGGATGGAATTCACGGTGCCACGTTCGCATCCGTAGAGCTTTCTGAGGAATCCCAGAGCCGCAAGAGTAATGTGCAGGTCGGCGACCCCTTCACCGAGAAACTCCTGCTCGAGGCGACATTGGAACTCTCGGAATCCGGTGCAGTTGTCGGCATTCAGGATATGGGCGCCGCTGGACTGACCTGTTCAACGAGCGAGATGGCGGCAAAGGAGGGGGCCGGGATATTTCTCGAGCTGGAGAAGGTCCCCCGGCGTGAGAAGGGGATGTCGCCCTACGAAGTACTGCTTTCGGAATCACAGGAACGGATGCTCCTCGTTGCCGAGAAGGGTCGGGAGGAGGAGGTCTTTACAATTGCGCGAAAGTGGGGATTGGAGGCCGTCCGGATTGGCTACGTGACAGATAATGGCCGGATGAAAGTGTCGCAGGATGGGATACTCACCGCCGACATTCCCGCCTATACTCTGGCGCTTGGTGGTGGAGCGCCGGTGTACAGGCGCGAGGTTGAGAAACCAGCATACCTCGAGGATGTGAAGGATCAGGGAAATGTGGAGGAGCCGTTGGATGCCAACGACGCCCTGAAAACCCTGCTGGCTCAACCCAACATCGCAAGCAAACGGTTTGTCTTCAGACAGTACGACCACATGGTACGTGGCAACACGAAGGTTTTTCCCGGTGCGGGAGACGCCGCGGTTGTCAGGGTTCCCGATACGAACAAAGCGCTGGCAATGGCGACAGATTGCAACGGCCGTTTCGTCTATCTCGATCCGAGAAAAGGCGCTGCCATGGCAGTGGCTGAGGCTGCTCGCAACGTAGCTTGCGCCGGTGCGCAACCATTTGGCGTTACAAATTGTCTAAACTTCGGGAATCCCTACAAGCCACAAGTGTATTGGACGTTCCAGGAAGCCGTTGCAGGGATGGGTGAGGCCTGTGTTGCTCTGGATACCCCTGTGACAGGTGGAAACGTCTCGTTTTACAACGAGAGCCCGACCGGGGCGATTTACCCCACGCCAGTGATCGGTGTGGTCGGACTCGCAGAGGATATTTCAAGAACCATCGGTATGACGCTCCGCGAGGAGGGGCTTCAGCTCATTTTGCTGGGACCGGATGATGTCAGCTGGAGTGGAAGTGAGTGGCAGGTGTTCAGACATGGGCAGGCTCGTGGTGTTTTGCCGAATCTTGACCTTGAACTCGAAGCGAAATTGCAAAGATTCCTTGTAAGCCAAATCGGTGAGGGAAAAATTGAGGCGGCGCATGATTTAGCCGAAGGCGGACTTGCGGTGGCGTTGGCAGAAATGGCGATGGCTGAGCCGGGAGTGCTGATGGGCATCCGCTCAGATATCGAACTGACCCCAATTGAACTCTTCGGAGAGGGGCCGACCAGAGTCGTCATCGCTGTCAAAAACGAGAACCTTGCCAAAGTCAAGGAGGCCGCACAGGTTTCTGGCCTCTCAGTTCGATCAATCGGTTTGAGTGGTGGATCGAAATTGACTCTGGGGACGTCGCTGAACGCCGAGCTCGCCCTGTTGGCGGAGGCGTATCATGGTGGGTTGCAAAAGGCGCTAGGCGTCTAGTAGGACGCCTGAAATACTGGTTGAACCAGGGAGGCGGAGCTGTTGCAGGGATCGCCGGAGATGCTGAGGATTCTATTCGCTCCTCGCAGTACCATGCGCTGGATTCTGAATCACGATCCGAATTACGGTGTTTCGATGATCGCCATGAGCGCTGGAATCACAGCTGCTCTTCGCGCAAGCATCCTGCATGGACTCCATCCGCTTCCTGACCTGATGGGATTGTTCCCTCTGCTGGATGAGGTTGTCGCCTATGGTATTGGTCCCTCTGCAGGCCTTTTTCTTAGCGTTGCCACTATTGCGATTTACGGAAGTGTGATTGGCGTTTTTGCGGTCTGGGTTGGGGCGTTGGTGATGTGGCTTATCGGTCGGTTGGTAGGTGGACAAGGACGATATCAGGCCGTCCGAGCTTCGCTAGCCTGGGCGTTTGTACCCTATACCTGGATTCTCCCCGCCTGGCTTATTTATGCGGTGTTGAACGTTGAGCCTCTGCGGGCAGCCTCTTTCAATTATGGCGCTCTTATGCCGTGGGAGCTCCCTTCTGGTCTTGCGATTCTTCTGGGAGTTGACTACTTGTTGCGCATCATTGGATTCGTCTGGGCTGGCCTGAAGCTTTCTGTTGCGTTAAACACCAGTCTCACAAAATCGTTTATTATAGCCATAATTGTGATCTTGCCACCGATTCTTGTTTTCGCGCCTTGGCAGGGGTTTGGATTCTAAACGAGGTATTGACAGCATGGCATTCTGGAAACCAAGCATCACCGGGGAAGCGACAGGAAGAGAACCTGCAGGCTGGCAGAAATTTATGGCCAGAGTATTCGGGACCGGTTTCGGTACGGGATATGTACCTGTAGGGCAGGGGACTGCAGGTAGCGCCCTTTTTGTCCTGCTCTGGGTACTGTTCGTGCCGGAAAACATCTGGTGGGAAGTTGGCGTGATCGTTGTGGCTCATGTGCTTTCAGTAATCACCGCAGGGTGGGGTGAGAGGATGTGGGGGGAGGATCCGGGCCGGATCACGATTGACGAATTTGCCGGTCAGGCCATTGCGCTGATTGCTGTTCCCCGTGCAGTCATCCCTGTGCTGCTCGCTTTTGTGCTCTTCAGGGTATTTGACACGTTTAAATTTCCCTTTGTCCGCAAACACATCGAAACGCTTCATGGTGGGTGGGGGGTGACCCTTGACGACACGTTAGCTGGGATATTCGCACGGGTGATTATGATTGCCGCGCTAGCCTATCTGCCTATTTGAATAGAAAACCTTCGTCTATGGAAAAGCCCATCCCGAGCTTGGTCAGGGTGGGCTTTTCAAGAATCTTCCTGACTCGTAGTGAATCTCCCCTTTAACCTCTCCGTTGTTACCAAAGAGTCCGATGGAAAATGGTTGCAAGATGAGAGAGAAAAATCCCGAATCTAATGAAACGGGATTATCAGGCTTACAAAACTCTGAAACGAAGATCACCCTGCCTTGTTCAGCTCGACTTCGAGGAGGATGTTGACCTTTTTGCTGACGATCAGGCCACCAGTTTCAATCGCTTTGTTCCAGTTCATGCCGAAGTCGGTACGGTTGATCTTGCCAGTTGCGGTTGCTGCGATTTTCTCTGTCCCCATCATCATAACAGGGCCGGTAGGACCCTCAACGTCGAGAGTAACTTCCTTTGTCACGCCACGAATCGTGAGATCGCCGACAAGCTTCAGGCCATTTCCGGACTTCACGATTTTCTTCGAAACGAACGTCATGTTCGGATACTTCTCTGTGTAGAAGAAATCCTCGCTCTTGAGGTGGCCGTCTCGGCTTTCGTTACCGGTGTCGATGGAGTTGATGTCAACAGAAACGTTAACGCTTGCGGCATCCGGGTTCGATGGGTCATACACGACCTTTCCGTCGAACGTGTGGAACTCGCCCCAGACATTTGCGACTGTCAGATGCTTGACCTTGAATTTTACCTGCGTATGCGCCTTATCAAGCGTCCACTCGCTGGCATAGGTGGCCTGGGATGAAAACAATATGGAAACCATGAGGGCAATAATCGCGAAACTCTTCTTCATGTTACTTCTCCTTGAATACTATGTGGTTGTTGCTGAATAAAACCCTGTCTTGTTCTATTGCACAGGTGCAGGTCAATCAGACTGCACCTCGAATTGTCCCAAACTCAGACCAAGCTTTTTTGTCAGGTAAGCGAGTTGATCGGCTTCATCTTTGGTTAACCCTTCAAAGGCCTCACGAATAAGCCGAACATGTCCCGGCATGGCCGCCTGGATTAACTCTTTGCCAGCGGTAGTGAGGGTGACCGTGATCCTGCGACGGTCTTCCGGATCGCGTTGGCGTTCGACGAGCTCGCGCTTCTCGAGGTTGTCGATCACCATCGTCATATTCCCGCTACTCCTCAAAATCTTTTGCGCCAGAATAGATTGACACTGTGGCCCTAGATGATGCAGCGCATCGAGCACACCGAATTGACTGAGGGTCAGACCATACTCGTTGAACGTCTTCTGGACGTGTGCAAGAAGGGTGTCGGACGCTCTGATCAGTTTTATATAGGCGTCTAGAACGCGAATGTCCTCGGGGCCGCCGTAGTAGTGGCTGGGCATGAATGCCTCCATGTACGATAGTTCGATGTCAAAGTATTAATCCTCAAATGTTAAGTCAACCTAATTACGAAACAGAGAGAGCCGCATTCAAAGATTATTGGAGAGGTCTGTTTCAGTGTAACAGAAAAAGCCCCTTGAGAATGATTCGCTCAAGGGGCTTAATACAATAAATAACAGGTGTTATGCGTTCATGTCGGACCATTTTTTCGCCATCTGGTTGAAGATGACGAGGGCGACAATCGCTGTAAACCCAATGGCGGCGATCGGGAGCCAGACGTGCGTATGAGGGCTGTAGGTGTTCCAGAGAAGCTGCGTTGCCTCAGTGCCGTTCAACTCTGTAACGCCCTTTAGCATTTCAAAGGCTTCCGTACGCGGGATACCGAGGAGCGTCTCGAGTTGACCGGGACTCCCGTTCCAGAGCGCCAGTTTACCCTCACCAAGTGCTGTGTGCTGGAGAAGGTATTTCTGGGCGAGGACGGCTTTGTCTCCCCAGGTGCCATAGAGCCAGCCGGCAAGTTGGCTGCCAATGAACAGGCCAATGCCAACCGGAATATTCACGTAGCCGAGGTACATGCCTTTTTTGCCCGGAGGCGCAATCAGTCCGAGATATTCGTTCTTCTTTGGACCTGTCAGCATCTCACCGAGCGAGAAGAAGAGGACACCAAAGAGGAACATCCCGCCGACATTTGTGAGGCCAGCGATGAGAATGCCGGCTGTTGCGACGGACATGCCGATGACCATCGCGGAGAGCGTCCGTATTTTACGTACGGTCCAGGAGACTGGAATCATCAGCAAAACGATGAGTGCGGCATTCAGGTTGAGCAGAATCTCCTGCGGAACCTGCGGGCCACGGTCAGTCATTACAACCCAGTTTTTGGGTAGCCAACCTCCGTTCTGAATTCCCATCGCGAGGGCACTGCTGTCGATCCAGTCGGTGATGAAGTTCGGGTGCAGATCCCAGAGCTGGTACATCATCAGCCAGAAGCAGCTCATGATCAGCAGCCAGGCAATGAGGCGTGGTTCCGCAATGTTCTTCATCGTGTAGACAAAGACCTGCATCGGATTGCGGGTTTTGTCCGCACCGGATTCGAAGTCCTTGAAGGTGAACAGCATCAGGTAATTGAGCGCAGTGATCCCGGCAGCGACGAGGAAGAGCAAGCGCCAGGAATACTCGTGCCGGATGAAGGCAGCGAGCAGCGGGGCGATGGCAGCGCCAACGTTGACGATCCAGTAGAATATACCCCAACCAAGCGAGCTGTTCTTTTTGGTCAGGTTCTGGGCGAGGCTTCCCTGAAGAGCAGGCTTGAAGAAAGCCGTTCCAGTTGCGAGGGTCATGACCGCGATGAAGAATCCCCAGAAACTGGTCATGTAGGCCATCATGATATAACCAGTGATATTCAGGGTTACGGAGAAGGCCAGTGTTTTCTTGTAGCCGTATCTGTCAGCATATCCGCCGGTAACCATGGGCAGGATGGATTGGAAAACACCCCACCACGCGTAGATAATGCCCTTCTGCATGGCCGTGAAGTGGAGTCCGTGAACTTCATCGGCCTGCATGATATAAATCGCCACAACGCTTCGAATGAGGAAGTAGGCCATACGCTCCCACATCTCGATGAAGTTCAGCATCCAGTAGCCTACCGGGAAGCCAAAGAGGTGGAAACCCTCTTTCTCCGGGATTGTCACCGTCGTCTCGTTTGCATCACTCATGATTACTCCAGTTACTTGTGGGATAACGGTCAAGTTTGGCGAATCTACGGAGAGACGGTTGCCGGATCAAACCTGAATTGAGACACCAGGGGAAATATTGTGGATATTGGCGATTGAAAAATGCAGGAAATCGACGAATAATACAGAATTGATCTTCATTGTACTCCAAGCTAATATGATTTCGAGTTACGCTTTAATCCCGGGATCAGCAGGAGCATTGCTGTGAATAGTCCAGCCATAATGGGCTGTAACCCAAAAGGATAGCCACCCGTGGAGTAACTTCCAGTGAAGGTCCAGAACGCTGCGACCAACCCGGACCCGATCATCGAAATAGATACCCAGGCGGGTTTGAAAGGGGCTTTCTTCAGGAAGCTCCCCGCAAGTGGAAGCAGGAGCATGGGTGTCCCGATGGAACCTAGGTCATACCAGATGGTAACCACAGATTCTTTCCAGAGAGCAATGCCGATTGCCAACAGGGAGGAGGCGACCAGTCCCCATTGAATCCTTCTGACATCCCATATCTGGACCGTTCCACGAGCCCGTGCATAGATGTCTCGTCCCAATGTCTGCGCTGCGAGGAAACCAAACGAATCCACAGTGGACAAAATCACCGATACCAGCGCGAGAAGAAATAGACCAAGAACCCCCGGCGGCAAAATTTCAGCGGCGAGAAGCGGATAGGCGAGCATCGGTTCCGCTTCAGCACCAAGAACAGCGCGGGCATAAAGACCAGTGAGAGTCGTCATCGCGTCGAAGAGGACCCAGAATCCCACGGACACGAGGATGCCCCTCCGCGCAATGGCGGGAGTCCGAGCCGCGCTGCAACGTTGGTGAAACGCCGGGTCAACCAAAGTAGAGAGTGCAATAACATACCAGACGAGGATGGAAGCGATTGGAAGTCCGCCGTTCCAGGTCATGTGCTCCGCTGGAAGGCTGGACGCAAGTTTCTCGATCCCGCCAAAATGATGCATTGAGAATCCAG
>Ga0272443_10003582_pt1 | contig 18102 bp, 16 predicted proteins | sample SSMAcet12_FD_193581 | JGI IMG/M metagenome (GOLD analysis project Ga0272443, IMG submission 193581) | Marine sediment archaeal communities from Little Sippewissett salt marsh, Falmouth, MA, United States - SSM-Acet-12 | ecosystem: Environmental > Aquatic > Marine > Wetlands > Sediment ... | reverse complement strand
ATCTCCGTCACGTCGGAGGCACCGTCCTCAGGTCGATAATTGTTATTGATATCGACATTGACGGCATCGTATCCGTCCGCTCGGAGTTTTTCAGCAAGGGCATCACCAATCATATACAGTGTCTTAACGACAGCTTTTCTGTTTTCGCAGTGAGCCCGCCAGTCCTTTTTACTGATGAAGTCCTGTGCCATATCCCGATCCAGAGATACGGCAAAGGAAATAACCGACTGTGCCGACGGCAGAACATATCGCGGATCGGCTGACGGAGGACCGTCCGCAAGGAGGTCTGTCGTGGTTATCCCGACCAGATCGGCACCGAGTCCCAGAGTGAACGATTTCAGTCTCGCTTCAGCGGAATTCATGGGGGGGTATCTCCTGAAATTAGTGATTCTGTCGAGTTTTTGTACGCTTCTCACCACACCGCTGTCAATGCGTTTTTCAGTACTATGACAAAAACCGCCGCGCTATTCGGACAACCAGGATTCTGCTTCGTCTCTCTGATTTCTATCAAAGGCCTTGATTTCCAGACCGGGGTAGAAGATTCCCTCGAGCTCGCTGACTTTCTGCAACCACATTTTGTCGGTCAATACGGCCGCGCGTTTGAATTTTTTCATGAAACCGAGCATCGACGGGAGACGGGAAAACTCGATGGCCATCGCACCAAACGACGGAATATGAAAATCGACAATTTCATAGAGCATCTTCCCGTTTTCAATATTCGCTGACTTGCTGATCAGTTCATCCAGCGCGATTTTCATGTCTTCGGTATCCAACTTGCCACTCAACTGCATATCCAGGCGATCCACGCCTTTACGTTCTATTGTGAACATATGCTTTCTCCTTTCAATGAGTGACTTATTGAGCCAATGCCACGCATACGGTACGTCGATTACCTGCCGGTATCCAAGCGGCTCAATCCCCTTGATGCATATGATATCATCATAGTGATAAACAGCAAAGAAACGAGACATGATAATACGAACAAAGCCAATAACAGAAATTATCTGAGTCGTGCTCATTCTGAAGGATTGGCGGCAGCGAGGCAATGACATCACCGATGGTATCCAAACCGTGTTGATCGTCCGTGCCTGATATGAAGAAAAGCCGATATTTCGTAATTCCGCTTTACCTTTAAATAAAAATCGTCGGAATATAATCGGACGTTCGGAAAGCGATCTGTTTTGATTACATGCGGTTTCCGCCACCAACCTGCAGGACCTGTCCCGTTATCCACTCAGCCTGATCTGACGCGAAAAAGATCACCGCTTTCGCTATGTCTTCCGGCTTTCCAACGCGCCGGAGCGGATATGTGGCGGCGAGCTCGTTCTCCAGCTCAACCGGCATCCAGCCGGTTTGCACAGCACCCGGTGAGATGGCATTAACCGTAATTCCATACGGTCCGAGTTCCGTCGCGGCGGAACGCGTATAGCTTTCAATAGCGAATTTGCTGGCGGCGTAGGACACGTTGGATGGGTGACATCGCGCACCATCCGTTGTGATATTGATAATCCGGCCCCACCGAGACCCGTACGCGATATGGCGTCTGGCATATTCCGCCATCATCAGCGCCACCACCCGGCTATTAACATGAAAATGCGCATCGTGTGTATGGGCGGTCATCGGTGTGAGATGATACTCCTCAATAAAATACGGATCTTTATCCAACACCAATTGAGGGAGAAATGTGTCAGGTATGTCGATTGCGGCATTATTTATAATAACGTCAACTGCGCCCCATCGGTCTTCAGCCATGTCAAACAGCGTGGGAATGGTGTCAGGATCTGACAAATCCGCTTCACATGACATGCACTCGCCACCCAGAGACAATATGTCATTAACGACATGCTCCGAGGATTTGCCGATTTCTCGACAATAATACGCGCGGCCCGGCACCGTCGCCTGTTCAATGGTAGCGTTAGTTTCACCGTACAGTTCCGGTGATTGACGCAGATACGTGACGAAGACCCGTGCGCCCTCCCGGGCAAAGGCATTTGCAACAGCGGCGCCGATTCCATGGTTGGCACCGGTAACGATAATCGTTTTCCCGTCAAGTCCCGTTTTAATCATGGCACAATACCTGTAGTAATAACATTTCTTGCAAAGCTGTTATTGCCCATAACACTGGCATGAGCTGTGGTTTGAGTGCAGAGAAAACCATTAGTTCAATGCGCTTATTAGCCGTCGTTCCGTCTCTCTGCGCAACAAAGGCGAGCAAAACCGGGAATGTCAAGTCCATCCGTCCTTTGAGCTGTATAGCGTTGTCTAATCTCAGAGGCCGAAAGATCCTCAACAACGCGGAACCCAGTATCATGCAGCATCTTCTCCATATCCTCCGCATTAAGAAGAGTTCTCACAGGCTCACCTCGACGTGTGCCCCCTTTATCGAGGATTTCGAATAACTGAAGATCTGCAGGTGTCATTATTGATTTAGGCTGGAAATAATCGATGGCCATTCGGCTACCCTGGGAACAAACTTTGGCCAACGATTCAAACGTCTCCGTAATCGTTCTATGTGTGAGATAGTAGATTGTACCGAGCCAGGAAACGAAAACTTTTGAACGAGGATTGAATCCTCTGCCGGGCAGTACGTCAGTAATGGACTCGTGCTCAAAATCTATTGGAATGAGGACAAGGTGTGACGGCAATGCGCCCAATCGAGATAAGATTCGAGTTTTCTTCCATTGTTGCGTCGTTGGACGATCTAGTTCAAACACAGAAACATCCGATTCTTTATGGCGAAGAGCCCAACTGTCAAGCCCAGCACCCAAGATTAAATACTGGTGACAGTCATTGACTATGAAATGCTTAAGAACATCTTCCGTGTATCGACTCCTGACGACGACAAAGGCACTGATTGGTCGGACCTTCGCGAGAAGGGGTCGCCAGAAGAGCCATCGGAGTGGTGCTATGTGAAGGATTGTGCTCAGTGGAGGACCAAGCAGCCAGTCCGCGGCGCTATCCTCTAAGATGAGCGGAAAATCGTACTTAAAGTGATATGCTCTATGAGCGGCTGCAAACTGAGCAGTTTTGCTTTTGGATTCCAATGACATTCCTCCAGTCCGCTCTGATGTTACGGCTAACAATGTTTATATGGCTTCTGTGTGGAATTCCGGGGACATCCCTTATACTAATATCTTTCCTTTTTTCTTTTTGCGTTTCCACTTTTTCCGTCTCAGCATTCTTCCGGTTATCCCCTTTTGCCATGGTGTTCCCATCCAGGAGAATCAATGAAAGTCATATACAGCCCCCGAAATAAATTATTGTACCCATTGACAAAGTAAAGGCTCATATGTGTTATACACCTATCACTGGTTTTAGCCATGTCGGATCAGGCTTTGGGGGCAATGGTATTTTTTCAGCCCTTTGAACTGCCTTTACTGCTAAAAATGCATTCCATTTGTTGAACACGGCGACAACTTCATCCTCATTAAATAGAATAAGTCTATCATGTTCAATTTCATAATGAGAGAATTCAACTTCTGCTTGAGTTTTATCATCAATATAAACGGTACATTTCTTATTCGGTGCTCTCATTTGTCTCCTCCCTTAATGTATAATGGGGTCTCGGCTGAGCGGCAAGCCAAAGGAAATTGATTTTCGGAGGCGAGCCGTGGAATATTTTCGGTTCTTGATTGAACCTCTTCATGTAAGTCCTTAGCGTCGTTCCCTCCTTTGTGTCCGAACAGTTATTGTATCTCCGTGATGAAACTATCAACCGGCGGTTAACGAACAAATACTGCCAATGTGTATTACAAACTGCTTAGTGTTTTAAAAAAGACTTCTTACTGCAGAAAAGCGACCATTTTCTACCATTTCGTCGGATCGTGGTCAAGGAAAAGAGGTTTTTGTTGGTGTTGGTTGCTATGAACTAGATCATGTGTTGCATAGTAGGATCGGTGATCGTTCTTTCACAGTGATGCATCCCCATATTCTACAAATATGTAGTACAAAGTGATTCAAACAACATATCCGTATGGAATATTGTCGGAACAATATTCGGATATATTTGCTTATATACGCATCATTACATATAGTTACATCTAGTTAATCCATCTGGCACGTCTTTTGTTAGCCTACGAAATCGAAATATATCTCGTGGGAGGTAATTATATGAGTTCTGGCGATACAACGTGGATACTCATCAGCACCGCTCTTGTCTTTCTCATGACGCCGGGCGTTGCACTCTTTTACGGCGGCCTTGCGCGCCGCAAAAACATGCTCTCGCTTCTGATGCAGTGCTTCTTCATCATGTGCCTCATCAGCCTGCAGTGGGTAATTCTCGGCTATACCCTGTCCTTCGGTCCCGATACGGGAAGCGGCATTATCGGCGGTCTCGCCTGGCTGGGTCTTTCCGGCGTAGGAATGGAGCCGAGCGGCGAATATGCCACGACGATTCCTCACCTGTCATTTATGATGTTCCAGGGCATGTTCGCCATCATCACCCCGGCGCTCATTGTGGGCGCTTTTGCCGAGAGGATCAAATTCTCCGCCTTTGCCCTCTTCATACTTCTCTGGTCAACACTCGTCTATGATCCTATCGCGCACTGGGTCTGGGGATCGGGCGGCTGGATGGGTTCACTGGGCGCGCTTGATTTCGCCGGCGGTATCGTCGTTCATGTCAGTTCCGGTGTGTCCGCGCTGCTTCTGGCGATCCTTATCGGGAAGCGTGTCGGCTTTGAAAAGCAGGCGTTTGTTCCACACAACCTGCCCCTTACCGTCCTCGGTGGCGCGCTCCTCTGGTTCGGTTGGTTCGGCTTCAACGCGGGGAGCGCCCTTGAGGCGGGCGGTCTCAGCGCTCATGCCTTTGTGGTCACCAACACTGCTACGGCGGCGGCAGGACTCACATGGGCCCTTATCGAATGGAAGAGTCACGGCGTACCCACGGTGCTGGGCATCGTCACGGGCGCCCTCGCCGGTCTTGTCGCCATTACCCCCGCCTGCGGGTTCGTGAGCCCCTTGTCTTCCATTATTATCGGGATTACTGCCAGCATTTTTTGCTATTTGGCCGTCACCGTCTTGAAACCCAAACTTGGTTATGATGACTCCCTCGACGTTTTTGGTGTCCATGGCGTCGGCGGCATCTGGGGCACCCTCGCCACGGGCCTTTTCGCCGACAAGGTCATCGGTGGCACGGACGGACTCTTCTTCGGAAACGCCGCGCAATTCGGAATACAACTTCTCCTCCTCATTATCTGTATCGCCTACGCACTCCTGCTCACATGGATTATTTACAAGATTGTGGACGCCGTTGTGGGTATGCGGGTCGCAAAAGAGGACGAACTCGTTGGACTCGACCTCAGTCAGCATAATGAATCAGCATACACCGTTCTGGAATAGGAGTAAAACGCCATGAAATACGTCATCGCCATCATACAACCGCACCGCCTCGAAGAGGTGCAGCAGGAACTGGAAAACGTGGAAATCTACCTGATGACCGTTTCGAACGTCCTTGGACGGGGTCGTCAGAAAGGATTCACCGAAGTTTATCGGAGCGTCAAGGAGGTGGGCCTCCTCAAGAAGATCAAGATCGAGATCGCCCTGAACGAAGAGTTTGTGGAACCGGCCATCAGTGCCATTAGCAAGGGTGCCTTCTCGGGCAATACCGGGGACGGGAAGATTTTTGTTCTCGATCTGAATGAAGTCGTCCGCATCAGCACGAGTGAACGGGGCAGCGTGGCCATCGGATAATACGGTGTCATTGCGCAATCTATCATACATCCCCCGAGGCGGGGGCGGCCATACGGCCGTCTCCGTCTCACCCCTCCTCCAACCATCTTATCCTTGTTGAATACAGGTATTGTGTCCTGGTGTCACCTCACTTTTAAAGGACACGTTATAGCGGCGTGACACCTGATTCTATGGAATCCGCGACAGCTCGCATTATGTGCTTGACTTTGTGCGTTCTCACCAATAGGAATCACACGAGAGACGTCGGACAGCATACTCGACAGAGAAAACCGTTCATCACGTACCGGGGATTTGAGAGGTTCGACACGCAACGACGAAACACCCCGCATAGTTCACAACATCACACTCGCGGATGGCACGCCGTCTGGGGGGCGTTTTTTATTCTCAGCATTAATTACGGCGCACGCTATTCATTCGGCGTCTTTGTCGAACCGATGTTCGTTGGATACGGCTGGTCTCTCTCGGCCATATCTCTCGCGGCGACGATTAATCTTGTCTGCTACGCCGTCGGTGGCGTCCTGACGGGCTGGCTTCTCGACCGCATGGTGCCGAAATGGATCGCGGTGGGCGGTACGCTTTTGACGACTGCGGGATTTCTCCTGGTGATATTCGTCTCAAAACCCTGGCATCTCTACGTCTGCTACGGGATTCTCTGCGGTCTCGGCTCCGCAGGGATCGGTGTCGTTGTCTGTAGTTCCTACGTGGGAAAGTGGTTCGCCTCCGGGCGCGGTCTTGCCATCGGCATCGCCACAACGGGTATCGGCTTCGGCACAATGATCTTTCCGCCCCTGGCCGGGGCCATCGTCACGTACCTGACCTGGCAGACGGGGTTTCTCGTTTTCGGCGTAACCATCCTCTTCACCGGTCTCATCGTTTCACACTTCGTTATGGGCTTGCCCCATCCCGTCGGTGAAAAACCGTCTCCGAGTGCTCCGCCTGTCGTCGAACACATCGGCGGAGCAAAACCCGCGACGAAACTATTCCTTTCCTTTCCCCTGATACGGGACGGTCGATTCTGGATCATCTCCGGTGCCTTCGCCGCCGCCATCCTCGTGGAAATGTCCGTCTACGTCCACCAGGTGGGCTTTGCCATCAGCGAAGGTATCGCTCCCATGGCCGCTGCCTCCACGCTCGGGATTATCGGTATTTCTAGTATTGCAGGTCGGTTCGTCTTCGGGTGGCTGAGCGACCGTCTCGCCGATCCCAAATACTCCGCTATGGCCGGGTTCGGCATCATGGCCATCGGTATTGTTATTCTCACGTTGTCCCACGATATGGCGGTCTTTTATCTTTTCGCCACCGTCTTCGGCTTCGGGTACGGTTCCCTCGCTCCCATGATGCCCCTGCTCGTGGCGGATCGTTTCGGCCGCTCCGTCCTGGGCACGACCTACGGCTTGGTAACTTTTATCGCCGTGGGTATCGGCGGTGCACTGGGACCGGTAACAAGTGGCGTCATTGTCGACATTTCCGGGAGTTATCGCATCGCATGGTATGTCGATATTCTCTTGCTGATTGTCGCCGTTTTACTCGTGAGTCTTCTCGGGGGACACAGTATATCTGTGGATCGTGATTAGCATCGTTTGATGCTGGCAGGCGTTGGTGTCGTATTATTCCGTACGTGAATTGTTGCCCGTTGCTCGTGTCTCGGTTCACGTGCGTAGTTTACGCGTTTTCATCCTACATATATGTAGGATATAACACGGCACTCCGCATGGACAAAATAGGGTTCGCAGTAGCATATAATTTTATCTTTTCGATATTATTATATTATTAATCGAGGCTGTCATTTTTATATGTATATTTGGAAGTGGGCATGTTATTTGCTTATCACGATTGCGTATGTCGCTGCTGCTGTTTTCCGCGGCGGCATAACAGCGACAAACACTGTGTCACACATCGCACACAAGGAGAACCATGATTATGAGTGGTAACAAAGCACGATTACAGGCCGTCTCGGAGCTGTCGCAAACGAACAAACTGGAAACGACCTTCGACTTCATCGGCGATTCCGCCCAGGAGTTGTTCGGATCCAATGTCTTCAGTCTCCGGGTTATGAAGGAACGTCTTCCGAAAGATGCCTTCCGGTCCCTTAAAAAGACGATTGAATTGGGGACGCCCCTGGACGAAAACATTGCCGATGTCGTGGCCGCCGCGATGAAAGACTGGTCCATTTCCAAGGGTGCAACGCACTTTACCCATGTCTTCTTCCCGCTGACCGGCCTGACGGCGGAGAAACACGACTCCTTTCTCACCCCGGACGGTGAAGGAGGAGCTCTGACGGAATTTGAAGGAAAGACACTCATCAAAGGCGAGCCCGACGCGTCGAGCTTCCCCAGCGGTGGTATCCGGACCACCTTCGAGGCGCGGGGATATACGGCATGGGACGTCACCAGCCCTGCCTACATAATGGAAAACCATAACGGTTCGACACTCTGTATCCCTACGGTCTTCATCTCATGGACGGGCGAGGCCCTCGACAAGAAAACGCCGCTTCTCAGATCCATGCAGGCACTGGACAAGCAGGCGAAACGGATCCTGACGCTCTTCGGTCACAAGGATATCGCCACGGTGCGCATGACCGTCGGCTGCGAGCAGGAATATTTCCTCATCGACAAAAAATTCTACAACAACCGCCCGGATATCATGCTCGCCGGCCGTACCCTCTTTGGTGCGCCCTCGGCGAAGGGTCAGGAATTCGACGACCACTATTTCGGTTCCATCAATGAACGCGTCCAGGGATTCATGATGGAAGTCGATCACGAACTGTTCAAACTGGGCATCCCCGCCCGGACTCGCCACAACGAGGTCGCCCCCGGCCAGTTCGAGCTGGCTCCGTACCATGAAACGTGCAACCTCGCCGCCGATCACCAGCAGTTGACCATGACCACCCTGAAAAAGGTGGCCGAGCGAAACGGTTTCGCCTGCCTTCTCCACGAGAAACCCTTTGCCGGCATTAACGGGTCCGGAAAACACATGAACTTCTCCATAGGGAACGCAACACAGGGTAATCTCCTTGACCCGGGTACTACGCCCCATGAGAACGCGCAATTTCTCATTTTCTGCGCTGCCGTGATTCGAGCGGTCCACTGTCACGCGCCCCTCCTCCGCGCCGTCGTGGCAAGTGCCGCCAACGATCATCGCCTTGGGGCTAACGAGGCACCACCGGCGATCCTGTCCATCTTCCTCGGCGATGAACTGACGAAGGTTTTCGAGCGGATACCAAAGGACGAGAAATCATCATCACAGGGAAACGGCCATATTCACATCGGCGTCGATACCCTTCCCGTGCTGCCGAAGGACTCCGGTGACAGAAACCGCACAAGTCCCTTCGCCTTCACCGGAAACCGCTTCGAGTTTCGCGCCGTTGGTGCCAACCAGTCCGTCGGCGACCCCATCACCGTAATGAACACAATCATCGCTGATTCGCTCGATGTTATCGCGGCGAAACTGGAAGAAGCCGACCCTTCAACGCTGAACACGGCGATACAGGACGCCCTGAAGGAGCTCCTGGCGGAGCACGGGGCGATCATCTTCAACGGCGACGGATACACTGATGCATGGCAGGAAGAGGCTGCAAAGCGGGGACTCCCCAATCTGAAGACGACGGTGGATGCACTTCCCGCCATCACCGATGACGAGGTCATCGAGATCTTCGACAAGCACAAGGTCCTGTCGCCCGTGGAGATGGAGAGCCGCAAGGAGGTATACTTCGAGCAGTACTGCCTGTCACTCATGGTAGAGGCGAATCTTACCGTCAAGATGGCCAAAACGATGCTGTTCCCCAATTCCGTGAGATACCAGGGCGAACTGGCGAAGACCTGCACCGACTTGAAAACTCTCGGATACGACTTTGACGCCAGCACTCTCGCCAAGGTGACGGATCGTGTGAGGAAGCTCGAAGACAGCGTTACCGAACTGGAAGATGTCATTGCCAAGAAGGAAACGTCTTCCATAACGGCCACTGCCCGCTATCTGTCCGATGTGATGATACCGGCGATGCAGACGGTTCGGAAACACGCGGACAAACTCGAAGAACTCGTCGCTGACGATCTCTGGCCGTTACCGAGCTATCAGGAGATGCTTTTTATCAAGTAACGTCCTTCTATTCAGCGCGAACGGACGCGGGAAATGTGGTCGCCGTCCGGACTGTACACCACGAGATAGAATCACCTGTTGTGACGCAGGACGGCACGTCACAGAAAGAAAGGGGCACGACAGATATGTTTTTGTGCCCCTTTTTCTCTGATGTTAATAAGTGCTATTTACTGACCCAGCGGCCGGTTATCCAGACGCCCGCAGCATTAAGATGCCCGTTCAGCCAAGAAAAACCGACCTTCACCTGCGGCCGCCAGTAGCCGTCGACCCATACCGAGGCGTTCCAATAGCCGGGCACCCAGACGTGTTTCGGCTTCGCCTTGTTCGGTACCCAGTGACCGGGAATCCAATTGCCGTTGTCCCAGTGACCGTCTTTCCAATGGTACCCCGCTTTTGCCGGCGGTCGCCAGTGACCCCCGACAACGACGCCCGAGTGGAGTTTGTACCGCGGCACCCAAAGATGGCTCTTCGCCGGACGCGGCGGTTTGGCCGGGACATGGACAATGACCGGCTTTTTCACCACCACCGGTCGTGGTCGCGGGTGCCGGCGGAGCGGCGGTTTCGCGATTGTCAATCCCACAAAGCCGAAAATGACCAGTGCCACCACGGACACCGTCATGAAGTTTCTTACTGTCAACCTCATACTCTCGTCCTCCTTACAGTATTTTAAAGGCCCGTATCAAACTCGAGAAGTTCCCCCTGTTTAATTTCGATTCCCTCCCCCACGGGGAGCGGTTCATCCATTCCTTTCAGTATCATCATGAGATCGTATGTGCCCGCAGGGACGGCAAATACCCGCCAGAGCGGTTCCTGGTTGTCCCAGCGGCGCTCCACGTCGATAATCGGTGTCTCCTCGCCGACAGGTATTAGTGCCCACGCCTGAACGGACGTTTCCTGAGGCTTAATGAGTTTTATGCCGGAATCGATGGTGACGTATGCCGTTTCCCCCACGTGGACCGCCAGGTCGTCAACGAGTGTCGTCGGTACCTTACTGCGGTAATATGTGAGGCTTGCCGTATAGGTGCCGGGAATGAGGGGCTTCGATTTGAAAATATAGTAATCGTTATCACCGCTTTCCAGTGTAATCGAGGACGTGCCCGTCTTATTCTCCGCCACGGTGATGGAATCGACAGGCATGGATTTCAGTCCCTCAGCGACGTTAAATGCAATGGTACCCAGTTCACACTCCACTGTTTTCCCGCCCGTGACGGTCCACGTCCCGAAGGGAACATCTGTGTTCGGCCTGTAGTTCGTATTGGCAAAGCCGGCGACGATCTGGTAGTCACCCGCAAGCAGGGGATGAGTGGTGTCATTCTTCGGGTTCTCGACGGTTTTGACGACCTTTCCGTCCCTCGCCCGGATAATCGTGAAGGCACCGATACTTTTCCCTTCACCGGGAAAGGTAATGCGCAGCTTGCCGAGACGGGACACCTTTTTCTTTGTGGTGACCTTCGCCTTTTCCACCTTTTCTTCCACTTCCTGCGTCACTGTCGTCAACGCCGCCAGCAGTGAATCGGCATCCTCAGCGCCGAAGTAACTCCCGCCCGCCACATCGGAGAGGCACTGAAGCTGTTCCCTCTGTTCCTCCGTGACGTCGAACCCGACGACGTGGAGAATAAATTTTATGCCCGAGTTCTTCAATGCCTTCACGACACCGCATGGGTCGTCGTGACAGGTTTCCTCCCCGTCGCTGACAAGGATGATCGTCGTTTCCGCCTCGTTTCCTTTCAGCTTCTCCGCAACCATGGTAATGGAATCGGCGATGGGCGTCATGCCCTTCGGGTTGATGGCATTCACCGTATTGACCAATTTCTGGCGGTCATCGCTGCCCGGTTCAATAACGACCTCGATATCGGCACAGTCACCCTTCTTCCGGTGGCCGTAGACGGTAAGGCCCACCTTAACTTCCTTCGGAAGAGACGGCACGACTTCGCCCATGACCTCACGGGCGATCTCGATCTTCGCCGTGTCGTTGACACGTCCCCACATGCTTCCCGACGCGTCAAGTACAAACATTACCTCGGGATATGTCGCCGCCGATACGGGCGGTATAATGCCGAATACCAGAAGCGCCGCCGCGGCGCACACAATGATGAAATTTCTCCGCATTGATTTCCTCCTTATGGTCACTGCCCAGTCCTATTCTGTCTCGCGAAGCCCGGATCCCCACTACCCTGTTTACAGGCCGATACCGTGATGATAAATAACACAGTGATCTATCGGCAGTGAAAATACGAAACTTGAGACAAGAAACGGCATGGTGATTGACAAAAAGGAGATACCATGATCGGAGCGATCGCCGGCGATATCATCGGGTCCGTCTACGAGGGCACTCCCATCAAAACAAAAGACTTTCCTCTCTTCCATCCCCGGTGCCGGTTCACTGATGATTCCGTGCTCACCGTCGCCGTGGCGGAAGCCATCCTCACTGGTCGTGATTATGGAGACACAGTCAGGAAATTCGGCCGCCGCCATCCTTATGCCGGCTACGGCGGAACGTTTATTCACTGGCTCTTCTCCGACGACCCGCAACCTTACAACAGTTGGGGCAACGGGTCCGCCATGCGCGTCAGTCCCGTCGGCTTCGCCTTTCAGACGGAGAAAAAGGTCCTCGATGAAGCGGCGAAAACAGCCGCCATCTCTCATAACCACCCGGAAGGGATAAAAGGCGCCCAGGCAACGGCTCTCGCTGTTTTTCTCGCCCGACAGTGTTACGACAAAGAGTCCATCAGGACGCGCATCGCCGCAGACTTCAACTACAATTTAGATCGAACCGTTAACGACATCCGCCCCGCCTATTCCTTCGACGTATCCTGCCAAGGTACGGTGCCGGAGGCGATCATAGCCTTTCTCGATTCCACATCCTATGAAGACGCTGTGAGAAACGCCGTCTCCCTCGGCGGCGACAGCGATACCCTCGCCTGCATCACCGGCGGCATCGCCGAGGCCTTTTACGGCGACGTCCCCCCATCAATAAAGGAACAGGTCCGGGACATGGTAACCCCCGACCTGCGTGACGTCATTGATGCGTTCCGCGTAACATTCATGGCATAATCGACACAATAAACCACTTCCCAAAAAGTATCTCATCGTATCAGTTCATAATAATTGAAAGACAGGCATGGGAAATAGTGTCGTATCAGATGACAACTTTACGATTTTACTAAGGGCACAGCAACGCATGACGTTTGAGAAATTTATTGCTTGACAGCATCGCACAAATACAACATAATATATAATATATTATATATCGGAATGCGATAATGCTGACATACGCAATCAAGACAAAAAACCAATTAGCTTATGAATACATAAAAGAGGAAATTGTGAGTGCCGCTCTTCCCCCGGGCACGAGGCTGATTATCCATTCCCTTGCAAAGAAATACGGCATCAGTGACAGCCCGGTTCGGGAGGCACTGAGAAAGCTGGAAGCTGAAGGCATCGTGACAAATACCCCCCATGTCGGCTATATCGTTACGGAGCCTGATTTCACCGAGTTGGACAAAGTATTTGAAGTCCGTCAATTGCTCGAAGGCCATGCAACATGGCTTGCGGCACAACGCATAACACATTCTGCGCTGACGCGTCTCAAGGACATAATCAACGATATGCATTCCTGCGATAAAGACGATCTTGTCCTGTTCTCACAATTGAATACCGAATTTCACGACATCATTTATTCCTCCTGCGGCAACCCTGTCCTGTATGAAACGATCAAGCACACGGCATCGATGGCCCCGCGGACGAAGTCGATTTTTTCACTCGTCAACAATCGTATGCACTCTTCACTGAAAGAACACGAAATCATTTATAAATACCTGAAAAACGGGAATGCAGACAAGGCCAAAGAAGTTTTACTCTCTCACAAACAGATTGCCTACGAACTTTTATTGACCAAATAGCATTATTCAAAAGTTATGAAACTCGAAACAACATTTTGTGGTGTCACCCTGAAAAATCCTCTCATCGCCGGGTCCTGCGATAACTCACGCAGTTTTGAACAGTTGATCAAAATCGTCGAATCGGGAATCGGTGGTGTCGTTCTCAAGTCATTGACTGATGTCGTCCCGTTACAAAATCGGAACATTGCCCGTTTCCTGAGCCTCAATGCTGAGGGCACTCCCTGGAAGCCGGGTGACACGAAGGGCGGTTTTTTTTCGCGTGGTGGCTCAATGCTTTCCCAGAAAGACTGGGAACAGAACCTTTGCGAGATCAGGCCACTTGCCGCTGACCACGATGTCGTGCTTATCGGCAATATTTGTGCAGCACGCCTGGAAAACTGGAAGACATACGCCCGCATTGTCGAAGACAGCGGTCTGCCCCTCATCGAATTGAACCTGGGGAACCCCCACTACGGGTCGGTCGACGAACCCATTGGGGCGCGCATCGCGCAAATGGAAGATCTCCTATACAACATCATAGATTCCGTCAGTCAGGTGGTGTCCATTCCCGTCATTGCGAAATTGAGTCCCCAAGTAAGCGATATCATCCGACTCACCGAAACGTGCAAGAATGCAGGAGCAGCGGCTGTCACTATTTCACACCGTTTCCAAGGATTTCTGGTCGATATAGACAGTGGTCGTCCCGTCAGAGACATTTATATGGTTACGGCGGACCATGGCTTGTTCCCATCACCCTGGGGTACGTCTACAAGATCGCCTCATCTCTCGATATACCCATCTGCGGTTCAGGGGGCATTTCTCGCTGGGAGGATATTGTTCAATTCCTGGCAACGGGTGCCTCGGCCGTACAGATCACATCCACTCTCATGCTGGAAGGCCCGTCAATGGTCCGTACATGCCTCGACGGCATCTCATCATACATTGAACAGCATGGCTATTCCTCATTCCAGGACATCGTCGGCTCCGCATTGACACGTGACGGCATAAACGACTCTTTTGCCGACGATTCGACAATTATCGTGACGAATCCCGACACATGTCGCCGGTGCGATGATAGGCCCTGCATCAATGCATGCTTCTTCGACGCATTGCACTGGCGTGATAACGCCCTTGAAGTTTCCGATACCTGCACGTCATGCGGTCTGTGTATCCAATATTGTCCCTTCGAGGGCACGTTGAAACGGAGCGAGTAAATCATTACATTCACGCCACAGTGGTTTTCTCTGTTTACAAAGCTCAATGGAGAGTATGATGAAAATAACCAGCGTTGACACAATCGGCCTCAAGGCACCCCTGAAAAATCCGTGGAAGGCATCCGGTTTTCTTATTACGGAAACGACATCGACGATCGTCCGGATCACCACCGACACCGGCCTCACCGGACATGGCGAGTGCCTGTCACGTTTCACAACAAAGATTACATCATCCATTGTCGACCATATTTTGAAACCGATTCTCATCGGTCGCGATCCCTTTGATGTGGAGATTATCTGGAACGACATGTTCAACACCATGCGCACAAAAGGTCACAGTAAGGGATTTTTCATCGAGGCCATGAGCGGTGTCGATATCGCCCTCTGGGATCTCATGGGGAAAGCCTTGCAACTGCCCGTCTATAAGCTTCTCGGCGGAAAATCGCGCGATACCGTCGAGGCATACGCGTCGGCACTTCTTTTTCATGACAGAGAAACTTTAAAAAGGGAAGCGAATCGACTCGTCGAAGAAGGATACACGGCCATTAAAATGAAAGTCGGTCTCGGCCTTGAGGAGGATCTTGCAAACATCCTCACAGTTCGATCGGAAGTCGGCCCGACGATAAAGATCATGGTCGACGCGAATAGCGGTTTCCGGGCCCCCGAGGCGATACTTCTGTCAAAGGCCATGGCAGCCCATTCCATCTACTGGTTTGAAGAACCTGTTCCTCCCGATGACATTGAAGGATACACCGTTGTCGGCAGTGCAGACGGCATTCCCTTGGCTGCCGGCGAATCCGAATTTACCCGCTTCGGCTTCCGGGACCTCATCACCCGCAGCAGTACTCTCTTTTTGCAGCCCGATGTAGCCCGCGCCGGCGGCATTACTGAATGTGTCAAAATAGCAACTCTCGCATCCACATTCAATCGACTCATATCGCCTCATATCGGGGCGTCTGGAGCTATATGCGCTGCTGCATCCCTTCAACTCGCCGCTTTTTTACCGCATTTTACCATGTTCGAGGACATGATTATCGAAAACCCCTTGCGTACCGGGATTACAAAAGCCCCCTTACCGTCGATGCACGGTGGGCTCATTCCCATACCTGACACACCGGGTATGGGAATCGAAATCGATGAGTCGAAACTGTCAGAGTACAGAGAATAACATTAGGGAAAGACAATCGACACAAAACAGCAATGAAACTCCCTGGAGTTTTGATGACCATTCGTTGAGGAAGGAGGTGACACAGTACAAAATCGTTCGTCTCATTATGAACTTAAGTAAGGAGGAAGCTATGAAAATTATGAGCATATTACGAAAAAGTATAGTGATTTCGACAGTCATTCTGCTCGCCGCCGTGATGATGATCGGCGTGTCGCATCAGGACGCTTTTGCAAAGCGCCAGATGACAATCGTCACCGCTGGTGTGGGTGGTGCATGGTATCCCATCGGGGGCGTGCTGGCCAGTCTCATCACAAAGAACATTCCCGACACTGCTGCAACAGTGACCGGTGGTGGCGGTATCTCGAACGTTTTCAGCGTCGGTAGCGGAAAAGTACAGATCGGGTTTGCCTTTCCTTCCGACATTCACAACGCATTCAAAGGCGTCGAAGAATTTGAAGGAAAGAAAATGCCGGGTATCCGTGTCATTACGCCGATCTACCCAGGCATCCTTCACGTTGCCGTCCGTGCAGACAGTGACGTCCACACGATAGAAGGTCTCAAAGGGAAAGTGATTTGTGTTCCCAAGAAGGGAAACACAGCAGAGAAGATGGTTCGTAATGTCCTGAAGGCCTATGATATCGACTACGATGATTTCAAAAAGGTCAATTACCTCGGTTATAATGATGCCGCCGACCTGATCAAAGACGGACACGCGGATGCCTTTCTGGCCATGAGCACCGTACCCATGCCCGCACTGAACGATCTCGCGAAAAGCCGACCTCTCCGCCTCATTCCCGTTGATAAAATGGAAAAAGTTCTCGCCGATAATCCCGCATATTTCAAGTATGATATTCCCGCGGGCAGTTATCCCGGAACCGACACGGCGACAAGCGTCACCGCCATGACAACACTGATCATCACCCACGAAGATCTGCCAGAGGATCTGATCTACGAAATAACGAAGCTCATGTATGATAATAAAGATGACTTCGTTGCTGTCATCAAGAAAATGGATCAGATGAAAATCGAAAATTGGCAGAATACGGGCAATGTGCCACTTCATCCCGGCGCGGAAAAATACTATAAAGAAAATTTGTAATGCACCCTCAAACAGAAGGAGCGGTGCACAGACATCGCTCCTTTTTTTCTCTCTATGGATGACTTATGACAAAAAAAGCAAACACTGACATCAAAACAGCGGAAGGATCGAAACGGGCTCTAAGCGGTGTCAATTTGTTCATCGCAAACAGCCTCGCGGTTATCTTGTCATTTCTGACTCTCTATACGGGCGTTTTCGGCATGTACAATGCCGAGCAGTTTCGCTCTCTTCATCTTTTATTGGCACTGCCCCTCGTTCTCTTTCTAAACCCCGCATTGACCCGTCACAAAAATCGCGTTCCGCTTTACGATTATGCGATCATCGCGGCATCGGTCATCTTTATCGGCTATTTTCTCGTATTCAGCGATGCCTTAAACAATAGGATATTCTTTGTTACACCGCTGACAACGGTCCAGTACATCTGCGGCATCGGTCTTATTATCGTTATCCTTGAAGCAACACGCCGGGTCGTCGGGCCGTTCTTGTCTCTGATATCAATTGCCTTTATCATATACGCCTTTGCAGGACCGTACCTTCCTGAATTTATCGGCCATTCGGGATTCCCCACGTCTGATATTATCGAACAATTGACAATGACATCACAGGGAGTCTTCGGACGAGTCCTCGGCGTCATTGCAACATACGTGGCCATGTTCGTCCTCCTTGCCGCTTTTCTTGACCTTTCGGGCACCGGCCAGTTTTTTATCGACATGGCCATGTCGGTTACCGGTCAGGCGCGGGGCGGGCCGGCAAAGTCAGCCGTTATCGGAAGCGGTCTCATGGGAAGCATTTCGGGAAGCGCCGTCGCCAACGTTGTGACAACGGGAACATTTACCATTCCCCTCATGAAACGAACGGGCTATAAATCCGAATTCGCCGGTGCCGTTGAATCCGTTGCATCGACTGGCGGCCAGTTGATGCCTCCGATCATGTCATCCACGGGATTCATCATGGCTG
>Ga0272443_10003580_pt1 | contig 18104 bp, 18 predicted proteins | sample SSMAcet12_FD_193581 | JGI IMG/M metagenome (GOLD analysis project Ga0272443, IMG submission 193581) | Marine sediment archaeal communities from Little Sippewissett salt marsh, Falmouth, MA, United States - SSM-Acet-12 | ecosystem: Environmental > Aquatic > Marine > Wetlands > Sediment ... | reverse complement strand
AGTCCACTAACTATTTTACTACGTCGACTTTGCTCCATCTTGCTCTTCTTAGCATTGTCACCAGTCCCGTATTTCTCTCCTATGTCGGCTACAAACTCTACGGCTTCCGCTGCACCGGCTATACCTTCTTGATTTAACGTTCCGGTTTCAATCTTATATGGTGGATCATTGTATTGCGGTCTCACCTTTAATGTGTGCAGCTTTTCCAAAATATCTTTTTTTGCATACATTACCCCTATATGCGGCCCAAAGAATTTATATGCCGAACAGAGAAGAAAATCTGTATCAAGCTTTCTTACATCGATAGGTTTATGGGCAGCGTAATGTACAGCATCAACAACAGTGAAAGCTCCCACGTCTTTTGCTAAAGATATAAGCTTTTCAACATCACTAATCGTTCCCACACCGTTTGATGCATAGTTTACAGCGATAACTTTTGTGTTTTTAGTTAATTTTCTTTTGTAATCGTCTATATTTAGAGTGCAAGTTTCTATATCTAATTCAACCTCATCAACAACTATTCCTTGATTTTTAAGCTCCAGCCAGGGACCGCGGTTTCCTTCATGATCAATCTCTGTAATTATTACTTTATCACCTTCTTGCATCTCACGTGACAAAGCTTGGGATAGAGAAAAAGTCAATGTGGTCATATTAGCCCCAAAAATGACTTCATCCCAGTCGCAGTTAAAGAAATCCGCAAAAGCATGTCTTGCGTTTTTGATCACTTCATCATTTTTTTTACTCGTGACGAAAGCCCCCCCGGTATTTGCATTCATTTCCGTTAAATACTCGGTGATTGCATTAATAACACGATTTGGTACTTGGTATCCCCCTGGCCCGTCCAAAAAAGCCATCGGGTGTTCTTTGTATCTGCACTTCAACGCAGGAAACTGATTTCTAATGTATTCTATCATTATTTCTTCCTATAAGTAGATTTTACAGTTAATGCTTCCTTTATTTATTTTTAAACTGCATTATTCTTTGTTTTTTTACTTCGAAAGAATTTTTTTATTCCCTCTATTGAAAGTTCTCTTTCCCCCATTATGCCCTCTCTTTTAAATATTAATACACTAATTAATAGTACTCCGGTAAGAACTGTAGTTAATCCTAACAATGATGGTACCTCGATACCCAGGAAATAGAATCCTTCCTCAAATGGCGATAAAACTTCTGCAAAAAATGTAATGATTCCAGCACCGATTACAGCTCCTGTTATACTTCCCATCCCACCGATTACTATCATTGTTACAACTTCAAATACTAAAATGAGCCCAAATGCATTGGGAAAAAGATTTAGTATTAAATGAACCCACAATACACCACCAATTGCGGTAAAAAATGAACTTATGCCGAAGGCCATAATTTTATATTTTAGGAGATTAATTCCCATATGTTCAGCTAAATCTTGGTCTTTACCAATAGCGATAAAAGCTCTCCCTATATAGCTTTTCTTCAATTTCAGTGAAATATAGATCAATGCTATTGCGATTCCCCATACCCACCATACGTTAGAGTATTGAGGAAACTCTCTTAGTCCCATCGCACCATTTGTTATATTTGGCAAGTTTTCTGCTATGGTTGCCATAATGATATTGAATCCCAATGTTCCAGTACAAAAATAGAAACCTCTTAATCTTATGGCAGGTAAAACCAAAAAAACGGCAAATATCGTACCGAAAATTCCTCCTATCAACAGAGCGGGCACAAAACCGATCTGTGCGTTCAACATAAACGATGGTAAATGTAGGTCTAAAATATCCCTTTTCAAGCTAGGCGGTACTGTGAAAAACGCCGCTGCGTAAGCCCCAGCTAGCATAATTCCTCCGTGGCCTATGGAGAAAAATCCAACCCAACTATTGGTTATCGTTAAAGAAATCGCCAAAATTATATTGATCCCAAACATCAAAACCAGCATGAGCCAAAATCCATGTAGAAACTTGTTAACCAAAAACAAGATTGCAATAATTATTACAATACCTATTAGGTATTTTATTGGTTTATTTAATCCTTTGTGGGAACTCATATTTTTGCTCCTATTTTATATTCGCCTTAAAAAGACCACTTGGCTTAATTATCAGTATAGAAAAGAAAATCACCCATGCAAAAAGTGGCTTCAAGCCAACAAGGTCTACTGGAAGATACGCTACTAGAAGCGAGCTTCCTACAGCAATTATATATCCTCCGATAATTGCTCCCAAGACGTTTCCAACACCTCCCAGAATAGAAGCTATGAATGCATATACAACAGGAATAGCTCCCATAGAAGCCTGAACTGAGCCGAAGAGTATCCCCCAAAATATACCCGAAATCCCCGCGAGTGTTGCCGAAATCATAAACACGATTATAATAACCATTTCCGTGTTTATACCCAAAGTCTGAGCAATGTTGATATTGTAGGATATACTGCGCATCGCGATTCCGATCTTCGTTTTTTTCACAAGAAGCACAAGCAAAATACATATCAATATTGTTATCAGTACGATGAATGCTATTTTCTTATAGATGAATATATTTCCTATTTGATATGATCCCTCTAAAAACTTGGGTGAAGGAAAAGGTTTCAACCTGTCATTGAATACTAAAACTGTCAGATTCTTTATTACTGTAGATGCCCCTAATGATGTAATAAAAAGTGTTATCATACCGACACCGCGGACAGGTTTGAAAGCTACTCTTTCAATCAATAATGCAATAATTACCGAGCCGGCTACTGCTGCAAGAACACCAGCCCAAAAAGGTAGCATTGCAATTTGTATGACAAAATACGCAGCGAATGCCCCTACCATTAGGACTTCCCCGTGGGCAAAATTTACCAATCCTATAATTCCGAAGGTCATGGTGTACCCAGCTGCTAATACTGCAAGTGTGCTTCCATAACCAAGAGAAGTTAGAAATTGTTGTATAAAATAATCCATATTTGTTAACTAATCCTCCTTGTTAAATCCTAACCTATGCCAAAGTAGATTTCTTTGACTTTCTCGGTTTTGACAAGTTCTTCAGAAGTACCCTCAAACGCAATAGCTCCCTTCCTCATCAAATACCCATAATTTGATATGTCAAGAGCTAGCTTTGCATTTTGCTCTATCAATAAAATAGAAACCCCGGTTTCATTTATGTTTTTGATAATTTCTGCAATTAACTCTACAAGTTTAGGAGCGAGACCCAATGAAGGTTCATCCAGTAACAGTAAATCCGGGCTGCCCATTAATGCACGGGCCATGGCAAGCATCTCTTGTTCTCCGCCACTTAGTGAGGCAGATAATTGATTCTCCCTGTTTTTTAGAATTGGAAATAAACTATAAACTTTTTCCAGATTTTCTTTTAACTGCTTTTTACCTTTTACCAAATAAGCACCTGATATTAGATTTTCTTTTGTTGTTAGATTACCGAATATCTGTCGTCCTTCTGGGCAGTATGACATTCCTAAAGCAGCAATGTCATATGTTTTTAAGTTGGTTATATCTCTACCTTTGTAAACTATCTCACCTTTCTTTATATTCGTTTGTCCCAGGATAGTCTTCAACGTTGTAGATTTGCCGACTCCGTTTGAGCCTAACAAGGTAACCACGTCTCCTTGACTGATTTTTATTGAGATGTTTTCCAATACAACCATTTTGCCATATCCTGCTGTAACCTCTTTTAGCTCAAGCAACGGCTGATTATTCATCATGCTCCTCCCAGATATGCCTCTATTACCTTCTCGTTATTTTGTATTTCTTCCGGCTTTCCTTCCCCAATAATTTTTCCTTCATTTATAGCAATAATATCATTGCAAATTCCCATAATAACTTTCATATCATGCTCAATTAGTAAAATACTCATCTCATACTTCTCTTTAATCTTTGAAATGATGTCCATAAGCTCAAGAGTTTCACCTGTGTTTAAACCACTAGTAGGTTCATCGAGCAAAAGAACTTCTGGTTTTATCGCCAATGCCCTGGCAATACTGACTTTCATTTGCTGCCCATGAGGGATATCTTCTCCGACCCGATCGGCCAAAGATGCTATACCCAAAAAATCCAGTATTTCGAATGCTTCTTCTTCAATTTTTTTCTCTTCTCGATGGTATTTTTTCGTTTGCAGTAGTATGTCAAAAAAGTTATATGTCATATGCCGAAAAAAGGCTGTTTTCATCTCATCGATCACTTTAACTTGCTCTTCGATCCTGATTTTTTGAAAGGTTCTTGCTATACCTCTTTTTACTTTCTTATCCGGCGTTTCATAGGTAACGTCTATACCTTTATATAGTACCTGCCCGCTATCAGGTTTTAATAAACCAGATATAAGATTGAAAATAGTTGTTTTTCCCGCTCCGTTTGGTCCTATTAAACCTTTTAGTTCCCCTTTTTTCAGACGAAGTGAAAAATTAGAAACGGCTTCTAAGCCCCCGAATCTCTTCTTAAGCTCGTTTATCTCTAATATAGGCTTATCAACATTTCCGTAATCATATTCAGCCATCTATCCACGGCTCCTTATTCTCTGATTTATCGATACTATCTATTATTTTGCTTTTCACTGGTTAAATTTAAAAAAACTTCTTATTAGAATATCTTTAGTTCGTTTTCATTCCCGTTCGGGAACTATATTCATGACTGGAGGGGGGAAAAAGACTTACTATTTCCCCCCTCCGCAATAACATTTTTTTTTAATTTTTCTTACTTAAAGGGCATGGGATTGATACCCGGCGGAGTGAAGCTCTCATAAGGTTTGAATTCCAAAAAGACCCTCTCTCCATTCTTTACTACCTTCCAAACAATTCCCCGTGTAGGAGATCCAACATCTGTAAAGGAAACCGGTTGAGAAGTCTCTTTGGTATCTACTGCCGCAATGCCGTCCCGTACTGCTACTCTCTTCTCCTCGAGACTCGCACTATCCCACCAATCTTTTCCATTTGCCGAAATCACATCGGAAATACCAGTGGTGATTATTGTAAGAGCATCCCATGTCATTGCGCCATACGATCCCAAGTCCTCACCATATCTATTCTCCAACTCTTGCGCAAAAGCAATCAATCCGTCCGGAAGTCCGGGCTGGCCTTTTGCATAGAGAGTTGACATGATCATGCCTTCGACTGCATCTCCACCGATTTCAGCAAGAACGACGGTGTCAGGACCGTCTGTGCCAATAAACGGCAGTTCAATCCCAAGTTCCCTTGCCTGCTTGACAAGTCGGGGGGCGTCCTCAGGCCACATTGGCAGAACAATCGCTTGAATGCCCATCGGGCCAATATTCGCCTTCAGTCTGGTCAGTTGTGCCGTATAGTCAGTATCTCCCGTGTTGTAGGTAGGTATGAACGGAACACAGTCTTCTTTGTTAGTAAATTCCTTGAAAAAGTATTCAATATACTCGGTGAGTTTTGTCCCGTATGCGCTGCTCATATCTTTGAAGATCGAAATAGTATCAAAGCCTAGATCTTCTTGGATATATTTTGCTACAGCTCTGCCTTGATCATTGTCCGGTGTGGGAGTCATAAACATGTAGTCCCCAACGAGCGGAATTGTAGCAGTAGTACCACCTATGTCCAAAAAAGCGGTTTTCTTGTCCTGAAAGATTTTTCCAGCAGCGGTAGCTGTAGAAATATCATTTCCCCCAAACGCGGCGACAACCTTCATAGAATCGATTATGCGGTGTGCTTTCGTGGCATATACCTTCGGATCACTTTGACCGTCAACAAGAGAAATCTCAAGGGGATAGCCTTCTATGCCGCCACCTTTGTTCTTCAACTCAACGTAAAGCTCGATTGCACGTTTGATCTCCAACCCTAGTGCCGCATCAGCTCCGGTAATGTCAGTAATGGCTCCAAGATGAACCATCTGTTCACCGGTTGTGGTTGTCGTTTCCTCTTGGCCTCCGCCTGCATACACAGAAAGACTAGCGAACAGAATAGAAACAACAATTAGTACCAAGACCTTTCTCATTTTTTCCTCCTCATAAAAATATATAACAAAGCCTCAAAGAATAGATCATTATCAAACCATGGTGCACCACCTTTCTGCCTTGTCATTGCTGAATACCTTGAGTTACATGTCAAGGCAATAGAAATTCTCGCTAAAACTCAGATAATCTGCCTTTACTGTCTACGTACTTCGGAAACTGGACAAAGATGCTCACGCCAGCGTCACATTCATCTGCCTGCCCGATACGTACATTTCCGACAATACTAATAAGCAGCGTAGCCTCCTCAATTGAAACTCCCAGTTTGAGGCAAAGGAAATCGGCCATTCGTTTACAACCAATTCGGACAGCCTCTTGAAGCGCAGGAGCAGTGGCTAGGGTATACCAATAATCTTGCTGCTCGATGATTGGTGCAGGTATATGTCTATTTCTTACCAACTCGATAATTTCGATGGTGACTTCAGCGCCGCATTCGACCCCAATGCAAATCTCACACTCCCCCATATTTGCATGAACATCTCCTATCTGAAGGAGCGCGCCATCAACGAAAACAGGCAAATAGACAGTTGCACCTATTCCAGCCTCGGGACAATCAATATTCCCACCGTGGTTTCCAATGAAGTGTGTCGCAATTTTCCCTACCGGGGTCGTTCCTATTGTTCCTATGTGAGGCTTGTTATTTACAAAGAGGTCCTCGTTGAAAATGGTCTTGCCGTTTTCTATCTTTACAATTTTTGTATAAGGTGCTTCTACAAATTTCCGCAAGACTCCCTCCCAGGGAATCATCATCAAAACACCATGGTCTTCACATTTTATATCAAGAATTTTTAGCACCAAGATATCTCCGGGCTTTGCGTCATTAATGAATAGCGGACCAGTGGTGGGATTTACATCACCTGGATGATCATGATCGTCTTCATTTTGTATGTGATCGCCAAAACAATCCAATGTTTCAAAAATCACCTTGTCGCCTACAGAAGCGAAAGCGACTGGTTTAATATTCCTATCGTATGCATACGAAAAATGTGTTCTATCGATTTTGATCAAGGCTCTTTCCCCACCAATATTGTTTTTTTGAATTATGAGTTTTTTGTATACCTATCAATTTCTATTCTATTAAATTTTCCTCAAATGTCAATAAGTATTTTGATTTTACATGCAAGAAAAAGTCTATTTTTGCTGTAAATTCTATATTTCAGAAAAGCAGCTTACCACTTGAATCTGTTCCCTCTTTTTCCTGCTCTCCTTCATGCACCCGGGGCTCCAGGTACTCGGCTGGTCCGCTATCGACGACGGATCTCCTGGATGAATCTCTCCTGCATATTCGTCGATTTCATGCTTCAAAGGACAAGTCTTGCCGTTGAGGCCCCCGCTTTCCCAGGGCATCATCAGCCCTGTCAATGCTGATACCTCACTTGGCCAGCTCGCGTGTAATCCCACCCTGTACCCGGATCTCAATTGCAGGTATAATGGCTCCTTCGGCTCGCCGTTTCAACTGTCCGAGACGGAAAACGTCCGATGATTTTTCCTGTTTAATCGGTATACCCAGAGTGGAGGTGGCAGAGAATGGCAGGTATCAAGATAGATGGGCTTTACCCGGCGATGGTCACATCCTTCGACTCCAACGCAGAGCTGGACGTCGATGCAGTGAAGCAAACGGCGCGGTTTTTGATAAAGGCCGGTTGCGCCGGGATTGTCTGTAATGGATCGACAGGCGAAGCCGCAAATCTGTCCAGGGAAGAGCGGATTACGGTGATCAGGACAACCCGGGAAGCGATCGGCAAAGAGCTGGCGGTGATTGCCGGAACGGGAACGCCCACCACACGGGGAACCGTGGAGCTCAGCCGGGATGCCATAGAGGCTGGAGCCGATGCTGTTCTGGTGATAACACCGTTCAATATCATCCCCAACAGTGACGGACTGTTCAGGCATTTCGCTGCGGTGGCCGAGTTGGGATTCCCCGTAATCCTCTACAACCTGCCAGAGCACACGGGAGTGGAGATCGATTTCGGAACCATCGAACGTCTCCTGAACTCTTATGACAATATCGTCGGTATCAAAGAATCGAGCGGAGATCTTTCCTACCTTGCGGAAATCATTCGGAGATTCGGGGATGCGTTCGTGCCGATCAATGGAGCGGACACCCTCATTTTTCAGAGCACCCTGATGGGATCGCCTGCATCGATCCTGGCGCTTGGAAACATCGCTCCTAAACTGATTATCCAGGTTATGGACCTGGCAAAACGAGGAGATGTGGCCGGAGCGAAGAAGATCTACTACAAGTTGGTACCCATCGCGCGGTCGATCAGTGACGCCGTTAATTTTCCGGCACCGATCAAGGCGGCCCTGAGGCTTCTCGGACGACCCGCGGGAGATCCCCGGCTTCCCACAGTTCCCGTGGATGAGGAGGAGGCATCCTCGATCAAGGAGGCGCTCCAAACCGCAGGGTTGCTGTAGCGCACTACAGTCTGTTTACTCCGGAAGATCGGTATGAATCCAGATTTTTCCCTCGGGTGGTTTAGACAGTTGGGTTTTTTTTAGGTTTCTGAAGATAAGTCCTCATCCGTTGAGTTTTTCGAAAACAGCTTTTGATATTTGAATATCCTGGACCGCCACGCCGGTCAAATCGGCAACAGTGATCTGCTGTTCGGAACTCCTGCGCGCTGCGTTTCCTGCGATGACATGCCCCAGTTCCACAACGTTCTCTTTTACCAGGCATTCGGCCCGGATGGCCTGAAATATTTCCCCGCGGGAAAGACACTGTTGAATACTGTCTGCCACAACCAAATCCGCTTTTCCCAGAATCTTGGGATCGAGCTCGATCTTATCGGGGGTGTCCGATCCCATGGCTGTAATATGTGTACCTTCACGAATATCATCCGCTGAAAGCAGCGGCTTCTGAGACGGTGTTGCCATCACAATCAAGTTGCACGAGGATGCCACTTCGCCGGCATCCAATGTCGTGTGAATCGTATAGCCTTTGGGCTCAAGATCCTCCTTGTATGCCTTCAGATTCTCTTCATGCCGACCCCAAACAACGACATCCCTGCAGGGTACGATGGAACTTAGATACAACAGTTGCATCCTGCCCTGAGTACCGGACCCAAAGATGCCTATTCGGTCAACATGCTTGGGAGCCAAATACTTGGCCACAACAGCGCCCGCCGCCGCAGTCCTGACTTCTGTCAGATAGCCCTCATCAAGCAAAAAACAAACCGGTTCACCCGTCTTCTGGTTGAACAGTAACATCATGCCCTTAGTGGTAGGCAGCCCGAGTTTGACGTTATCGTAAAAACCCGAAGCGATCTTGATCACGTAGTAATCATCGTCACGGATGTAGCCGTATTTGATATGCACATCGCCTGGAGGATTCTCGAAAATCATCTCACCGACCGGGGGAACCACGACCTTGCCTTCGGAATATGCCACGAATCCCTCTTCGATGCTTTGGATGGGATCGATGGTTTCCAGGGCTTCTTTGATTTGATCCAAATCGTATGTTTTTATCATGACATCCTCCTTACGCTAATACCGCCTTCAGTTTATCGACGCTGATTTTGGATCCTGTGATTATCAGGACCACATGTTTGCCCTGGAATCGTTCCTTCTCTTTGAGAAACGACGCCACGGATAATGCCGCACTGCCCTCAATAAGCATATAGTGTTTTTCCAGAATAAGCCGGATCGCATTCTTTATCTCAACTTCATTCACGACAACAAAATCATCGACCAACTCCCGAATGATGTCAAATGTAATCGATCCCTGCTCGACGCCGCCGGCCGTGGCGTCGGAAAGCGTGGGCTGCGATTCCATGTCTAATATTTTACCTGCTTTGATCGATTCGTACATCACCCGGGAATTCTCTGGCTGACACCCGATAAACTCGATTCCATCATCCTTGGATTTCAAATAACCGGCGATGCCCGATATCAGTCCACCCCCGCCAATGGGAACGAGAATGGTATTCGGACAATCCAATTGTCTCTCCAGTTCCACGGCAATTGTTCCTTGCCCGCCGACGATATAAGGGTCGTTGTATGGAGAGATCCAAATCATGCCTTTCTGGTCAGCGAATCGCTTGGCTTCTATCTCGGTTTCCAAACTGTCATCCCCATATTGTTGAATGTTTGCCTCATACAATCTTATAGCCTCGACCTTGGCCTCGGCCGCGCTTTCCGGTAAGAAGATGATCCCTTTAATCCCGAATTTCTGAAGCAGGTAAGCCACGGCCATACCGTGATTGCCTGTAGAACACGTGATTATCCCGCGATCCTTCTCCTCAGGCGTAAGCGATAGAATCTTGTTCACCGCCCCCCTAGATTTGAACGATCCGGAAAACTGTATAGTCTCCAATTTTAAATAGACCTGACACTTCCCCAACCGGCTGAGATAGGGAGAATGCTCCAACGGAGTTTCCCGGACATGATCGCGGATGCGCCTTTCGGCCTCCATTACTTGTTTTTTTACATCGATCATTTCAATACCTCCAAAAACAAAGCACCTTCCCCATCCATACAGAAAACACAGTTCCGGATATTAATGGAAAGATTCCAAAAATGATGAGATTTGATTATATCTCTTAATCTCTATTTTATTAAATTTTCCTCAAATGTCAAGGGTATATTGAATTTCTGCGCAAGTTTTTTGTCAATTTTTGCTGTATATTCTATATATCAGCAAATCAGTCTGCCACCTGTATTTGTTCCCTATATTTATGAAGACCTCGAAATAACCCTTAACTACACACTCAAGTGATCGGTGTACCAGGTTCTATTTCCCTCTCAGGTTTCAAGAGGATGCAAGTGCTGCCATCTTCTTTCTCTGCAGCTAGCAGCATCCCTTCGGAGAGCTCACCATGAAAACGGGTCGGTTTCAGGTTAACAAGCACAATGATGCTACTGCCTTGAAGCTCTTCGGAACTGTAGTAGGGAACAAGGCTGCTGACAATCTGAATGGTTCGCTCCAGTCCGATATCTGCCTGTATTTTGTAGAGTTTTTCTGTTTTCGGAATACGCTCAACAGAAACAATCCTTCCCACTTTGAGATCTAGCTTTTGCCAATGCTCGAAGGTGATCTGTTCCATTCATCTAACCCCGCTGCAAATAAATTTTGGCGAATTATAAACTCACTACAGAAATTAATCCAGAAGCTGTTGATTGTGCTCTATCCGCCTTGGTTAGAACTGCAGCTCCGCATCTACCCCCAGCAGCACGCACTCGGTCAATACGAATGCGGCCACGGCGCTGCGCCGTCGTATCGCGTCCCGGATGCCCTGGAAATGAAAAACTCTACACAGGTGCCCTCCGTGGCGATAGCGTGCGGAAATCCAGACCGTTCCCACAGGTTTTTCAGGAGTGCCTCCCTCCGGTCCGGCGATCCCGGTCACCGCCAGAGCTACATCAGCCGGCGTTCGCTCAAGCAGCCCTTCCGACATGGCCGAAGCTACTTCGGCGGACACCGCACCTGAGCTCTCCAGCGCCTCTTTTGCGACCCCCAGCATGCTCATCTTGGATTCATCCGAGTAGGTCACCAGGGTTCCCCAGAATACCCGGGAGCTGCCCGGTACATCGGTTAGCAGCTTGGAGACCAGACCGCCGGTGCAGGATTCCGCCACCGCTATTCTCTCCTCCCGCTGCTCGAGCAGCCGGTACAGCAGGAAACCCGGCTGAACATCCCCCTGGCGGATGCGCATCCGGCCGAACTCGTCGACCAGCTGCGAAAATACCCGTGACCTTGCGGGCTGATCCGATCCCCGCAGTGTGAAAACGATCCTGTCATGGGCCACCCGGGTGCTCCACTGTATATGGGAAGCTCGCTCCCTCGCTTGCTGCAGGGCCTGTTCCAAAACCGATTCCGGTATCATCAGGGCCGTGGCGATAAGCTCTTCGGCGCCGCTTCCTCCGGCGCTCAGAGGCCGGATCAACGGAACGACTTCACCCAGGAACATCGGCTCCAGCTCCGCAGGAGGACCGGGCAGAGCCACGACGGTGCACGCTTTCGCGGCGCCGAGAAATCCGGGAGCCGTGCCGACCGGATTGGGTAGTACCCGGAATCCCGAAGGAATTAGGGCCTGCTTTCGATTGGTCTCGGCTATCTTTCGGCCCCGAGCCGCGTAGCGGGCGACCAGCTGCTCCCAAATCGTTTCATCGAATTGTAATGCGGCTTCACATGCCTCGGCCACGATTTCCCGGCTCAGGTCATCGCTGGTGGGCCCCAACCCGCCGGTAATGACTACCAGGGTCGCCGATTCAATAGCCCGGTTCAGCTCCTCAAGAAAAACTCTCGCATCATCCGGGATCTGAACGCACCTCTGCGTATAGAATCCCAGAGCCTTGAGCTGCCCTCCGAGAAAACGGAAATGGGTGTTGAGGATGCTCCCTTCGGTCAGTTCGGTACCTACGGAGAGAATCGTCGAAATGGGTTTTCCTTCCATATGGAAGTCAGATGCTCTGGGTTGCTTTTTTGATATTCGCCACCGGAGCGGAGAAAATATCCAATTTTTCGGGATTTTTGATCATTTCGCACTTGCCCTCGAAAACGACGCCGTCGGCAATGTTCAGCTTGGCCGTTCGAATATTCCCGAAGACCTTGCCCGTTGTCAGCATTTCCAGGCGCTCGCTTGCTTCGATATTTCCCCGTACCACACCCCCGACCACTACCGATCCTACCTTGATATTGGCTTTGACGGTGGCGCCGTTCTCGATGTAGAGAAAACCGGGAGATTCGATCTCCCCCTCGAAGCTCCCGTCAATCTTGAGGGATTCCTTGAATCGCAGCACTCCGTTAAAGCTGGTCTCTTTGCCCAGGGTCGTGGTGGTTTTCTCAATGCTCTTGTGTTCGTTGTTTTTCGACATCTAGTCCTACTTGGTTTTCATGACAAAGACCCCGTCCCAATCCTCCGGTGGGGGGTTCTGAATATAGTGCTTACAGCGGGCAAAGTAGACCTTTGAGGGTCCATCCTCCGGATCCACCTTCAATGCCTTGGCGAACAGATCCTTGGCTGCGTCGAACTTCATGAGCTTGTAGTTCTTGCGGCCCTCATTGAAAAGCTCGAGCACCTTCTTCTTGGCATCCGAGATCATGCCTGCACCTCGTCACTGGCAGTGCTGTTCTGCCAGTTCTGGAGATGCTTCTGCAATTTCTTTTCCAATTCGTCGAGGGAAAGATCCCCCTCCTTCAACCTATTTCCCTTGTTTTGCAATTCCTCGATCTCATCCTCCAGGCCCTGGAGTGTCGCCAGTATCTCCGCTCCCTCCCGTTTCACCAGCGCAGCAAGCTCCTCCACCTCTTTCTGCTCGGAGGCATCGAGCTTCTCCGCAGCCTCGATCAATCCGGAGATCGGTTTCTTGATGTGCTGGGTGAAAAAGATCAGCGAGTTGTTCAGGGATTCGACCAGGGATATTCTTCTTTCCCGCCGGGCAACCTGTTTGGCCAGTTCTCGGTTGCGCAGTACCGCTCGAATGCGCGCCAGTACTTCCGAAAAATTGAAGGGCTTGGTGATATAATCATCGACTCCGAGTTCAAGGCCCCCGATCTTGTCTTTGACCTCGTCCATAGCGGAGAACATGATGATCGGAGTCTGCCGATACTTGCGAAACTCCTTGTCCTGCTTGAGTTTCTTTGTAACTTCCCACCCGGTCAGGCGGGGCATGATGTTATCCAGGATGATCAGGTCCGGATCGGTTTCCACCACTTTCTGCAGGGCTTCTTCGCCGTCGGCGGCCTTCTCGATCTTGAAACCAAGATTGCTAAGCATCACATCGAAAAACTCGAGGTTGATCGGTTCGTCGTCGACAATGAGGATTTTACCCTTGGATTTCATGTTCTCATTTAACCTTTTCTTCAACCCGGTTGTCAAGGTCGCAGAAGCCGGGCCAGCAATCCTCCTGCCAATCCGATCAAAGCCAGGACCGAAATCAGGATGGCGAACCAATCTCCCCAACGGGTATACAGGGTCTGTTCGGATGCGTACACCGGGGCCTCGGCAATCAGGTAGTCCTCGGTGAAGGGCGGGAGCATGGCTAGGATGCGGCCGTTCGGATCGATCACACAGGTGATCCCCCCATTTGTGGAGCGCATCAACGTCCTCTTGTTTTCCAGGGCACGAAAGGCAGCAATGCTCATGTGCTGCATCTCACAGGCAATGGCTTTAGACCAGGCGTCATTTGTCAGATTGACCAATACCTGGGCGCCCCTGCGTACGAACTCCCTGTTCAGATAGGGAAAGGTGTCCTCGAAACAGATCGGTGTGGAGAAGCGGACATCCGCGGCCTCGAACACCGTGTATTCGGTACCTGTTTCCCAGAAATGCGTATCCGCGTCCTTGAGCCACTGATAGATCCCGGGAAGGCGGTCCTTATACGGGAAGTTTTCGGTAAAGGGAACCAGGTGAAGCTTGCGGTAGGTCTCTACAATCTCGCCTCTATCGAAGAGGATGGCCGCATTGTAGTCCACCCTGATGTCCCTTCCCCGCTCATCTTTAGCCAGCTGGCCGTCATCGTTTCCCAAGACGAAGGGCACCGTCTGAGCACTGAGGTACTCCCTCAACTCTTTGACCAGGCCAAAGGCCACCCGGTCGGTTCGATAGCGGGTGTGCCAGTCGATGGCCGGAACAAAGGAAGTTTCCGACCAGATGACTATATCGATGGAGGGATCCTCTTCAAGGGCTTCCCGGCTCAAGCGGGTAAGGATCTCCAGAGTTTTCGCATAGGTCTTGTTGCCCCCCTTCCAGGGATCCACATTCTGCTGAACCAGAGCAACCTTCCATTTCGGTACGGAATCCAGCTGCGCCTTGTTGAAAAGCCCGGTAATCACCACAGCCGCGAACACCCCGGCGTACAGCAGAATCGGAATGCGCATACGTCGAATAAACGAAAAGAGCTCCCCAAATCCGTTTTTCAGGGCATTTCCCAGCAAAGCCGAAGGGAAAACCACGAGCAGGGATACACCCCAAACCCCTGTTACGCTGCTGAGCCGGGCCAGAGGCAGAAACAGGTACTGGGAAAAACCGATAATCCCGTAGGCATAACCCAGGAAACCCTGAATCTTGACGAACTCGTAAGCCACCCATACCAGAGCCTGGAGGATGAACCCGTAGCGGGGAAACAGGGAATCCGCGGCCTTGAGCAGGGGAAAAACAGCTAAAAAGTAGACCGAATAGATCGGCGGCACGATGATCAGGGTCAGGGGATGAAACGATCCCAGCCAGTAGTTGTAAAGGGCGTAGCTGGCAAAGCCGAAGAAGGCCCCATACAGAACGGTGCGCACCCAGCCGGCGCGGTGAACCACGATGAACACCGGGGTGAGCGCGAAAAAGGCCAGTGGAAACCAGCCCCATTGGGATAAAAAACTGGGAAAGGAAAGGGCGAACAGCAGCGCCGAGACGGCCAGCAGGAGCAGCTCCAGGCCGACCGAAGCTATCACCTTGCCCGGAGTTTTCTCCCGGACTGGGGGGGAGGTGGCTGCCGATCTTTTCAAATTATTTCCTCAAGGACCAGGCTTTCTGCTTCAGCTCTCTTCCGGGCCGAAATACCGCTACCCCGTGGTTCTCAACCTGCACGGTATCCCCGGTTTTCGGGTTTCTGGCTCTTCTTCCCTTTCGTGTCTTTATCTCGAAAGTGCCGAAGCCCCGGAGCTCGATGACCCTGTCCTCGAGAAGGCCGCCTTTGACTTCCGCGAAAAATAAATCCAGAATGGTATGGATGTTCTTTTTGCTGACGCGAACCTTTGGGTAGATCTGCTCGATGATTTCAGCTTTGGTGAGCTTGTCCGCACCCACCCCTTACCTCACTATTTTTCCGTGCCCGCCAACACTTTGTGCAACCTGTGCTTCTTGCGCGCGGCGGTGTTCCTGTGAAGCACACCCTTGCTGACCGCCCGATCGAGCAGGTTGGCTACCGACACATACTGCTTCTTGGCATCCTCTGTGGATTGGCTCTCCACAAGTTCCAAGAGCCTGCGGGTGTTGGTGCGTAACTCGGACTTTACCATCCTGTTACGGATGCGACGCTTTATATTCTGTCTATGCCGCTTTGCGGCTGTACTGCTATTGGCCAAGGAATGGTCCCTCCTAATTTCAAATCCTACAAGAAACTAACAGATTTAGACCCAAGTGTCAAGTGTTTGCTCTTTCACAAAGCCCGCCGCAGAGCCGGAATTGCAGATAGGAGCAAAAAAACAGCGAACAGCCCGAGCAACAGCTTGGGAAACCAGTCCCCGAAGCGGGTGTACGGGGTGAGTACGGGCTCTTTGATCTCCACCTCCACGACCAGATACTGCTCCTGGTAGAACGGCACGGTGGCAGCCAGGCGTCCGGCCGTGTCCACGTAACCGGTGAGGCCCGAGGCGGCGGCCCGGACCAGGGGAACCCGGTTTTCCACGGCCCGGAAAAAAGAATTGACCCCGTGCTGTCTGCCCTCCACCGGGGTCAGAGACCAGTAGTCATTGCTGATGTTCACGATCACCTCGGCTCCCTCCCGCACGAATTGGCGAACTTCCCCGGGAAAGGCATCCTCGAAACAGATCGGCGTGGAGAAACGAAACAGAGGATGGGCGAAAACAACCCTCTCCTGTCCCGGCTCCCAGAGGTACACATCCCGCTCTTTGAGCCAGTTGTACAGGCCGGGCAGCTGCTGTTTCCAGGGGAAGTACTCGGTGAAGGGAACCAGCCTGAGCTTTCTGTAGGTACGGACCCTGTTCCCATCGGGATCGAAGAGGATGGCGGCATTGTAGTCCAGCCGTTGCTCCTCCCCCCGATCGTCGGCAATCAGCTCGTAGTCGTCATTTCCGGTGACGAGCCAGCGGCCAAGATCGTCCTGGTAATCGAGGAAATCCCGGACCAGGGCGGCGTAGGTGCTGGAATCTGGATCCACCTGGCTCCAGCGCCTGATGTTGGGGACGAAGGCGGTCTCCGACCAGACGACGAGGTCCGGATCCTGCAGTACCGCCCGGTCGGTGAGCTCGACCAGGGTATCGAAGGTTTTTCGGTAGTTGTTCTTGCGAGGATCGGCGTTCTGCTGGATGAGAGCCAGACGGGGACGCTTGACCACCGGTCGGCTCTCCAACCTTCCCAAGCTGATCGTGCCGAAGCCCAGGAACAGCAGAAACACCAGCGAAGAGATCAGAACCGCGGTCAGTCCGCGATCGGCTCGCGCCATTGGCCGGTTGCCGCCTCCCTCCGCCGGGCTGTGGCCGGCGCGGATTCCCAACAATCCACCCAGGGCGGCGGCAATCCCGGAGTTGATCAGCAGCACGATGAAACTCAAACCCCAGACACCGGTCAGTGCGGCAATCTGCACAAGGGAGGTAAACCGATACTGGGTAACGCCCCAAAGGCCCCAGGGATAACCGAGGAATCCACTGGAGCGCAGGAACTCAAAACCCACCCAGGCGATCGGCAGAATCAGAAAACCGAGCCGGGGAAGGTTCTTGTACAACCACAGAGCCGGAATGAGAAATACGAGGTAGAACAACAGAAACACGACGGACACGAGCTGCAGCGTGATCAGGCTGTAGGTGCCCAACCAGGAGTTCAGCAGCATGGTCTGCAGTACGGCGAAGGCGAGGCCATAGAATACGGCCCATCCCAGGGAATTGGCCTGAAACACGAGCAGCAGCGGAACCAGGGCTGCAAAGGCCAGGAAGCCGAAACCCTCCAGGTTTGCAAATGAGGGAAAGCACAGTACCGAAAGAACGGTTGAGAGCAGCACGATCGGAAGAGCCCAGTGCATCAGAGCGGCTCTTGGAGGCGCCGCCTCCGGCGCGGTTCGTTTGAGGCGCCAGAACAGGTAGAAGAAAGCATTGGTGAGCAGCAGAGGGCCGTACTTCACCGTGGCGGCCAATCGCTCCGCCCGAGTATCCAGGGCCAGGCGTACGGCTCCACCGCTGGAGATGAAGCGCTGAATGTAGTCCATGTTGGCGTTCAGAGCGTAGATGTAGGCGAACAGGTACAGCAGCAGGGAGACTACAAACAGAACCTCGGGAATACGGTACATCCCCGAGGTGATCGCAGCCAATCGCCTGGCTCTGCCGGAGGTACTCACCAGAACCAGAGCGCAGATCAGATGGAGCAGAAGAAAGGCCAGGTACAGGTAGTCGGAGGGTGTCAGGGCGTCCAAAGCCGGCAGAGCAAAAGGGCCCCAGTACAGAAGGGCGCCCAAGCCCAGAGTCACAGCGATGTAGACAAAGCCCATATCCCCCCTATTCTATC